>OIWL01000056.1_pt1 | contig 151729 bp, 146 predicted proteins | sample 1587561 | NCBI WGS metagenome assembly OIWL01 (sample SAMEA3888903, study PRJEB22519) | human gut metagenome | biome: human gut; feature: human-associated habitat; material: faeces | place: Denmark | collected 2010 | reverse complement strand
TCTCATCTGTGATATCATGGACTTCGGAACCTATCTTCTCATAATGGCGATTATCAGGAGTTTTATAAATGTAACTCTCTTGCTTGTCTTTCTTGATTTTTCCTTGTTTTACAAGCTCTGCTTTCTCAGCTTTTATTTTCTCCAGTAATACAGAAGCAGGTTCATCATTTGGGTCTTGCTCTACCAATTTCCCTTGAATTGCATATTGCAATATGGATTTCTTAATTTGTTCAGGGAAGTTGTTATTCAAAGCAGTTAGTTCGGTTTCTGCTTTGCCATATTCCTCTATAAATGGCTCTAATGCTTCTATCTTAGATACAATCCTCTTCTGCTCTTGTATCGGTGGTAATCCAATTAATAATGATGAAAACAGTTGTTTATCCAAATGTGGAATTGCGGCACCTCTTTTGGAATTACGAAACATATTCTGATAAAACTTCAAAATGTATAAAACATAAACATCATATAATGAATTACAAATGTAAAGTTTTTTGAATGTGCTTCCCATTATTCCTTGCTCTGGCGCACGGAATACTTCTCCTGAATTTTCACCATCAACTAATATGAGATAATCCATATCATCAACAAATATGCCTGATGTCATAATTGTTTTATTTGCTCTCTTTCTTAAATATTTTGCATCTAAAAGAGGTAATTCCACATTTGTAACCTTGCTACCATTATCAAGTCTGCAAATATGGGACAGTCTCACCCATTCCCAACTATCCGGTATTTCAAATGGGATCTCATCTGTAATATCTACAACTTCATTACCCTTCTTCTCATAATATTTGTTACATTCCTAATCTAACCCTTCTCAACTACTCCGCTAGTCTATCCGCCCTGGCTTTTTCCAGCTCATATTGTTGTTTGTAGTATTCGGCGTCGCGTTGATAGTTTAGGACTTCTTGGGCGAGGATGCGTTTATCTATGTTACTTAAATCTACGCAAGAAATAGTCAAGTAGGGTTTGCCGGAAAGGTTTAACACTCTGCGTCTGTGGATATCTGTGGATTTTAGAAGGTATCCCTCGCGGATCAGTTCGTTTACCATCACTTTGGTAGAATTAATCGTTAATCCGAGGGCGGAAGCGATTTTATCGTTTCCCATAAAAAATGTATGGTTATTGTTGGTTTTGTATTTAATAAAATCCAATAGCAAACGTTTGGTTATGGATAGCTCCGTTTTGCTTTTGCTCATGTTTTCTCCTCATAAAAATTTGTCTCACAAATATTTATTGAAGAAGAATATCGGATTTTCATTTGAACAAAATTCTCGCCGGAAATCGTTATTTCCACCTGTTTTAGGTATTGGAAACGGTTATTTCCGGTTTTTCTGAAACGGAAACTCTTATTTCCACCGGTGGAAGCTGTTATTTCCGTTACCGTAAGTCGTTATTTCCCGAAATGGAAGCCGTTATTTTCGTTGCTTTTTGTAAAATGTGTTATGTAGCAAGGGATTGAGAGCAATTTTAGAGCCCTATAATAGTATTATAATAGAAAATAAAATAGCTATTATAATAGACGGGAATTTAACAATAGCTCCTTTGTTTCTCTCTTAAAATAGAAGGAAAATAAATCAGTTGAGATGAGTTTAGCTCTTTCAATAAAAAAGGAATGCAATTTAAGGCATTCCCTCTAAAGACAAATTAATATGATGAGATTTATAGCTATTTGCTACATAGATATTTATCCATAAAAAATGAATAATTTACCCTAATTAGCTTTCTTCAAAGAAGTCTTCATCAATTTTTTGAATATTAACGACTTCTTTTGTTTTACAGCCAACACTATATTTTATCATCAATTGTGTAAGCTGTTTGCCGTCTATGAGCACAATATTTTTAGATGCTTTTTTGACTGTACTCTTTGCATCTGTCGTAAACTCCGAGGTTGTAACAAAAACACCCTTTACTGCACGGCACATATCCAATGCTCCGATAAAATTTCTTAATTCTCCTGAAGAAACCGGGTGTTTATCTGCATAGCGTTTTGCTTGTATATAAATTTTATCAACGCCAAGTACATCTTGGTTAATAACCCCGTCTATACCATCGTCTCCGGATTTTCCGGTATGCTCCCAGCCTTCATCTGTATTGTTGCTGTATCCCATGGCAATTAGTAATTTAATAATCAGGTTTTCAAAAAAGTCGGGTTAGCCTTTAATATTTTTCCCATTAATTCGCTTGCTAATGATGAATTTATACTTTCCAAAGACTGATGAATGGCTTCTTCCGGTGATAACTCGTCCAAATCAGATCCATCTGCTATTTCAGTGTTATCTTTTTTCTTTTTGCTTCTTTGCTTAAACGCATTGAAACTAGGATATTTTTCCAGTATTTTATTGTTTATTTGCTTAGGATTTTGCGCCAAAAGGGCTTCCCCTGCGGATGTAATCGTAAATTGTCCTCGACCAACACTTTCCAGCAATCCCGCCTGCATTAAATAGGTTTTTGCCCAAGATATCCTACCGTATAATAAAGAGCTTCCATTAGAAATTGTAAGTTTTCTGTCTTCTTCTGATATGTGCATTTCATCAGCCAACTGTTTAACAACATCGCTAATATAAACACTACCTTTGGCAGCAGATTTCAATACAGGAAGCATAAACGCTTGATAATTGGGTATGGTCATATTATTTCTCCTTATATAGGAGCCTATTACAAAGAAATTTTGAAAGCAATACTAAAATCGCCATTTTCCGGATAAATATCTTTGTAACAAAAAGACAAAGGAGATTTTTATGTTGATTTATAACTCAGAAAACGAATGCTACTCCAGATTTATCCCTATTAACCAAGCAGCTGAAATGCAAGAGAAAATAAAGAAACTGGAAGCAAGATTGCAAAATATGCCGGTTAACCCGATTGATCAGGCGGAATATACGGATGAACTTGATATTGATGACATTACCTCATTAAAGAAATTGCTCAAAACGGAAAATTTTAATATCAATATGCCAATCAACCGCTGCCGTGCCAGCTTGTTTCTGGTGGCCTGTTATTTTTGTTCCGATAAAGAACCTTTGGAATTTCTTATAGGACAAGGCAGCGAAATCAACAGAACGGATATTTTCGGCTTTAATGCCATTATGTCTGTGATTTTGAACGAAAATATGGACGATGAAACAAAATTAACCGTGCTGCAAATGTTGATTGATAAGGGCTGTGATGTCAATTGGATTAATTGCCAAGGCAAAACTGCATTAATGCTTGCTTTGGAACGTATAGAACCTGATATTGCTAATCTTTTGCTTGATAACGGTGCTGTTTTATATAAAAGTTCAGAAAAACCAATAAACTAAAAATGGAAATGATCTTCCATCAAAGCATCTTTGACACAAGTTTCTACACCAGCCAATCGGACATTAGCTCCGCAGTTATCTTTCAAGCCCTTAACAAATACAATTTTGCGGTGATAAAATATTATAATGGACAATAATGGAGATTTAGTTAGCATAGCCATTAAATCGCGGATTATAAATAGTATAGACATCAGGTTGATTTCCTTGTTGAGGTGTCCTAACAGCATTTCCACTTATACAAATATTTTGTTTATCATATTTTGACCATTCTTTATTTATATATTCATTTGGAAATTCAATATAAATAGTAAAACCATCAAATGTAGTTATCCATCCCCCACTAAATGCACCACCATAAAAAGTATTATATTTGCCACATATTTTATCAGAATTACCTCCGCTTATTATACTACAAAATGTAAGAAGTCCTGATAGGACAACAAGTATTCCCCATAAACTAAAACCAGAAGAACTGGTTTCTGAAACATCAGCAGTATCATTTAAGAATTCTTCTCGTTTCAGATTAAATTCTTCTTCTGTAATAATGCCTTTTTCTTTTAGTTCGTTAAGTTTTTCTAATTCCTCTGCCGTAATCATTTTTTACACCTCAAATTACAAATTCTTTTCAATATAATTAAATATCTTATTTGTAATTTTTTTCTTTTCTCCCCAGTCAAAAGCCTGAAAGGAAGTGCACTTACCAAATATAGAAACAGATGTAGGGTATTTTGATTTTGAGATTTGAATTAACATTGTTTGACCATACGATAACCAAGTCTTAGGTGTATCAAACATAATGATTCCTTTGTTTTTATTTGAATTGGAGATTGTATAATCAAATTCTTTTATTGCATTTTGAGCCGAATTAAATATTTTATCATAATCAGCATTAAATAACCTTTCTCCTTGTTTAGGAAGTTGAGGTATATCCATAACATCCGATTCAATATTTAAAAGCTGTTTCTTTTTTTTATTAAATTGTTCTTCTGTAATGATACCTTTTTCTTTTAATTCAAATAGTTTTTCAAGCTCTTGTTTCATTATTGATACCTCATATTAAATAAATTAATTTTGTAATATTTTAGATTTCTTTTCTTGAAATTGCTTTTCTGTAATAATTCCCTTTTCTTTTAATTGAAAAAGCTTTTCTATTTCATCTTTCTTTTCCAAAATTGAACTTGAACTATTTTGTTGTATTGAAGTTAATTTCTGAAAAATAAATTTTATCACAAAAAATATGAAAGCAATAACAATAAAGATTACTAAAAGTAATGTTAAATCATTAGGTTTTAAGCCATTAGATAAAGCAAAAATAAATAAACCTATCAATATAACAGCACCAACAGTTAAAAGAATATATTTCTCTTTTATTGATAGTTTATCAGCTGTTTTACTTGATTTATCTTTCTTGCTAATATAAATAAAACAGACAATCAAACAAAGAACAGTTAATTGAATTAATGCTCCCATAATTTTAACCTTTCATAAGAAATTAAACCTAATTTATCTCCGCCAATTCAATTACCGTAACACCTTTATTTTTTGCTTTTTTGCAGACTTCAAAAGCCCTACCTTCCAGTTGATTATAAGCAATAATAAAATTCGTATTTTCTATTATCCAATTATTGCGGTGGACAATACACCAACGTTTATAGCCAATAGCAGCACTATCTGGATATATGAAACTATCAAAATATCTTTCCTCTTCATTAACTTCTTTCATATTAGCGGCAACAAAAACAATTTTGATACTCGGATTATCTTGTTTTATTCGCAAAACAGCATTATAGGCATCTCGTTCGTAAGCTCCCTTTACCCCAACTAAAAAGGTATCTACACCCTCTTCATCAATAAGCCGAAGTGCTTGCTTTTTTATCTTTTCTATAATGTCGCTTCTGCTCCACTTATAATCGTTTCCAAAAAAGGCACAGAATTTACTCATTTGAATTTCTTTCAAAATAGAGGTGTTTTCATAAGGATACACAAACCAACAATTATGTTCCTGTCTGTTCTTATCTATTTGAAAGAAACTATTTTTCTTTTTTTAATCTCCTTGAAACCCTCGGTTTTCCTAACATTTATGCCCATTATATATTTTTGAAACGGGCGGAAGAAAATAGAACGAATAACTATAAAAAAGGGTTGATTTTATTGTTCAATAAAAATGCTCCTCTATTTTTCTTATAACTCTTTGAATATCCGATAAATATATAAAAAGGGAAAAAGATGATTTACGGATATATACGGGTTAGCAGTCAAAAGCAAACAGTTCAGCACCAAGAATATGAAATTAAAGAATATGCTATAAAAAATAATATGAAAATTGATGAGCTAATTGAAGAAACCATATCTTCAAGAAAGGCATTAAAACATAGAAAATTAGGACAATTATTAGATAACTTACAAGAAAATGATATTATAATCACTTGTGAAATATCACGCATCGGGCGTTCATTATTAGAGGTTATGGGAATTTTAGAAAAATGTCTTGCTAAAAATTGTCAAGTTATCACAATAAAAGAAAATTATCATTTAGGTAGTGATATACAATCGCAAGTATTAGCATTTGCATTTGGCTTGTCAGCACAAATAGAAAGACAATTAATTTCAGAACGCACTTCATCAGCATTAGCCAATCTTAAAGCGGCTGGAAAAAGATTAGGCAGACCATTTGGGGCAGAAAGCAAAAAATTAAAATTGTCAAAGAATACAAAAAGAATAAAAGATTTATTAGATAAAAAAGTTCCCAAAGCCCAAATTGCCAGAATAATGGGAGTACAAAAAATAACTTTAAGACGATTTATCAAACGTATGGGATGGTGTAATTAGGAGAGAACCAGAGATACTGCTCTGGTTTTTATTTTATGCAGGATTTTATAGCGGAAACAGCTTCGCAAAGACGACCGGCCGCATAAAGAAGTTTGTTATAATCTGAATGTTGATTGGCTTTAGTAAAAAACAGCTGAATAAGATGATTTTCTAACATTTCACATTGTTTAGCAACATTTTGCAATTGTTCATTTAAGCCGTCCTCATCTTCCTGTAAAATTTGATAACCGGTGATTTTGTTATGGTTTTGTGTTAGAAAATCATCTAATTCCGCCTCATCGGCAAAGTTTTTATATCCCCTGCGGTTGGTTATCGTTTCAATCAATACCTTCATTTTACGTCCTTATCCTTTACAAGGATATTTATTGATTTCTTGCATTTTCCAACCCATTGAATTTAAAATAAATGATGAGGAATCAACGCATTAACATGAAAAAATGTTAAAAAAAGTGCTTGACTTGAGAATCCCGGCATGGTAACCCGGGTGCCATCTTTAAATCTTGGTTGATTTTAATGGAGATTCAAATGGATAGCAACAATTTAATGCAAGCACTTTATGCTATGGACTGGGAGCGGATTAAAGCCGAACTCAACGCCGGTGCGGATGTTAATGCTCCCTATAACAAGCACGGTTGGACGCCTTTTATGTGGGCATGTCGGGAATTCTATGAACCGGAAGCGATTGAAACATTTCTGGCAGCAGGCGGCGATGTTAACTCCCGCAATCAGTATGAAGAAACGCCCTTCATCATTGCCGCCAAGCACCGGAGTTCGCCGCAGACATTGTCGGTTTTGCTCAAAGCCGGAGCAGATATCAACGCGCAGGATAAATTCGGTAACACTGCGTTTGTTTATATCGTGAAACATCCGCAGGCTATGATACGGCTTCGGGTTTTGGATTTTATGATTGATAACGGCGCCGATCCGAATATCAAAAACAAGCACAGCAAAACCGTTTGGGATTATGCCGCCGAACAGGAAGGCTTAAGCGATTACCTCTGTGTCCGTTTGTTGGAGGAGAAGAGCGATGAGTAATGCAGCCAGAATTGCCGCATTAAACGATGCTTTCAGAGCTAATCCCTCGCTCGGGACATTTGTTTTAACCGCCGGTATCCGTGCCAATATGCCGCAGGACGTTGCGACCATTATCAACAAAGTGAGGACTTTTAAGGATTTCAACGAAGGCGATGATCCATATGGTGAGAGGGATTTCGGAGCTTTTGATTTTAAGGGCAAGAAGATTTTCTGGAAGATTGATTACTATGACCGCAATTTTGAATTTGCCTCGCCGGATGCTGCCAATCCGGAGCTTACCAATCGCGTTTTGACCGTTATGTATGCCTACGAATACTAGGAGGCCGTTATGGAATATGATATTATTTGCAGCGAAAGCATAGATAAGCTGGTGGAGTACGTGAACGTATACCTCCGGGACGGCTGGCAGTGCCAGGGCGGTATCGGAGTTTTGACCCAAGGGTTAAGTTACAAAGTATTTTATCAGGCGGTTGTGAAAGGAAAATAAGATGACTAATGACGTTTTTGTGGATGATAAAAAAATCAAGGATATCCTGACCTATATCAGCGGAATGAAACACGCTGAGCAAATCCGTATGATGTTTTTGTGCAGCCTGAACGGCATGCGCTCCATCAATTTTGCCTACTTGCAGGTTAAGGACGTTTTTACCGACAACTTCAAAATCAAAGACGTAATTTGCCTGGATTATGACAAGAACAAAGGCAAAAACAAATGTTCCTACTATATGAACAGCCAGCTGAAGAAGGAATTTTGTGAATATTTGAAGTATTTACAGCGGAAATGGAAAGACAGACTGACACCGGAGACTTATTTGTTTACGAGCCAAAAGCTCAATAAGCCCTATAACCGCGCCAGTATCAGCCGTTTGTTTGCTTTGGTTTACCGGAAATTCAACATTCAGGGCGCGAGCCACTTGGGGCGGCATCTGTTTGTTTCCAAACTGGTTAATTCCGGCGTGAATATCTGTATTGTGCAGAAACTGGCCAATCATAAAAACATCAGCACCACACAGCATTATTTTAACTATAATGACCAAATGCTTGCCAACGCCGTGGAAAACGTTAGGATTTGAGGAAAAAATTATGTCTTACAGAAAAGATTTTTTGAAATTAAGCATTGGAAAACAACGAGTTTCTTTTATGCTATCAGATAAAGAACGTCAAGAAATATGTAAAGAATTAAAAAAACAAGCCAAAGGAATAATTCCTCAACCAATTCATAATCTAACTCTTAATGGCTATTTTCATATTGTTAAGGAGGCAATACTTGCTTTGTGTGATGAAAAAGGCTGTTTACATAGTATATGGAATCCTGATGAAACGCCTACTAATATAATAGATATGACTGATTTAGATGTAGCTAAAAGATTCATGGACGGAAGGTCTTTATTTCATTCTTCTTATGGTGATCCTTGTGGAATCTTAGCCGATATAGACCATAATGATCCTATTCAATTTAAGTGGTGGAAACTGCAAGCCAACTATGGAGGGCATCCTTGGGAAAACAGAATGTTTGAAATTCATCCTTTTCCTATTATCAAACATGAATATAATCAGACTGAATTTTTAACAAAACAAGAAAATCGCTCCCAATATTACACAGATGATTGGCTACTTTATATACCGACATATCATCGAAATGATACTTATGCATTAAGAAGTTTTTTACATTTAAGACGAAAAAATATTCCTGTTATTTTTGTTATCAACCCTGAACAAGATAAAAAACTATTATCTAAACGATATTGTCCTGATTTATCAACTCAACCTAATTGGTTTTCTCTATCAGATAAGTTTTTTCAAATGGATAAGAGAGAAACCTATATCCGTACCACCATTAAATGAGAACACATGATGAAAATACGCATTATTTCTGATTTACATATAGATGTTAATTCCAAATATCCCTTCAAATTAAAAGATAAAGAAACATTTACTATTATCTGCGGAGATATTTCAGGATATCTTGATAAAACAAGTAATTGGCTAAATAAAAATATCAAAAGAGGTCTTTTTGTTGCAGGAAATCATATTATATATAATGAAAGCGGACATTCTATACAATATTTAAAAGGACAATATACAAAGAACTATCCTTTAAGTTCTAGTATTTCATTTTTAGATGATTCATACAAGATTGTTGATGATATTGTTTTTGTTGGAGGAACTCTTTGGACAGATTACAAATTATTGAATAAAGACCAACAAGATATGTATATGTGGTTTGCCACAAAATACTTAAATGATTTTAAATATGGAAAACTAAACCCGAATGGATTCGATGAAGAAGAGGACATTAACCGATTAGGTAATATTACCCCTGATTACTGTTATAATAGTTTTAAGAAAACATTGAGCATAATAGAAAATATCTGTAAAAAATTTCCAGATAAAAAAATTGTTGTCATCACTCATCATGCCCCAAGTATCAGGTCTGTTCCTGAGATATATAAGAATAGTGAAACAGCCCCTTGTTTTGCAAGCAATTTAGAAGATTTTATACTAAACAATCAAAATATTAAGCTTTGGTGCCACGGACATATTCATATGGCAAGCAATTATATGATTGGCACATGCTGTGTCGTTTGTAATCCATTAGGATATACGCAATATTATGAAAAAACTAATTTTGATGAAAATCTAATCATTGAAATATAAAAGAAAAAATATGAATAAACCGACTATTCAGCCATTAAAATAGGAATTGAAGCTTAATCAATATACTTACCAATACCTTAATGATTTAAGATGAAAACAGTAGATAGAGTTTGGTTTTTAAGTCATTGCGAATGGATTTATAACAATCGGCATAGGTTGAAAAATAGACCTTGTGCCAATTTTGTGCTGACAGGATTTGTCATCAATTCCTTCGGATGTCCTTATTACGGCTATGCTATTGATAAAATAACTCTCGGCAACCTAATGAAACTCTGGGACAACGGCTTTGTTTATAAAGATTTTCCTTTAATTCATTACCGAATATCGCATGGAGACAGCTCCACCCACATTGCCTATATCTATCGTAGTAAAGTTTTCTGCCACAGATTTTCCTACACCGACCCGACAAGATACATTCCGACAGAGGAAGTGAAAAAGATTTTGAAAAAAATTAAGATTAATGACAGAATGCGGCGAAACACATAAAATTAATATTGAATGTAAAATTTAATGATAATAGACTCTCAATGTGAGATTTGGGCAAATATTGAGGAGCTAAATATGGAAATTTTAATTGTTGTAGGCATTTTAATAATTTTAATCGTTATTAAGAATAACAAATCTTCAGATGATATGCCTGGGATTGCAAAGGCGTATGAAGATTTGCAGGGGCTCCCTGCAATGGAGAAGAATATTGCTGAAACTTATATAGATGATTTAATTGAAATAGTACATAGCAACATAAAATATTTGCCACAAGAGGTATTAAAAATAGAATATACTAAAAAAGCAATCAACGCTTTTTTATGGTATTATGTCACAGAAAATTTCTTAAAAAAAAATAATATGAAGTTAGGCTTTATTATCCTAACGATAGTTATAGATAAGCTTGATAAAGAAGGAATAATTAAACATAAAGACTTTGATGCAAGAATATACAAAGACGAGAGATTTATTCTTATGCTACAAATGATGCCTATATTTAGTGGACAACCTGCAAACAGAAACACATTGATTCTAGTTTTCATTGAAAAATATATGGAAAGTCTTACTGGGCAAAAGGTTAGATATATGAACGAAAACACAAAGGAAAAAGAGAAAAGAAAAACAGCTGGTGTAAATGGAATAGATACAACTAATGACAGTAAATTGGATATGTTAGATAGACCTGATAAAACAGAAGATTATTGGGAAGCAAGAAATATGACTGGTAGTTTTTTAGAAGAGAGATTAAAAAAACATAAGGGATTTAGTTGGATAAGAGTTGAGCCAATGTTTCCGAAATTTGACGATATGTCATTTGCTTACAAAAATAAAATATTTTCTGTTTTAATTGATGTTGGTTATAGCAAAAATGAAAATCTGACGACACAAGAAAAAGATAGATTTATCAAAGAATGTACTACTCACAACTTAATTCCGTGTATTTTTCCTATAAAGAACAAGAAAACATTATTATCATTGCCCAATGATGAATGGAATTTATATGATATAAGAACAAATGAACTGGTAAATCCATTGGTTGTTGCAACGGATGAAAAAGTAATGATGTCCGATTATGAATTTAACAATATGGCTGTAGGTATAGTAAAAGACTATATAAGAAAAGAAAAAATGAAATTTGAATCTTATTGCGACATAATTGGTATATATCCACAGATATGGTTTAAGGATGAAAACAATGAAATGTCTTGGATATATGTAATATATTCAACAAATGGAAAATTTAGTAATGTAACTAAAGAGTTAGATAAGCTGATTACAGGAATGCCACAGTTTAATGGGTATATAGCACAAGTAGGACTTGCCTGTGCTGAAAAAGATGGTCCTTATAGAGGAGCTGGTTTTTATATAAAATTTAATGGAATAGAAAAAATATACTCGGCTCATAGAGATACTAGACATGGTTATGGAATAGAGATAAAAATTAAATAGTAGCCATTAAGTATCTTATTAACAAACAAAAATAAAATGTTAAACAAAGTTTGTAATCCGAACAAAATTTAACATTTTGCCACACGAGCTTTGGAGAGCATTTTCAGACCTCTATATTTTCTGCCGATTTCAAAGAAAATGTTAAAGAATGTGCATTGTTTGATATTTTTATATTTGAAAAATTTCTCTTGCAATATAATTTAAATTAGTCTAATCTATATTATATTAAACGAGATGATTACATAGGTGGTGGTATGGAATTTATCGGTAGAACAAAAGAACTTAGTGATTTAGAGCAAGAATATAACAACTCCCATTCCTTTGTTGTTATATATGGTCGCAGACGTATCGGAAAAACTGCTTTAATTCAAGAATTCATTAAAGGCAAGCCTGCCCTATACTTCTTGGCGACAGAAGAATCCGAGCCACAGAGCATGAAGCGGTTTGCTTTAAGTTTATCGCAATTTGCTAACCAGGAATTTATCGCCAAAGCTAATTTTGATGATTGGATTGAGCTTTTCAAACTGTTTGCCGCCGTTCCAAGCCAAAATACAAAGGTGCTCATTCTTGATGAATTTCAGTACATGGTCAACACAAATCCCGCCTTTACTTCAATCTTTCAAAAAGCATGGGATGAAGTTTTATCAAAGCAAGACATTATGGTCATTATCTGCGGTTCGTACATTAATATGATGACAAAACAGGTTTTAGCCGAAAACAGCCCCTTGTATGGTCGCCGTACATCTCAAATCCGATTGGCGCCGCTTCCTTTTTTCGATATCAGACAACATTATCAAAATAAGCCTTTTTCCGATGTGGTTGAGCTTTATTCCGTAACCGGTGGCGTTCCGAAATATTTGGAATTTTTTGATAACAAAAATTCTTTAATGGATAATATATCACGTGTTATTCTTAATAAAAACGGCTTTTTATACGAAGAACCGGCATTTTTACTTAATAAGGAAGTTAAAGAACCGGTAAATTATTATTCGGTTATGAAAGCAATAGCTCAAAATAATCACAAACTATCGGAGATAGCTTCGGCAATGTCCACGGAGGGCAACAAATTAAGTCCCTATCTGGAAACTTTGCAGGGGTTATACTTATTGGAAAAGCGTGTTCCGGTAACCGAAAAAAATCCGGAAAAAAGTCGGAAAGGATTATATTTTATCCGAGATATATTTATCCGTTTTTGGTTTATGTTTGTCTTTCCTTATAAAGGAGAGCTTGAGCTGGATAATCTGAATTTTGTACAAGATAAGCTGAAATCCAATTTTATTGATAATCATGTAGCATTTGTTTATGAAGAAATCTGCCGAAATATTTTTGCCAAACTTTGCAAACAGAAACAAATTGACTTTGTTCCTTCACGTATCGGCGCATACTGGAACAAAAATGAAGAGATAGACTTGGTTGCCATTGATGAAAGCTACAAGCGTATTTTTGCAGCTGAATGTAAATATTACAAAGACGACAAGTCTGTTGACGTTAATGTTTACGCAAAACTGGTGGAAAAATGCCAAGTTGACGATTTCAAAGGATATGATTTAACCTACGGCATATTTTCAAAAAGCGGCTTTACAAAGCATTTGAGAGACATCGCGAAAAAAAATAAAAAACTCATTTTAATAGATGAATGCAGTGTGGTGAAGTAACTAAATTGTCATTTCATTTTCCGTCAAGTTCTTAATTAGCACAAGACATTCTCCCATAATGAGAATTTCTTCACGATACTCAAGAAACAGCTCATAGTTTATAATTAAATTTTGCCATGTAAATTGCCCTTTCTTCCAGCCAAACTTGACAAGAGCCTATTTTAGCCAACGCTAAAATAGGCTTTCTTATTGAAATATCTACATTTTTACCGTCTAATAAAATTTCCGAACAAAGTAATTTTAAAATCTGCTGTTTTTTGTCGTTGTTCAGAAAATTCCATATCCGGCCTGACATCAAAAGCAAGCCAGCCAAGTATTTGAGCGTTATTAGACCTTGCTTAGTCAGATGACTATAGTCGGTTAACCGCTCTTCCAGTTTTTTCTTATCCTGTCTGTACTCGGTTAGTTTTTTGGTATATAAATCCTGTGTAATACTGCCTTCTGTAAACAAGACTATCAACCGGCTTTCCTTTTCGGCAAAACCGGCAATCTGCCTGTCCAATGCCTTCTTGGCTTCTATTTCATTTTATGGTCTTTGTAAATTTCTTCATCCAAACAGGCAACCAATTTCTCGACAACGCTTTTAGGCATATTTTTAAGCGTTTTTAATGCCTCTTTCACTTTTTCAACCCCATTTTCCTCTCTCGTCTGATAGCCGCCGCATTGCGAATAATAATGTCCGCCGCTGTACATTTCCCCGACATAAAAACGGTTGCTTAATATTCCGCGGATAGTCTGTTTATGAAGCTTCTTACTGGTCTTCATCTTAAGCCCCAAATCAGCGGCTTTCCGCGTTATCTGCTCAAGATTATAGGTGCCAATCGAAAATTCCTTAAACAACCGCGTAATGATGAAATAGCGTACCCGGGCAATATTTATATTTTATTAACTATAATTCTGTAAATTCCGCTTATAAGCGGAGAACAGCCTGATGCTATGCGTTGCGGCAGTTTTTGAATATTGTTTAAGGAGAAATTTATGAAAAGAATCGGCATTATAGGAACGGGAATTTGGGGAACGGCGCTGGCTTTAACTGCTGCACGCGCCGGAAACGACGTTTTGTGCTGGGCACGCGAACAGGAAGTTGTCGACTCCGTCAACCAGAAGCACGTCAATAAAATGTTCCTGCCGGATATTCCCCTGCCCGATGCCATCAGAGCCTCTACCGATATCGCCGATGTTTTCGCATTTGCCAAGGTTATTCTGCTGACAACTTCGGCACAATGGACACGTTTGATGCTGAAACAGATGAAATCCTATGTCAAAGAAGACACGGTTATCGTTTTATGCGCCAAAGGAATTGAAGTGGAAACGGGAAAGATGCTCTCGGAAGTATTGCAGGAAGAAATTCCTTATGCTACGGTTGCCATTTTGTCCGGTCCGGGTTTTGCAATCGATGTCGCCAAACAGAAGCTTGCCTCCGTTACGATTGCCTGTGCCAAAGAGGGAATTGCCTCCGAACTTGCCAACATGCTCGGAACGCCTTATTTCCGCCCATATCTGACCGCTGACATGATTTCGCCGCAAATCGGCGGGAGCGTCAAAAACGTCATTGCCATCGCTTCGGGCGTTGTTGAAGGGGCTAAACTCGGCGACGGGGCGCGAGCGGCGCTGATTACACGCGGCTTTAACGAAATGGTACGGCTGTCCAAGGCTTTGGGCGGAACCTTGCGCACGATGATGGGGATGAGCGGTATGGGTGACCTCGTTCTGACGGCAAACTGTGCAACCTCCCGCAATTTCAGTTTCGGATATGAGGTCGGCGCCTGCGGCCACGCAGAGAAACTGCTGGAGGAAAATACGCGTACGGTAGAAGGAATTTATACGGCCAAAGCCGTTGTCAAACGTGCACATGAGCTGGGCATAGAAATGCCGATATGCGAAACGGTCAACAAAGTTCTGTTCAGCGGTTTATCTATAAATGAGGCTATGGACGAGCTGATGTCCCGTCCTTACAAAGAGGAAGGATTTTAATCTTTATGATTTTATGACTTTGCGGACTATACTTCTCATTTAGGGAGAACTGCTTATACCGAGCCTGTTGCTTTTCAGAAATTAAACTGAATGCCGATATTGATTTCCCACGGAAAACGGACGCTGCTGCCAAGCTGGGTTGACGCTTCAAAATAGGCGGAATTTGTCTCGTTCCACGCGGCGGCTATTCCCGCCCCCAATTCATAACGCAGCGAGGACGTATCTTCGGCAAAGATTTCGTCTGCCACGGTAACCGGACTTTTGCCGTCCCAATCGTGCATCAGGCTAAAGCGTCCGTAAGCATCAAAAACGGTTCCATCAGCCAAAACAAACTCTTTTCCTCCCGATACCCCGATACTGCCTCCCAAATAATCCGCAGCCGACGCACTGACCCGCGTATTAAAATTTGTCCGGTAATCTATTCCGTCTACGCGCATATAGTTCAGTCCCATATATGGTTCGACAAACCAGCTTTCGGCAATATCCCATCTCTTTCCGACAAAAGCCGAAACCTGCCATGCGTTTGCATCATACTTGCCGTTGACATCGGAACCCGAAGGCGTATAGCTTTTTATCTTCTGCGTGTGCCAGAAATACGTTCCGACAACATCTACAAACCAGTTATCTGCCGTACTCAGGGTTGAATATACTCCGAGGCTCTGCGTTTCGCCGTCGCCATGCCCGCCGCGGTCGTATTTCTGTCTTGAATCGCTTGTTCCGCCATACAGCCCCAACTGCAGGCCCTTTCCGCCATTATGCCAGATTTCACGGTCATAACCGATTTCCGCTCCATAAATTTTCATATTGCTTTTCGTCTGGTCTTTGTAGCGGAATTTAATTTCGCGGCCAATCCCCTTAATCCATAGTCCATCATCTTTTCCGGTTCGTTTATGTTTCATGCGAAAACGGTTGTACAACGGATTAAGGTGCGTATAAAATAACGAGGCCAGCGAACTGTACGTATTTTTGGCAATCAGCGAACTGTCTGTATGTTCCTGCGTCCGATGCAGTACCCAGTCATCGCCGTCATGCTGCAGATTATATCTGAAAGCACCAACATCAACGGCGTTGCCAACCAAGTAAAAGTTATCCGCTGCCGACGACGTTTCGTCTATGAGCTTAAATTCTGCAGGCAGATTTCCGTCAGCACTGTAATCGTGCACAATCAGCCCGAAATTTCCGTTACCGCCCCCGATATCCAAGTGATCGGCTTCATTTTGCGCCAAATTGCTGCTGATACTGAAAATGCCGCTGCCGTCGAGCTTATCTATCTGCAGCTGCGAAAAGCCCGGTTCCTTTATTATGGTTACCAAGGCATTTTTCAACTCTAAATCTGAAATATTGTTTGTTCCGGCGACATTTAGAATGCCATCGGTTATTTTTGTAATTCCGGACATAATTCCGCCCGAATGCAATACGATTAATCCGCCGTCGGCCTCCGTATTCCGCGAAATTCCGCCTGAGAATACAGTCTGTATGCCGCCATGGATTTTAGTATCCGAAGCAAGTCCGCCGGTTTCAATATTCTGCAGCCCGGCAAACAATTCCGTTCCATCGGCAGTGCCGCGGACAATCTGAGTCCCGCCGATAATTCTGCTTTCCGCCGCCTGCCCGCCGTCGGCAACCTGTTGTACGCCGAAAAGGTTTACGGTACTTCCCGAGGCAATCCCCCCGTTTTCGACAATCTGGCTGCCTCCGATATAAATCCGGGCATTTTCGCTTTTCCCTTCCACATACTCTGTGCCCAGGCTGATGACGCTTGAAACGGCTTCTCCTCCTGATTTGATATAAGAGTTTCCACCGTTTATGGACATTCCTGACGTTTTGCCGCCGTTTTGTATTTCTGCCTGACCTCCTTTTTTGATAACAGCACCCTTAATATCTCCGGCGACAGTAAGGCGGCCGCCATTTTCGATTACGGAGTTTTCTGCAGTTCCGCCGGCGTCAACTTGTTGTATCCCGGTACCTGATATAACTGCATTATGTACATATCCCTGCTCTTTTACAATTTGGATGCCGCCGGAAACAGTGCTTTCGCGGTCTGTACCAAAAACATTCTGAGTGCCGGAAACTATTTTGGCCTGCAGAGATGTTCCTCCGGATTCAACATTCATTGTCCCGCCGTTTAGCGTCGTATTGGCAGCAGTTCCTTCCCAACCGACAGTCTGCACACCGCCGGCATCTACCCTGGTATTCTCCGACGTTCCGTAAAATCCGACCTGCTGAATGCCGTTTTCCGACACGACGGCATTTTCGGCACTGCCGCCGCCTTCTATAATCTGCTCCCCGCCGCTGACCCTGCCGTTGACGTCCCTCCCGTAAACATACTGAGTGCCGGATAAAACGGTCGTGTTTTGAGCAATGCCTTCTTCATCAACAGTCATTGTTCCTCCCGAAACCGTCGTCTTCTCTGCGGCTCCGCCGTCTTTAACCGTCATTTCACCGCCGTTTTGTACGGTTGTCGCCACGGCTTTGCCGGCAACTTCCAGTGTTCCCCGGCCGAAAACCGTTGTATCCTGCACCGTTCCACCGGCATTAACCTGCTGCCGGCCACCGCTGACCTGAGCACCGAAAGCGACGCCGCCATCCCTTATTTCCTGAATTCCGCCGGAAACTTTCGCATTATTGTCCGTTCCTGATATATATTCGTGTCCTGAAGCGATAACCGTCCCCTCCGCCGTGCCTCCCGATGAAACAAAAAAGCTGCCGCCGTCTACAGACGTATCTTCAGCATAACCGCCGGCATTGACGTCTATGGTTCCATACGAACCGACACTAGAAGAATATGCCCGGCCGTCGACATTCTGCACGGCATATTGCTGCACAACAGTACCGTATGATATGCCGTTCTGCAATACATCCTGCTGCCCATACGGATAAATATTGCTGTTACGGGTTACGCCTCCGGACATAACCTGCTGCTTTCCCGAAACGGTAAAATTATCAGCCTCGCCATAAACACGCTGGGTTACAACCGAATGAACGTCGCCACCGCTGACAACTTCTCCGGCAGGAATATCGACGGTTATCGCCCGGGAACCTTCCGGATGCAACAGCAGGCACGGCAAAAGCAGCAAAAACTTTCGCAAATGTTTGTTCATAACGGTTATCTCCCCAATTTTACGACAAAGCAGCCGCATTTTTCAGATGACGGCATTTTCCGTAATCGCACTTTAAGCTCACATATAATCGTAAATCCCCGGAATAAAAGCCCGATAGCCTTATTTTCCGCATAAATACAAAAAAACAGTCTGACAGATACAAAAAAACAGCCCGTTCCGTAAGGAGCGGACTGTCTTTGTTTCATCATCGGACGATGATTTGCGGTACAAATCAGACAATAATATGCGGCACAAAATGGCTCATGTCATCGGTAATTCTGGACGTGTTTTCCCGAATTCCCATTCCGGCCGCCTCACCGCCGATAACCCAGCTTCCCAGCACCGGATATCTGCCATCAAAACAGGGGATGTCAACAAGCTGCTGATATATGTATCCTTCTTTGCCGTACCCGCCGGAAGAGCTTTCCAGTATCGTACCGTTTTTTACCAGCTCAACATTGGCGCCTTCGCGGGAGAATACCGGCTTTTTACAATAAGCTCCCAATTTTCCGGGTTCGGCATAGGCCGGCAGGATATAGGGAGACCGGGGGAACATTTCGTAAAGCACCGGAAGCATGGCCTTGTCAGACATCAAAGCTTTCCACAGCGGTTCTATCCAGCACATCTCCGTCATACAACCGGTCAAATCCTCTGCAAACATAAACTCCCACGGATAAAGCTTGAACATACAGTCTATCGGCATACCGTCGGGTGCAAACAATGAGCCGTTTTCATGCCTTATGCTGCGAATATCCAGTTCGTAAGGAACAAGCCCCGCCTCAAAGGCCGTTGAAATGATATAGCCCAGAGTGGCATTGTCTTCCAGACAATCGGAAATTGATGCAAAGTAATACCGGCCGCATTGATATCGTTCGTGGATATATTTCCAGGATTCCACCATTTTTTCATGAATGGAATTGAACTGGTCGTGCGACGGAAAAACATCCTCTTTCCATAACCACTGGATGACGGCGGCCTCTACCAGAGAAGTCGGCGTATCGGCGTTAAATTCCAGCAATTTCGGCACGCCGTTGACAAATGCAAAGTCAAAGCGCCCGTACAGGGAATAATCATCCTCTTCCCAGCTGCGGACTATCGCCTCGCGAACCGCGGCGGGAATGCAAAGCGCATCAAGCCGGCGGTTGTCATACAGGCAGGCTTCCACAGCCTTGCAATACATTTCGTAACATTCAGCCGTCGCTTTTTCAAGCGCTTCAATTTCAGCTGACGTAAAACAATAGCAGGCATCTTCCATCCAATAGGACTCGTGAAACCCGAACCCCTGCTTTTCCACAATTTCCCGGTAATTCTCACGAGGCGTACAACTAATTCTTTCCATATCCGACAAAATTAATCATGCGCCAATAGGTTTACTGCTGAAACTGCTGCCAAAGCCCTTTCCCGATGTTGACTTACTGCCCGAAGCTGGAGCCTTGGAACCGACAGAATTCGGTTTTGCAGAGCCATAGGATACGTTGCGGACTCCCGCGGGAGGATCAACTTTTACCCCTCCGGAATTTGTCCAGGAACCGTTCCCGGGATAATAAAAATACGAGGGAGAACCTCCGCCGGAAGGCGTCAGCGCCCAGCGCATCAGCATTGCATTCCATATCCATGAATTTCCCTGACTGTCCCGATATTCCTGTTTGTCTTTCGGATTTTCAGGAAGTTTGTCTTTGGCGACACATGATACAAACAATAAAAAACCAGCTGCAAAAAAATAATTAAACTTTTTCATACGACATAACTTTTAGTTAGACAAAATAATCAAAAAACTTCCGTTTTTATACGGTGTTTTACCGAAAATGTCAAGCTGTTTATTGTTTGACAGGACAGTCCGCCGCTCCCGCCGTAAAGGAAATAACCGGTTTACCGGCAAAGGGGCTACTGACGAACAATAGGAAGAAACGGTTTCCCTGCCGCCGGTTTGGCCGGATTGCGGCGAGGATGTCCGGCTTCTATGAGAAAGCCCCGGCTAAACGACAGCCGGGGTTTCATTCAAGCTATTTACTGAGGACAGCTTGGAATTACGCCTTTTTTATGCATAAGACATAATACATTCCGTCGCGGATTTCCACACCATGGGTGTCGTGGCCAAAGCCGGGGAAATCCCTGTCAAAGGCCTGAAGCGCCTTCAAATAACCAAGTATCGGTCCGTCGGCTGCGCCGGCATTTTCACCCGGCATCAAAAGCGGAATTCCCGGCGGATAAGGAACAACACCGGTTGCGACCGTCCGCGTTGCCATATCGTCAATGCTTACGGCTTCAACATTGTTATGAACCAGATTTTCATAAGCTTCCACCGGCGTCATATCAGGGTGCGGCAAAACAGAGAATCCGGCGGACAGCGCTTTAGTCGTTCCGAGCTTTTTCATCGCCGTAAACATTTTGGTACAGAGGTCTTTCAGCCCCATGCCATGATACGCGTGTTCCGTTTCTCTGACCAGTTTCGGCAGAACGCGCTCCAACGGCTCGTTATTGTCATAATCGCGTTTAAACTCAAACAACGTATTAAGCAGCGTTCCCCATTTGCCATTGGTTACGCCAAGAGAAAACAGAAAAAGAATTGTAAAATCGATCGTTTTTTCCACCACAATCCCTTTATTGTCCAGATATGCGCTGACGACAGCGGCGGGAATACCCCAATTCTCTAATTCCGCATCCGATTTGACACCCGGCGTTACAATCGACACCTTAATCGGATCCAGCATGCAATAACCCTGTTCTACGTTGCCGAAACCATGCCATTCTTCATCGGGATTAAGCAGCCAGCATCCGGGATCCGAGGCCAACTGTTCCTCGGACGCCTCATACAGCGGAACTTTTTTTCCGCTTTCTGCATCTTTGACAAAATCCGGCTGCCAGACATTGAAAAACCAGTCTTTTCCGGCAGCGGTAAATTCAGCATACAGCCGCGCCATCGTTTTGCGGAACGAAACCGCTTCGCGAATGGACGCATCGGTCAGTGTCTTGCCGCCCGGTCCGTCCATCATGGCAGCACTGATGTCATTGGAGGCAATAATCGGATAAAACGGCGAGGTTGACGCATGCATCATAAACGCTTCGTTAAAGCGTTGGTGGTCAATCGGGTTGCGCCCGTCACGAACGTGTATCATCGATGCCTGGGAAAAAGCTGCGAGCAGCTTATGCGTCGACTGCGTTGCAAACATGGTAGGCCCTTTGCGGTCGTCGTCTTTCGGATCGCAACACATCGCAAAACGCCCCTTGTACATCGGATTAAAACGCGCATATCCGTACCAGGCTTCGTCAAAATGCAGCCGGTCGACACTTTTTCCCAACAGCTCCTTGACCCGGTTGACATTATAACACAAGCCGTCATACGTTGAGTTGGTGATAATCGCATGCACTGGCTTGGTATCAATCCCGTCTTTAACGAGCGGATTTTCAGCAATGCTCTCTTTTACGGCTTCAGGTTCCAGGCGGTCAGGCGTAATCGGCCCGATAATGCCGTACCGGTTGCGGGTCGGCACCATATACACCGGTATCGCGCCAGACATGGTGATAGCGTGTTCGACCGACTTATGACAATTACGGTCGCAGAGCGCAATCTGATTGCGGGTAACGCTGGCCATCAGGATAACCCTGTTGGATGTGGACGAACCGTTGGTTACATGATATGTCCGGTCAGCACCAAATACTCTTGCGGCATATTTTTCGCTCTCCCCTATCGGTCCGGAATGGTCTAAGAGCGAGCCCAGTTCACCAACGGATATGGACAAATCGGAACGGAATACCGGTTCCCGAAAAAAGTTGAAAAAAGCCCGGCCGGCCGGAGAACGGAGAAAACCGGTTCCTCCGGTATGCCCCGGCGTATGCCACGAATATTCGTGCACTTTGGAAAACTTTGCCAGCGCCTTAAACATCGGCGGCAGAATAAACTGCCGGTAACGCTCCACCGCTGCCAATACCCGCCCGGCGATAAAATCCGATGTATCTTCCAGTATCCAAATAAAGTCGCTGACATTCTCGAGAATTTCCGTGGACACTTTTGAGGCGGCAGTACGGCCGGCAAGCAGAAATACCGGCACATCACGGTTATGTTCGCGCAAAACGTGCAGTAAATCGACGATTTTCAGATAATCTTTGTCATCCTGATTGTTCAGTTTGAGCAAAATACATTGAACCGTCGGGTCTGATACCAATACTGCCTTGGCATCTTCTTCGCTTTCAGACACGATAACGCTTACATCCTGTGCCTCCAGCCCGCATTTCAGCCCGCGTACGGCTCTGGCTGCTGCCGTATTGTCGTTGATACCGTTATACACAAGCAGTATTTTTATGCCCAGAGGGCTATTTTCCTGATTTTTCGTACATTCTTTCATCTACACTGTCTCCTTTTGATTGTGATTTGAGAAGAAACCGATCCAACCTATGTATCTGGGTTGTGGACATGGAAAGAGACCGGCTCTACCTATGCACCTGGGTTGTGGACCTGGAAAGAGACCGGCTCTACCTATGCACCTGGGTTGTGGACCTAGAAAGAAACCGACCCAACCTGTGCGTCAGGCCATTTGGCATTTCAATCCGCCGGTGTCTGCACCGATACTGACGGAGAATCCGGTTCGTTAATGTATTCGTTGAGTTTTTGAGAACTGTAGTCGCCAACCGAAACCCAGAACATGGCAATAAGTGCCAGAATGGTTATGGCCAGCGTCATATAGCGAACCCAACGCGGCACGCAGCAGCCGCCCGGCTTCAAATGTTTCTCCTTAATCTCAATTTTCCGGTTAACCGACAATTCGTAAAAAATAATCGTCGAGATGACAAATATCAGCGCCCACCGCGTCTGCTCACTGTTGGAACCTATCATGGCAGCAAGGCTGTAAACGGCAGCAATCAGTCCGACGATTGTATAAAACAGCCCTTCCCTGTCGCTCATCTTTTCACGACCGAGAATTTTTATCGCCACGGAAGAATAAATATACGGCAGCAATGTCATAATAACCGCAATTGAAGCAATCTTACCGAACTGTTCGGATGCCGTCGGCGACATGGTTGCCAAAACCTGCAGCGTCATTATTGCCGCAACAATCGCCAAGCCGGCCGAAGGAACGCCGCGGCGGTTGACCCGCGCAAAAATATTGGCGAACAATCCGTCTTTGGCAGCGGCCTGCGCCGTTTGTCCGACCAATAACGTCCAACCTGCCAAAGATCCCAGGCACCCGATGGCCGCGCACACTGCGACGACTTTTCCTGCCACCGGCCCCAGCGCGATGCTCACGGCCTGTGAAAACGGCGCTGACGATACTATCAGTTCCTTATTGGGAATAATCCCCATAATTGCCGAAGAACTCAGAACATAACACACGGCGGCAAGCAGAACCCCTACAACCGTCGCTATCGGAACATTGCGGGTTGGATTTTTGACGACAGCGGTGGATACCGAAGCGCTTTCTACACCGATAAATGCCCAGAGCGTGAAATTCAACGTCATACCGATAGCGGAAAGGCTGCTCTCGCCGGATACATTCCATCCCTGCATATATGTTTCCGGATTAAACCAAAACCACCCCAGCAAGGCAACGCCGATTATCGGAAATAAAGCGATGGTCGTCGTAACACCCTGCATCCTGCCGACAATTTTTGGCCCGAGGATATTGGCATAAGTAAAAAACCAAATAACCGCAATCTGTGCCAGAGCCATCACCAGCGGATCCCGCAATGCCGGAAAAAACGGCGTCAAATATCCCAGCCCGGCAACTGCCAGCCCTACATTGCCGATAACATTGGCCAGCCAATAAACAAGGTTTGTCTGGTACCCCATATAGTCGCCAAACGCCTTACGGGCATAAGCATACGGCCCTCCGGCTGCCGTACTGATCTCTGTCAATTTGGCAAAAACCAGCCCAAGGGCTATCGCCCCGACAACGGTAACCAGCCACCCGATGATAGCAATGCTGCCAATTCCCGCAAGGTTTGCCGGAAGCATAAAGACACCCGACCCCATCATATTGCCGGCAACCATCAATATGGCCGGAATCAGGCCTATTTTATTATTTTCACTGACCATCTGCTTCTCCCCCTTTTGATTTTTACGGCTTTATCTAATACGGCTTTTAAATAATTGTTTCCTTAAAAGTTGCAATTGCCTGAAATGTCTTTTTTTTCTGGCTAAAAGTTTTACCCCGACATTTTTTCCAAGCTTTAAGATATTTTTCCTGTTTTCTCGCCACAAGTATTATTTGAAAAAGCCGGTTACGACGCTTATTTTTTCCATGCAACAATTATTTAGGAGATAATCTGATGAAACCTACGCGGAAATATATTTCCTCTTTTGCATTGGCTGCCTCCGTCTGTCTAGCGGGAACAGAACTCAATGCGAAAACGGCGGACGATTCAGCCGCTTTGCTTTCGGCTCATCAAAATACTACCACCATTAATCATACGTTTATACAGCAAGGAGAATTTAAAATGTCAGAAAATACAACCAACGATACCGACAGCCTCTGGGAAAAGACCAAAGAGGCCAGCGCCAACGCCTGGGAAGCGACCAAAGAAACGACCAGCAAAGCTTGGGAAGCTACAAAAGAAGGAACTGCAAAGGCCTGGGACAAGACCAAGGAAGTCAGCGGCAACGCTTGGGATGCCACTAAAGAGGGAACGGCCAAAGCCGGCGATGCCATAGCGGAGAAGTCCGGCGATGCCTGGGATGCCACAAAGGAAGGCTCTGAAAAAGCCTGGGACAAGACTAAAGAAGTCAGCGGCAACGCTTGGGATGCCACTAAAGAAGGAACGGCCAAAGCCGGCGATGCCATAGCGGAGAAGTCCGGCGATGCCTGGGAAGCTACAAAGGAAGGCTCTGAAAAAGCCTGGGACAAAACTAAGGAAGTCAGCGGCAATGCTTGGGAGAAAACAAAAGAAGGCGCAGCAAAAGCCAAGGAGGCCGTTACAGAAAACTCTCATGATGCAAATGTCACGAACACGGAGCATCCTTCTTACCGGCATAATCCCGGACAACCGGCAGGACATCAGGAAAACCGTCCTCATTACTAATGGTTCGGGCGCTCGTGAATTACCGGTTACAAAAACATTTACAGCAAAAAATGAAATATTTAATTTTGCGATGATTGAAGAAAGCGGACGTTGGTATTAAGATATCATTTTTATCGGATTAATCTTTTATTCTGACGGCCGCTTTTCCTGTTTCAAAAAGCCGCTGTTATCTTTTGACAACAGCGGCTTTCGAAAAAGGCCTCCACCGCATCTGCGGGAAGAAAATGCCTTACCTTACTTTAATCGCCGTTGTCGTACAGTTATCGTTCGATACCGTTCCCATAAACGCGTTCATATGTACCTGACATTTCTCAATGACCAAACCGTTATTGCCGTCGGCAGAAATATTGGTTACAAACGGACCGGCGTTTGTGCATGCTCCCAAAAGAGCAACAAAAGCTATTGCTACAATTTTTTTCATTTTTCACCTATAGATAATTTAGTTACATAAAGGATTATATATTCACTTATTTTCAAATACAATTTTTTTTATAAGTTTTACGCAGCCGGTCAGTTTCACAGAAAACACGCCCCTGATTTTTGAAAAATAAAAACAATAATTTATCTTGTCGCGGTTAAGAAGACAAGCCCCCTACGAAACTTAAAAACAGAACAGTCAGCAGTGCGATAGCTTAATTTCCCGAAACGGCTTTTTCCAATTCGCGTTTTTGTTCGGCAAGCTTGTTTTGCTTTTTGACAATCTTATGCTCTTTGCCGGAAGCTTTGGCCTCCGCCAGCTCTGCTTCCGCTTTTCTTACATCGTTTTCCTTATCTTTTATTTTGTTCTGATGCTTTTGCAACAATTCTTCGTCAGTGCAATTCTTTTCCAGTTTGGACAACGCCTTTTTCAATCCATGAACTTTCATGGTCCGCCCGTAATTTTCGGCTATGGCTATTCGGCTTTCGATTTCTGCCTTTTTCTGCGCACAGGTTTTATTTCCCGCGCATACATTTGCGGCTATCAGGCAAAAACAGGCGGCATATATATATTTTGCTTTTATCATCACATCCTCCTTTGGGGTTTGTTTTAACTTAACCGCCCTGAAAGAATATGCAAGAGCAAACTCAAATATTTCCGACGTTTCCTTGCAAGGAGCTCTTTATGCATTATATTGAAGGCGAAACACAGAACGCGGCCGCGCATACACAACGACCGGAGATAAAATCTGCCGCCGATACTGCCGGCCTTATAAAAAATATCTGAACCGCCTAACGTAAAAATTAAACACGAGGTTTACATGCCTGCAGCAAAAAAACTGTTTACAACCATTGCCGTACTTCTGTTTTTGACCGGAGCTGCCGGCTTTGCCGCCGAGCCGGAAAAAGACACAGCCGAAATCCAGCTTAATTTTTCTGACATCAATAAGACACTGGACGGCATTACAAAAAAAATAAACGGGGGTTCCGTCTCCCGCGAAGAGAGCGACGACTATATTGCGACGCTCAATTCCCTGCAAAACCAAATTCTTAACGAACAAAAACAGGATACGGCCACACTGCAGAGCATGACGCAAAAAATCAGCGCGCTTAACGGATTGGCCGACGAAAACGGCAAAGACGTACCGGAAGTTGCCAAAGAAAGAAAAACGCTTGAAGACAGCGCGGCTAAATATAAATCCCTGCTGGCACAGGAAGCGCTGGCTCTTGCTAAAATCGACGAAATCAACGCCCTTATCTTCAAAGCGCGCAACAAAGAACTGCTGACCAGCGTTCTGGCCAAACAAAGCTCTATTTTTCAACCCGAACAATTTTGGCAGTCACTGCTCAGCTTCGGCAGCTTTTTAAAAGAAATTCTGGTTTCGCCATTCAACTGGTACCGCCAGCTTAAACCCGAACAACAGCAAAACGCGGCCAAGAGCCTTATTATCCTCACCCTGATGCTGGGCGCGGCATTAATTTTGGCAGTCGTCATCAGAGGGTACATCAAAAAGCATTACGGTTACAATTTGGAGATATGCACTCCGACCTATATCCAACGCCTGAAAGCAGCGGCATGGATTTTCGTGGCGCTGGGCGCTATTCCGGCGGCAATTATCGCGGCACTGTGGGTTTGGATTAACGGGTTTGACCTGATGAAAGGAAGCGAATTTGCCGCACTTTTGCGCAATGCCGCAATATACCTGCTTTATTTTCTGATTCTGCGCGCAGCAATCCTGGCTGCGTTTGCCCCCAATAATCCCGACTGGCGGATTTTTAACATTGAAGCGCGAAAAGTACGCAGAGCTTCCAATGCCCTGATTACGGCAGCGGCGGCGATTACGGCGGTTTCCTTTTTTCAGAAACTGGCGACGGAAATGTCGCACGAACCGGAAATCGTCTATTCAATGCAGATTTTCGCCAACGGCATAAAAGCATTTGCCGTCATCTGGGCGGCGCTGCGCGTCATGTACGATGTTAAGGATTTATCGGACGAAGACGTTAAAAGCGGCAATATCCAAAAACTTTCGGCTTCGGCACAAACCGCTCTGCTGATTACGTTTTTTATGATTGGCAGTTTTACATTCTCCCTGTTCGGCTACATCAGCCTGTCCGAATACCTTATCAACCGTTTTATCGTATCTGTTGCCGTCATCTGTATTTTATATATTCTCCATAATCTGCTCAAAATGTTTTACCATCTGATTGTGCGGCGGCGGTTTTGGATTACGACCTTTCGCATCAGTCCCCGGACGCTGGTTAAAAGCGAAGTATGGTTCGGCATTATCCTGACGCCAATATTGTATCTGTTCGGGGCCTTGGTGCTGCTGGCGGTATGGGGCGTATCTGTCGATATTCTGGTGGCGCGGACCAAAGGTTTCCTTACCGGTTTCAACATCGGCGAAGTTCATGTATCCATTACGTCAATTATTCTCGGGCTGGTCAGTTTCTGGGTGGCAATGCTGCTGGTCAAAATGCTGAAGAGCAGCTTGCAGGACGGCAGCTTAAGCCGGCTGGACTTTGACGAGGGGATGAAAAGTTCCATTATTTCGGGAATCGGCTTTTTCGGATTTATCCTTTCCGTCATCCTCGGCATTGCCGTTGCAGGCGGAAGCTTCAAAAGCCTGGCATTGATGGCCGGAGCGCTGTCTTTCGGCGCCGGTTTAGGTCTGCAAAACGTCGTCAGCAATCTGGTTGCCGGCATTACCATTTTGTTTGAACGACCGATAAAGCTCGGCGATTTGGTCGTCATCAACGGTTATGAAGGCGTGGTCAAACAAATCAGCATGCGCTCGACGACTCTGGAAACGGGCAACAAATCCAACGTTATCATCCCAAACTCTGCCATTATCGCCGGCAGTGTTGTTAACAAGACCTACGACAACAGAATGGCACGAGTGGACATCAATGTCGGGGTGGACTATGACAGCGATATCGATAAGGTTAAGAAAATCCTGCTCCGAATCGCCGGAGAAGACGAAGAGGTTTTGAGCAATCCGGCTCCGGCGCTGTCTTTTCTCGACTTTGGCGACAGCAGTCTGAACTTCCAGCTTAACTGCTACACGGCAAACATAGCCAACAGCAGCGGCATATCTTTCCGTATACGCGAAAAGATTATCAATGAATTCCGAAAAGAAGGGATTAACATCCCGTTTCCGCAGCGGGTGGTGCGTTCGCTGGAAGAAAGTGCCGCCGACTGACCGAAGAAACGGCCTCTGACTGACCGAAAAAACTATCTCGGACTGACAAAGAGGCTATCTCTGACTGCCCTAAAACGTTCCATGATATCTCCCCTTGCATTTTATCTCACATTAACCTATTGAAATATATATTTTTTATTTAAAAGCAAAAAAAATAAAAAAAATTATTTTGCCTTAAGCGTTTCTTAAGATTAGAATGCAGAATAAAAGATGTTCTGATAAACAACCTTTATTTAACAACTTTTAATTAGGAGAAAAACGATGAATAAGATTTTAGCTGTTTCCGCGATGGTTTTGACTTTTGCCGTGGCTTCGCAGGCCAATGCACAGGGATTTGGCGGCGGTTTTCAGGGACCGACAATTTCTTCCTCGACGGTTGCCGAAGCGCTGAAGATGAATGACGACACGCCGGTTGTTCTGGTAGGAAAGATTGAGAAAAACCTCGGTAACGAAAAATATCAGTTCAGCGACAAAACCGGTTCCATCGTCGTCGAAATTGATGATGAAGATTGGAGGGGACAGGTTGTCAAACCGGAAAATACGGTTGAAATCCGCGGTGAAATCGACAAAGAGCTGCTGGGAACGCCGGAAGTCGATGTTGACGTTATCATTTTGAAATAATTAACTGAAACGGCCTGATATGCGTATTCTTCTGATTGAAGACGACAGCCTTATCGGCGACGGGATAAAAGTCGGGCTATCCAAGCTCGGCTTTACCGTCGACTGGTTTGACGACGGCACGGACGGAAAAGAAGCCCTGTTGCAAACGCCGTATGATGCAGTAGTGCTTGATTTGGGACTTCCGGGCATTGACGGCCTTTCCATCCTGCGCGCCTGGCGGGATGCCGGACTTGATACGCCGGTTCTGATTTTAACTGCCCGCGGCGACGTGGATGAACGGATTAAAGGACTGAACAGCGGCGCAGACGATTATCTCGGCAAGCCTTTCGCCCTTAAAGAAGTACAAGCGCGGCTGAACGCCCTTATCCGACGGCGGTGCGGCGTGGCGAAACCGCTTATCCGCTTCCGCGACATTATGTTCAACCCCGAAACCAAAGGCGTTCTCCTGAATGGCGAAAAGGTAATCCTCTCACCGCGGGAAACGGCGCTTTTGGAACTTCTGTTGTTAAACAAAAACAAAGTCTTGTCCAAAGAAACCATTGAAAACAAACTCTATTCATGGGATGAAGACGTTGCCAGCAATGCCGTAGAAGTGCACATTCACCATCTGCGGAAAAAACTCGGCAAAGACATTGTCAAAACCATCAACAAAATCGGATATACGCTGGAAGACTAACCTTTTCCGCCGGAGTAAACAAAATGGCCCGAACAGATACAATCGATAAAAGAGCAAAAAAGGCAAAGACATCCGCTTCTGCCGGCCAACGGAAGGGCAAGTTTGCCGCCGCAGCATTTCGGATGAAAAAAGAAGCTGCTGCGTTTTGGCAAAAGTTCAACGGCGAGGCGATGAAATTCAGCCTCAGTTTCCGGCTGATGATTTTTTTTGCATTGGTTTCGGGCGTTGTATGGGGAATTGCCGGCTATATCTCCTATAAAGAAACCCGGGAAAGCATTGATGAATTTTTCGACACTTATCAAATGGCGTTGGGACGACAGCTGGCAGCAGCGGACTGGAGCGGAGTTTCGCTGAAAACGCAGAAAGCGACGGATAAGCTGATAAAAGGCATTGAAAACGCCGATGATGATGACGATGCGGTCGGTTTTGCCATTTTCTCGCCGCAGGGCGAAATGATTTTTCACGACAACGAAAACGGCAAATATTTTACCGCGGCGGAAGCAGCCGGAAGCTTTGCCAACGAACGGATAGGCGAAGACCGGGACAAATGGCGTATGGTGCGCCTGAAATCGGCAGACGGAAAATTTATCATTGCTGTCGGTCAGGAGCTGGAATACCGTGAAGATCTGGCAATGGATATTCTTGAAGAATTTATGCTGCCCTGGCTGGCCGGCTTTATCGTTCTGCTGTTGGCAATTTCCGGATTGACTTTCATTGAATTCCGCCCCTTAAAAAAACTGGCCAGCGAAATTGAAAGCCGCCCGGCGGACGATTTCTCCCCGCTCAACGCAGAAAAAGCGCCAACGGAAATCAAACCGCTGCTGAAGGCAATGAACCGGATGTTTGCCAAAATAGAGGCTCTGCTGGCACGGGAACGCAGTTTTATCTCAGATTCAGCACACGAACTGCGCACACCGCTGACTGCGCTCAAAATCCAGCTTGAAATAGCCGAAATGTCCGGCGACGACAGCCAGATGCGGACGCAGGCTCTAGCCAAACTTTCACTGGGGATTGAACGGGCGGAACATCTGGTCGAGCAGCTGCTTGCCCTGTCGCGTCTGGAAGCCGACAACGGGCATTATGACAATACAGAGCTTTTGGACTGGAAAGATATCAGCGCCGCTTTGTTCGACAATTATGCCGAAGCGGCAAAGAAGAAAAACATAACCTTATCGTCTTATATCGGCGCAACTTCACCGATTGTGCGAGGAAACCACGTTCTTGCCGCTTTGCTGCTGCGCAACCTGCTCGACAATGCCGTCAAATATAGCCCTAACGGAGCAAAGATTACCGCAACGGTTGACAATGAAGAGATTGCGGTCGTCAACTCCGGAACCATCGTCGACGAGGCGGTACTGGCGCGACTGAGCGAACGCTTTTTCCGACCGGCCGGGCAAAAAGAAACCGGCAGCGGCCTCGGGCTGGCGATTGTCAAACGCATTGCAGGACTTTATGGCTGCAACCTTGATTTTGCCAATACAGACGACGGTTTTAAAGCCGCCGTGAGAAAAAACTAGCCCAGACGGCTGAGCGGGGTCAATATTTTAGCGCAACACCGGTTATGAATGCATATCCGCGGTTGTTTTCGGAACTTTGGCGCTCGTATCCTTTGGAATTGAGATATCCGTTTATCCAATACAATTCGATATATTCATTATAAGCAAACCGGTTGGACTGCACCCAAAGGTCATCTCGATGGCGCGTGTTTTCCGCTTCGGTATGCAAATAAGCGATATTCGTCTTAAATCTGCCGAAATCGTACCCCAGGCTGATGTCCCATGCCTGCCCTTCGCGGTAGTTGTCAAAGTATGCAGGCAGCCCAAACCCGGCAGCAGCCGTCGCAACAGGATTTTTATTCCCGTCCACCCAGGCCTTTTTATAGGAAAAGCCGATGTCAAACCCGGCATATTCCCAGCGAGCGCCTGCCGTCCATTCATTATCGGTGCGGTTAAAAATTCCGTATGCCACAGATGTGTATAATTTCCCGGCGCCGAGTTTCCACCGGCTGCGGGCTCCCGCCGTATAGCCGTCTTCCGGCTTTTCGTAATCAACGTAACGGCTGACCATACCGCGGCGCGACGCATTGTCCGGCGTATAGCTGAAACCGAATGTCGTATTGCCGATTTCCGGCGTAAAATAACTGATTTTAAATGCCCGGCCGTCATCCATTATCGCCGTCGATTTCGGCGTGGCGAATTTTACCTGCTTACGGCCGTTTTTCCAATTCGCGCTGCTTAAAAAATAGGTCAGATTGCTGTCCCGTATCCCCAGCCAAGTAATGTCATGCGCGCCAGTATGCAGCAAAAGCGCGGCATTATAGGTATAACCGGCGGTCAATTTTCCGAAACGGTCATCCTCGCCCAACAAATACGGGAAAAAACGCCAGTCCCCGTCGGGGTAATTTTTGTCATGTTGGCGGTCGACAACGGTATAATCCGCATGAATACCGACACGGCTGCCTGAAACCGCGCGGTAAGCGCCTTCAAATTTGCCGTCGGCACGAAAAACCGCTCGACTGGGCATATTGTCCAGATTATTGCCGCGGCGCGTTTCCATTATGCCGAAATATTCCCCGGCCATTCCCGAGCCGGAAAATTCAAAACTGCCGGCAAAAGCGGCATCGGTAAATCCTATGGCACTGCCAAAAAGCAGTAAAAGCTTGTTCATTCGTTTCCAGTTCCGTTAGTTCGGATTTTATATAGCGTAACAGTACTTAAATTTGTCTTAAAAATTTCCCCTAAAACCCGATACGACCTCCAAACGAAATATTCTGAAATGTTTTTTGTGCAAGACACTTTCATTTTTCGCTTGACTTCGGCACCTTTGGCATTATTCTTAAGCTGTTCCCGGTGCTTGCAGGGCTTATAAGCAGGGAACGGATAAAAACTGAGCCGGTTTGATGAGATTTTAAGACAGACGAAGTCTATTTAAATTTTCGTTGGCGGCTCCTTGTAAAGGAGTTTTTTTAATGTCTGAATATAAATACCAACACGGTTTGAGCATTATGCGGGCGCAGCCTTTCCATATCGGCCATCAAAAGCTGGTTGACCGGATGCTTAAGGAATGCGAACGCGTTACCATCGTCCTCGGTTCCATTCAGGAACAGGGTACGGCGCGCAATCCCCTAAACTACACCACACGCAAAAAGATGATTCAAAACATTTACCGCTCCCGTCCGGAATACGAACGGCTGAAAATCATCGGGCTGTTTGACATCAACAACCCGGCGGAATGGGGCGAGTATGTTCTTGATTTTATCGCCGAGAGTTTTCCAGACCTGCCGCGGCCGGATGCGTACTATGCCGGTTCCAGCTACGACGCGCACTGGTTTCGGGAATGTTTTCAAAACATTGAGCTTGAAGACAGGACCGACCCGGATTTTCCGTTCGTTACAGGAACGATGGTACGGGATATGATAAAGTTCGGCGATGCGCGCTGGAAAAACTTTATCGCGCCGGAAAACCACCACCTGATTGAGGAGTATTTTAACAAAAAGAAAGGGATTATATAACGAAACCAGCGGACGGCGGGCAGATTTACGGCATTGTTCCGTTTTACGGCCTTGTCCCGTTCATAACGCGCCGAAAAACAGCCTTTGCGGCTGCCGCATTTTACATAAGCGCCTGCGTCTTCTGAAGGGCTTATAGAAGACAGGCGGTTCCTAACCCGAATAAGCCTGAAGGGAATTTAAAATGAATAACCGTATTTTGATGCGGATAGATTTTCAGAACGATTTTGTTCATCCGCACGGGGCGTTGAGCATCAACTCCCCCGAACTGATTGAACGGCAGCAAAAGTTTGCCGACAGCCTGTTTCCGACAAGTTTTGATAAAATTATAGACACTTACGATACCCATTTTGCCGAAACGTACGGCGAAACGTCTGAAGCGGCGAATTTTCCCCTGCACTGCGTTTTCGGAAGCTGGGGCTGGCAACAGGCGGCACCGTTCAAACCGGAACTCGGCGTTACCAAAATGTACAAATCTACCACCAACATCTGGAACGAAGCCCATGCTTACCGCGATTTGGCGGCAAACTGGGCTGACAAAGAGGTCTATCTCTGCGGCGTGTTAAGCGACATCTGCGTCTTACAGGCAATGCACGGCCTTTTAAAACGCGGCGCGAACGTTGTCATTCTTGAAGACTTGTGCCAGGGGGTTAAGCGGCAGATGGGAGAAATCCTGCGCGATGACAAATACCTGCCGTTTATTGAACTGGGAAAGCTTAAGAGCATCACCTCGGCGCAGTTTTTTCGCGCCGCCCTTTTAGACAAGAAAATCCAGCACAATTTAGTCAACAGAAGTTTCGGAGAATAGCCATGAACAATACATATGCGATGAAAACCAGACCCAATATTCTGGAAACCGGCACGCCGCTGTTTTGCGACCTTTATCATCTAACGATGGCTCAGGCATGGTTTTTGGACGGCAAGGCAGAAGATTACAAGGTTTCGGAAGCCTTTTTCCGCAAATGCCCGTTCGGCGGCAGCTACCTGATGACGGCCGGGCTCGGCGAATTTATGCAATGGCTGGAAAGGTGGCGTTTCAGCAAAGAAGATATAGAATCGCTCAAAAACGACCGTAACGAAGACGGCAGCCGGATATTTAACGATGAATTTCTGCAATTTCTGGAGGGACAGGAATTAAAAGTAACCATTCGTGCAGTACCGGAAGGCGAACTGGTGTTCCCGAACGAACCGGTCTATTCGGTATCTGGGCCGAACTGGCAGGTTGAACTCGCAGAAGCCGCACTTTTGAACATCTTTAACGCTCAGAGCCTGATTGCAACCAAAGCGTCGCGCATGGCTTACGCCGCAAACCTTGACGGCAAAAAACGCCCGCTGTTGGAATTCGGCGTGCGGCGCGGACACGAGCTCGGCGGCTTTTCGGAAACGCGGGCGGCGTTCATCGGCGGTGCGGCGGGAACTTCCAACAAAGCAGCGGCAAAGCACTACGGTATCCGGGCGGCGGGAACGATGGCACACTCCTTTGTGATGAGCTATGAGCGGGAAGTTGACGCGTTTAAGGCCTTTATGCGCGGCAATCCGCACAATACGACGCTGCTCGTTGACACATACGATACGCGCGAGGGAATTAAAAATGCCATCCGGGCAGCAAAGGAAACCGGAATTAAGCTCATGGGCATACGCATTGACTCCGGCGATCTCGCCTACTGGGGCAATGAGGCCAGGCGCTTATTATGCGAGGCGGGAATGCCGGACGTCAGGCTGGCGGCTTCCAACGACCTTGACGAATATCTGATTGAAAACCTCATTATGGTACAAAAAGCGCCTTACGACATCTTTGCGGCGGGAACAAAACTGGTTACCGCCTACGATACCCCGGCGCTGGGCGGCGTCTTTAAGACAAAATCGTACATGGGGCAGCCGAAAATCAAAATCGCCGAGGGAAAAACGACCATTCCGGGAATGACCGATACGTTACGGATTATCCGCAACGGCAAATTTGAGGGCGATGTTATCTGTCGGGCGGAAGATACGGATCTTATCCGCGACGGCAAGCTGACGCGCAATATAACCTCATACGCCCTCGGCAGCCAGAACGGCGCGCGGGCAACCTTTCAACGCGGCGAACAGGCAAAATTCCTGCTGCATCCGGTTGTGGAAAAAGGCAAAATCGTCAATGTGCCGGAGCTTGACCTGCATGTTTTGCAGCAACGGGGCAAAGACAACCTCAAGATGTTGGACAGCGCATATAAAAGGCTTGCCAACCCGCACCTTTACGGCGTAGGATTGGAAGCCGGGCTGTTTAACCTGCAACAGGATTTAATCAGGGTTCATTCGGGGAGATAAGACAATGAAACACACATGGCATACTTTGCAAAACGGCTTAAAAGACTTTTGTGCGGCAAACGGATTTGACAAGGTTATCCTTGGACTTTCGGGCGGATTGGACTCGGCACTGACGGCTGTGCTGGCAGCGGATGCCCTCGGCGGCAAAAACGTTAAGGCGATTATGATGAAAACGCGCTATACATCTGATTTAAGCATTAAAATTGCGCGTGAGATTGCCAGGCTTAACGGGCTTGACTATCAGGAACTTGACATTGAACCGCTGGTAACGGCAGAAACAGATTTTCTGCAACGGGCGTTCGGTGAAAGCGTCAAAGGGATTACGGCGGAGAACTTGCAGGCTCGTATCCGCGGGCAGCTGCTGATGGCGTTTTCCAACCAAAACGGCGGGCTGGTTCTCGCCTGCGGAAACAAATCGGAAGCGCTGACCGGGTACTGCACACTGTACGGCGATACCTGCGGCGGGCTGATGCCTATCGGCAACCTTTACAAGACGACGGTGTTTGAACTGGCAAGATGGCGCAATACCCAAAGCAGGGCACTGCCGGAAGAAGTCATCACGCGGGCGCCGTCAGCAGAACTGGCGGAAGGACAGAAAGATGAAAACTCGCTGCCGCCGTATCCGGTTCTGGACGCTGTTCTGCGGCTGCTTACCGACGAACAAAAAACATTGGAAGAAGCCTGCGCCGCCGGATTTGCCCCGGCAACAGTCGGACAGGTGTGCCGGCTTGTAGCGCGTTCGGCATTCAAGCGGCGGCAGATGGCTCCGGCGCTGGACATATTATAACCTGATGAAAAAAGCAAACCGCCTGCAATATCTGAGGCTTTCAAGACCAATATGCAGGCGGTATTATATCCTATACCGGCAAAAAATGGCGGCCGGAATACATATTTATTTCAATGTATCCTTCAGCACTTTCAAAGCGTTCAGCGCATTCGGAAAGCCGACATACGGCATACACTGGATAATCGCCGCGGTAACGGTTTCCGGCGAATTTCCCGCTCTGATACTGCCGGCTATATGGCTTTGCAGTGTCTGCATATTTCCCGTCGTTACAAGAATCCCTATCGCCAGAAGCTCTCTGGTTTTGACATCAAGACCGCTGCGGGTATAAATATCGCCAAAACAGAATTCCGTCAGAAAACGCGCGGCATCCTCGCCCATATTTCCAGGAAGCCCGGCCAGCGCTTCTTTTATCTCGTTGCCATATAACGGCTGTTGTATGGCAGAGCCCGCTGCAAATCTCTCCTCTTCGGCTGTTTTCCCCTGACTTTCCAGAGGAAGCTTAATTCCGCGTTCGGCAAACACTTCATTGATTACTCCGAGCGCGTTAAGGGTTTTCGGAAAACCGACAAACGGCGCACACAGATATACCGTTTCCCTCAACTCAATCGGCGTTACCCCTACATTCAGCGCCGCATTGGCATGCGCTTTCAGCTGCGGCAATGCTTGTTGAGCCGACAGGGATACAACCGTCAGCATTTCCCGGGTTTTTATATCCAGACTGCCTACGGCAAACACTTCGCCGAAAATATATTTCTGTAACATTTTCATCATTTCCGGGTCGTTTCCGACATCGGTTAAAGCCTCGCCGTTAAACAACCGGCGGTAATTTTGTTTGCAGATTTCGGTTCGCGACATATTTTCTCCTCCCTGTTCAATTACAGCAGCAGACGCGGCACTAACCGAAAATAACACGGCAACTGCAACGCCCATTATCCCTTTCAGCATATTTTATCTCCTTTTTCCTGCCTTTTCAGCTACGATTTCGGCGATTTCCTTCTCGTCTTCCGGACTCAGCAATCCGTACAGGGGGATGGCAAACGGCGTAAAGTCTCCGTTATGCTTCTGCAGGAAATTGTACCGGTAGCTGATGCCGTCTTTCGGGACAAGCGTCAAAACGCGGCAGTTGCGAAAACAGCAGCGGACATCCTTTTCTTCCGTCCGGGCAATATCTTTCCACGGCAGCTTTTGGCAATAGTCAATTTTTATGCCCTCATCATCAACGACAACGGCCTTATGCTTCAAAACATATTTCCAGCCCCAGGCGAGCCAGGAAAGCAGACAGACGCCCAAAAGAACCTGCGTTTGCACCCAAAACAACAGGCATGGGCAGCGAACTCCCCAGTAGACCAGCGTTATCGTCAATGCGAGGTTTAAGATAAGCCAGGCATTGAGTTTATTAAAGCGGTAATAAAAAATTTTCTCGTTTAAGTTTTCATTTGACATTGATTGTCTCCCTATTTCTCTCGGTTAAATGCGATTCTGTTTTAAGTGTAACATTTAGAGTTTGCTCTAAGTCAAGTATTTTTTGTTGCGGATAGCGTATTTTGCGCTGCGGAATGTAATTTTTGCTCCGGATATTTATTTACTTTTCCAAACATATATTTTATGCTTGGCATTTATAAATTTCATTTTATAATAAAAAAGAGCAATTTAAACGTCTAAGGCCGGAATTATGATATACATATTCAATTATGCATCACCGTTCGGAAATATCCGCCTGACAAGCGACGGAGAATTCCTGACCAACGCGAGGACAGAATTCTGGCAGGGTCGGGCTGACAACAAAGGGCTTTGCCCGAAAGGGGAAAGCGAAACCGACGGCTCGTCCCTGCCCTGCCTGCAACAGGCGGCGAAATGGCTGGACATTTATTTCGGCGGCAATATCCCGGATTTTCTGCCGCCGCTTAAATTATACGGTTCGGATTTCCAACGGACGGTCTGGCGCCTTTTGCAGGATATTCCATACGGAACTCTGACGACATACGGTAAAATCGCTGATACAATTGCCCGCAGCAGGGGATGCGGCAAAATGTCGGCGCAAGCAGTCGGCGGAGCGGTCGGAGCCAATCCCGTCGGCATCATTATTCCCTGCCACCGCGTCATCGGCGGCAGCGGCAGCCTGACCGGATACGGCGGAGGTCTGGCATACAAGGTCAAACTGCTTGAACTTGAGGGAATTGACTGTTCAAAACTGAAAATGCCGAAACAAAGCCGCTTCCTCTGATTTCAGGCACCAGTTTTGAACCTTCCTGAAGATAATTTCGGATATATTTGATAAAGCATAAAAAAATTGCAGCCAACGGAAAAGAATTGTTGACAACCCCGAAATACATATTATAGAATAAGGGATATGTTTAATGTATTGAGGTAGTTCAAAAATAATAACCATGAGTCCTGTATACGGGTATGTTTTTAATTTATTTTTAGTTTTAGTATTAGTTTTTTGCAATGCTTTTTTCGTTGTTTCAGAATTCGCAATCGTAAAAATCCGCCGCACCAAGCTTGAGGAACTGGCGCATGCGGGGAGCAAGCGCGCTAAAATCGCCCTGAAAATCAATGAACACATGAATACTTACCTGAGCGCCATCCAGCTCGGCATTACACTCGCTTCCCTCGGTTTGGGCTGGCTTGGCGAACCTGCCGTTTCCAGGCTTTTGGAAGACCTTTTCTCAGGCTTTTTTGCCGACAACAAAATCCTGCTCCATTCTTTGAGTTTTGGTATTGCCTTTACCTTTATCACGCTGCTGCACGTTGTTTTCGGCGAACTGGTGCCGAAGTCCATGGCCATACAGGATACCGAACGCTATGCGCTGATTATTGCGCCGCCGCTGTATACGTTTAATAAGATTTTTGCTCCGTTTATCTGGGTATTTGACCACGTTACGATGTGGATTTTGAAACTGATGGGCGTCAAACAGGCGGACGAAAACGAAGACGCACATTCCGAAGAGGAAATCAAACTGATTATTGACGCCTCGCAAAAGGGCGGAGTCATTGACGATACGGAAAGCGAAATTATCCAGAACGCTATTTGCTTTTCGGAAATTTCCGCGCATGAGATTATGATTCCTCGGCAGGAAATGAAATGTATTTATCAAAACAGCAGCTACAACGAAGTCATGGAGTTCGTCAAGCAGCATAAGCACACGCGTTTTCCGCTCTGCAACGGCGATAAGGATCAGATTATCGGCATGATACACATCCGCGATTTGCTGGAATGCAAAAATTCGCCGCATAAAGACATTTTAAGCAAAATCGTACGCAACATCCTGTTTGTTCCGGAAAACAAGTCCATTTCGGAAATTCTGCACGAGATGATGAAAAAACGCATTCATCTGGCGGTTGTGGTTGACGAATACGGTGGAACAGCCGGTCTGCTGTCGATGGAAGACATTTTGGAAGAGCTGGTCGGAGACATCCGGGACGAACACGATGACATCACCGAGGAACCGGTCAAGAAAATCAATGATACAGTCTGCGAATTTGACGGGTTGTATCTGGTTGAAGACGCCTATGACTGTCTGGGGCTCCCTTACGACGATAACGAGCATGAAGAGAGCACCATGGGTGGCTATGTCTTTAATCTGCTCGGGCGCGAACCGGTTGCTGGAGACAAAACCGAAGACGATTATTGCGTATATGAAGTTATGCAGGTCGACAATATGCGGATTACCCGGATAAAAACAACAGTCAAGCAGCCGCAATATGAGACGGCCAGTGCCGAATAGCGCATACAGAAAGGACGGAAAGTTTTATGAAAAAGAGCTGCCGCAAAGCGAGAATTTGGCAAACCGGACTGATATTTTGCGCGGTTTGCGCGGCAATTGCGGGAAGTGCAGAAGCCGCACAAAAGCTGGAGCGGCGGCCGAGCAACAAGATTGAAACGACGGCAACCGGGCGGGTCAGCGCAACGATTGTCGCACCGGTATCAGCCGAATCCGCAAATGATTTAACGTTCGGGATGATGGTTAAAAACAATCAGGGAAGAGTTACCGTTGACGAGGACGGCAACCGTACGACAACCGGCCCCGGACTGGCAACCAGTTCCTATTCAGCCGGTTCTGTCAAACTGAAAGGCCCAAAAGCTCAGGCGGTTACGGTGGATATTCCCGATGCGCGCATTTACAACAATGAAGACAAAAGCATTGATATCCATTCATTTACGACAGACGCCGGAAAGGGAAATATCGTCGCGCTGGACAGGCAGAACGGCGAAGCGAGGGTTGACGTCGGAGCAACACTGAACATCAAAGACAAAGAAACGCAAGGAGGAAGCAGAAACGGCGTTTATATTCTGCAAACATCTTATTAGCTTTTTTTATTAGCTTTTTTAGCGGTTAACCTTTTATCAATTAACTTTTTATCAGCCAATTTTTTATCATCCGGGACAGCATCTCAAATATGTTTTGTCCGGAGCAAAATACTGCGGCAGCTTTCAATAAGGCCGGGCAATTTTTATTTAGAAAAAGAAAGGAACTGACTTGTATTAAAGAAAAGGCAAATTACAAATTTGGTGTTGTTTTTTAACAATGGGCAGACGGTTTTAAACTCAAAATTAATTTTTTATACCTTAAAGTTGAGGTGTTGATAAAATTTATTGCTATTTTTAAGGGGATAGAAATATGAAAAAGATTTATTTACTGGCAGCAGTTTCCGTGCTGACATTAGGTTGTGCGGAAGTTTGGGCTGCCGAAGCTACCGGCCAAGGAAATATCAGTGCGAAGATTGTTGCACCGGTAACCGTTACGGAAGCTCAGGCATTGGATTTCGGCACCATTCTGGCTCCGACCAGTGGTACAAAGAAAGTAAAAATCTCGGCGACGGACGGTTCACGCAGTGTTGATGGCGGTGATAATGGTATATTGGTCAGCACCAATAAAGGCGAAGCCGGATTGTTTAATGTAACAGGAGCCGAAAATCAAAGTATGACAATCCAAGTATCGGATTCCGTTGAATTAACTGGTACAGGAGATTCGATGACAGTTGACAATTTTGTTACCGAGCCGGCCAGCAAACTGACTTTGAACGGAACCAGCGGGCAAATCAAAGTCGGAGCGGATTTGACGGTTAATCAGGGACAAGATGAAGGCGACTATACCGGAACTTATCAGGTAACCGTAAGCTACTAGAACAAAGCTGTATAAAAAAACAGATAACTTATTATTTTGATTTATTTAAATTATATACTTTCGTTGTAGAATTTAAACGACCCCTTTAAATCAACAATAGCAATGAATATTTCTTAGGCAAGAGACTATCTCAATTTATCAACATTTATAAAGACTTATTTCAATATTCTGCCCAATCGGACATCTCGCCAAATTGCGTATAAAAAAGGGTCGTTTTTTATACGCAGGTATATATGAAATTTTATCGGGCAATTCTTTTCTTTTTAATATTTGCAGCCGAAAATACGTATGCAGATTCTGCCAGCGTAACGCAAACTGCTGACTTCGGAACTGTTATCCAGACGGCAGAAAGAACCGTTGCCAAACTGGGAACCGACGGCGTCGTTACATGGGACGGCGGCAGCGGTTCGGGTTCTGCCCGACAGGGAATTATCCGGTATGATGTAAACTGCGGCGTAACGCATGAACTCCAGATGCCTAACGGCATATCCGGCGGACAAAGCGGCGAGAATTGCGAATTTTCCTTAAATAATCTTCAGTTTAATCCGAGCAGTTTCTGGCTTGCGCCATTGGGTGTATTGGGCAACCGTTCGCAGGATATCAATGTCGGAGCAGAACTGACTATTGACGGTTATTGTAAAGCAGGAACTTATACCGGTACGATGACTGTTTCTGCAAGCACATATATGTGTGCCCCCAATGACGTCCAACTTACCTTTTCCGTTACGATTGCTGAAAAACTCGGCATTTCGGCAAAGCAAGACATAAATTTCGGAGCAATGATGTCCCCTTCCGCTGACGGAACCGTTACATTATCTTACAACGGACAAAGGTCGGCAACGGGCGGGATTTACCTGATGAACAACGCGGACGTTTCGCAGGGAATTTTTACGATTGACGGCACGGCGGGGAGAACTGTTTATGTATCGCTGCCAAGCGAGGTTTTCATTTACAGCGGCGGAAATTCCCTTAGCGTCAACAACTTCACGGCCAGTACGGGAACACAATTTACATTAGCGTCAGATATGGCAGACATGCACATCGGGGCAACATTAAACGTACCTGCAAATGCGCCGGAAGGCGATTACAGCGGAACTTACACGGTTACGGTTTCTTATTAACAGGAGAGGTCTTTATATAATGAATACGCATATTTTCTTGAACCATTTATCGGCAACGGCAGGAAAGCTGCGGTATGCCACGATGCTGCTGTGTGCCACGGTGCTGCTGCTCTGTACGGCAGCGGGAACGGCAGACGCCAACATTTCCGTTTTTCCGTACAGCATCGACTTTGATGCCGCCTCGAGTAAACGTGTGCAAAGCGTACGGATTATCAATACGTCCAGCGAAACGCAGACTTACCGGGTCAGCTTCGTCAACTTCATACAGGACGAAAACGGCGCGCTGAAAGAAACCACAGACAAAAAAGGCTTTTATGCCGACAAATATCTCAGCTGGTCGCCGCGGCAGTTTACGCTAAAACCGAATGAAGTGCAGACAATCAATATCGCCCGCAAAAGCCTGGCGCAGGCTCCGGACGGCGAATTCGTTTCACACCTTAAAATCAGCGAGGTTATGCTCGGCGCCCCGAAGCCGAAGGCCAAGCCAGGAGCAAAGTCTAACACCCTTTCCATGCAACTCAAGGCGCTGTTTGCAATTACACTGCCGGTTACAATTACCAAAGGCGACAATCTGTACAGCAAAACCGAACTTTCAAGCTACAAGCTGCTGCCGGACGGAAAACTCGAACTGGTTTTCAAACGCTTGGGCAACAAATCGTCGCGCTTTAATATTGCCGTTGCCGACGGCAAAGACAAGGATATCGGCCGGATGAACGGCGTCAAGATATATATGTCAACCGATACGCTTAACGTTAACCTGCCTCTGGACAAGAATGCAAACATCCATAACGCAATTTTGAAACTGGAAGATGCTAAGACGAAAGAAGAAATATTCAGGCAGGCGCTGCAGCTTTAGCCCGGCTTGGCTGTTGGCGGCCGCCCTCTTCCTAAACGGCAGTGCCGCCCGAGCCGAAGACTTGACGGACTACGGCGATGAACCGCTGATTTTGGAACCGGTGGTTCAAGGGTTTAACCTGAGCGACTATGCTTACGTTTATGCCAAAAACGGCAAGGAATACATTTCTTTGCCGCAGATGTCGGCGTACCTCGGCCTGAAATACAAAATCGACGGCAACATGATTACGGCACAGATGGCTGACGACGAAGACGCTACCATTATAATTGATATGGCGCAGCGAACGGTAACGGCATACGGAAGCATTTCTTCCTTTGCGGCCGACGAAATGACGGTTATTGACGGGACGGTCTTTTTTGCCGCAGACTTTTATATACGCCTGCTCAAGATGCAGATTAAAATCGATAAGCTCAATATGCAGATGACGCTCGACCGGGAAAAGGACTTTCCGACAACGGCAAAGCTGAAAGCCGAGAAAAAACGCGGCAAGGGTTCTTATAATTTCCAACAGGACAGTTTCAGCAACTACGAATTTGACAACCGCTGGTTTGGCGAACCGGTGGTGGACATTACGCTGGGCAAAGGCTGGGGACGTTCCAATGATACGGGAAAGAGTTTTAACAGCGACGCATATTCGGTTAATCTGGCAATGATTGCCGGCGGGCTGGACGTCAACACCTATATTTACGGCGACTCATATTCCGACCGCAACCCGAGGGTCAGAATTTCCGGCAGCAGGACGTTTCTGGACGAACCCGAAAATAAGTTTAACCTTAAGACTCTGAAAGTCGGCGATATCAGCGGGCTCAGTTCTTCTTACTTTGCCGATGCCAGCTACGGACGCGGCGCGGCAGTCAGCAGCTTTAAGAATCTGGTGATGTCCGCCAACAAGACGATTGACATTACCGGCCCGCTGCTCGACGGGTGGCAGGTTGAGCTGTACTGGAACGAACAGCTGGTCGGTTACAGACAAAACGGCGTCAACGGACAGTACAACTTTCCGAATATGCCGGTTTCGTATGGCCTGAATACGTTTAAGCTGGTCTTTTACGGCCCGTACGGCGAAACACGCACCGAGTATGAACGCTACTATTCCGGTACCAGCCCGGTCAAAAAAGGCGAGTTCGGCTATACGGCGGCGGCATACCAACCGTACCGCTATCTGATAGAAGACAACGAGCCATTTGAATACGAAGGCAAAGACACGCCTATTATTGACCTTACCGGTTATTACGGCGCGACCGACAACCTGACTTTAATGGGCGGTTTTACGCAGACGCCGGATGCGGATACGGGCATTGAGACGCAGCATTTCGGCATGGCTGGCGCCCAGTATGCGATTAAGGGAAGTTCTATCCAATATAATCTGGAGCAAAACCTGGATACGCAGGAATTCGGACACCACGCGGAATGGCAGGGCGACGTTTATATCGGAACGGTTTATGCCGGTTATGACAAGTTCAACAATATCCACTCGCCGGTTTCGTTCTACGGCGACGAATATCTTGACGAACAGTTTGAAGCCAGACTGTCGGGCATGCTGCCCTGGCGGGTACCGTATTATCTGAGCTGGCGGCAGGGAACGCTTGAGAGCGATCAGACATCGTTTAACAACATGACGGCGCGATTGTCCAAACAGCTGATAAACGGACTGAACCTTACCCTTGAGGACAATTACTACGATTATGCCCATTCGGAAAAACCGTATAATACGGTACGCGGCGGAGCCTACAAATGGTGGGGAAATTTTTCTTCCGAGACATGGCTGACATACGAAACGTCGCCGGAAAGCCAGTTCACGGAATTTTCTACCCGGCTGGACTGGCGCACCGGACGCAATACATATCTTTCCGGAAAATATACGCGCAACCTGATTGAAGACATGGACTATTTCTCATTTTCCGGCGGACAGGTCTTCCCGTTCGGCGGATTGACGGCGACGCTCGAAGTTGACCGCGATTTCAACATCAGTTCATATCTGACTTATAACATCAGCTTTGCCAAGACGCCGGACAGAATGGGCATTATCACCTCGGCAAATTCCAAGCTCAGCGATACGGGCACGATGTATGTCAAACTTGCTGACGAAAGCGGCAATCCTCTTGAGGGAATCGGGCTGAATGCCAACGGGCTGGAAAAAGAAGTCTATACCGACGAAAACGGCGTGGCGGTTTTAACCGACCTGCAGACATACGAGAAAACAATTTTGAATGTTGACACGGAAACGCTGCTGGATATTGCCCTGCAGCCTAAAAACGAAGAGAAAAAGCTGGTGCTGCGGCCGGGTACCGTACGAACCGTCGCCATTCCGTTCATCCATCGCGGTGCGGTTGAAGGCAAACTTGCCAATGACGACAACATCCGTATGTTCGGCTATCAGGTTACAGCGTTTGATTACGCCGGTAAGGAACAAGGGATGACGTTTGCCGATGTGGACGGATTTTTCATTTTGGATTCCATACCATACGGCACATATAAAATCATCGTGTCAAAAGACGGGCATGAGCTGGCCGAACTGCAAGACGTTAAGATTGACGACGTATCGGTTTACATCCAAGATGAAATAAAACTTGATACCAGAGCGGCGGCGTTTTTTGCCGAAAATGACAGCGAAAAACAGCTATTGCAGCATGAAGAAGAGCATGAACGCGGCTTTAACCATCAGGAATACCGCAACAATGATTTTCCGATTGATATTCCGCAAGCCGTCAACGAACCGGGGGAAAATATACAGCCAATCAAAATCGAAGAAATTGAGGGCGATATTTTTGCCCGCGCGGATGCTCCGGTTTTTGACTCGGTCGCATCTGTACAATCATACGCCCGATATATGAGCTTTGCCGAAACGGAAAAGGATATTTTCAATACTGGCGGAGAGGACGGCGATGCGGCTGCGGTTCTCGGCGATTTAAGCCGCAACCCGGCATTGCAGGAACTGATAAAACCATAGCTGACGCAATATGTGCTGCGGCACAAAGGTATCGGCATTATGAGTAAGCCATTTCCCAAATGCAATGCGGCGGCTGATTATTTGCAACAAAAAACCGCTTGTTGGCAAGCGGTTTTTGAATTTCAGCAACTTTTGCGACATACTGTCTGCCGGAAGGCAGACCGCCGCGCTGCCTATTCCGGCAACAGAGGGGAACGGTATGCCATATACGGATCATCCTGAGCCGAAATTATGGTGAAGCTTCCGTCTTCATTGACAACAGCCTTGTCAATCTGATTCAGTTCATATTCGCCAAACTGATTCAGGTCAGCCCGCTGCGCCCCCATCAGATAAATATCTTTGACGGTTACGGTTCCCGGATTGGATGCAAAATCCAAACGAATGCGGTACACTTCATCTGACGGAATAACTATGCTGTATCTGTGGGTTCCCGCTTTTCCCGGATATTCGACCATATGCCCGGCATCAAACCAGACTTCGCGCTCTACAGTATAAAACACTTCGTAATTAAAGTCTTTTTCCGAAGTCGCCGTGAAGGTCAGCACCACATTCTGCGGTTCAACTTTTATCGCTTTTTTCTGAGGTTTCGGCGTTTCGCTCCCGGCTGCTGCGGCAACGGCACCAGAAGCTTCTTCGGATACAGCCTGGCTTTCTTTCGCAGGCTTCTGCTTTTCTTCCGGCTGTTTCCGCTGTTCGGCCGCCTTTTCAACAGCAGAGGGCTTATCCTGTTCTGCCGCCGGCGCTGTCGCCTCCGCCTTCGTTTCAGGCGCCGTTACTGTCGGAGCCGGTTCCTTTTTGCCGGAGAACGCCAGCATAAACAGCAAGACGGCAACCACCAAAATTATAGCGGCGACTACCCACTGTTTCGTATTATTTTTCTCTTCCATAAAATTTTCTCCCTTTCTTAAAATAAACTAAGGAGAATTGTAAGCAATAAAATTGCTTTTTTCAACCCTTATTTTAAAGAACCTATTTTTAATGGCGACAAAATATTCTTGACATTCCTTCTACATTTTATATAATTTTAGACAAATTTAATATTTATTGTGTCATTTTTATAATATTTATGTATGAAACGATTATTTATTTTTGATGTTGACGGCGTTCTGTTAGATTTGTGGCCGGCTATGAGGTCTGTATTTGCCTGTTATTATAACATGTCATTAAGTGATAAAGACTGGGACGACATTATTGATGATTTCCTTCACAATCCCCAGCCTTATCTGGAATTTGGCGAGTATTTCAGCCAATCGCAAACTTTCAAAAACCTGCTCCCGGTAAAAGGAATGCCCGAATTGGTCTTTAACTTGTCCAACCATTGTTTTGATTTAGCAATAGTCAGCTCTGCCGACCCTGCGTATATAGAACAACGCCGCCAAAACATTAAAGAGCATTACGCCGATTGTTTTGAAAAGATTATTTGTGTCGGAATGAAGCAAACAAAGGAAGAAGCTTTACGCCAAGTGGCTTCCGGGTATGACGAAGTTTTCTTTGTTGACGATAATCCCCGGCATTTGTTTGAGAGTATCGGTATTGTTACCTGCCCGATTTGGCTTGAAAACAAACATCATTTGTTTTTATGGCAGGGCATTGACAATACCTGCATCAAAAAGGCCCGAAATGCCAAAGATATTCTTGATATCGCACTGAAACATGCTTAATCTTTGAGAACAAGGCAATTTTAACGAAGCCGCGACATTTTCTGTCGCGGCTTTGCTGTATCCTAATAATAATTTTACTGCTCAAGTTTGTTTTATTTCCCCTGGCAAACCAGTTCCCAATACATTCAAACCAGCCGGCTCTGCCTGATTGCGGCGCGGACGAATTCCACGAACAGCGGATGCGGCGCAAAAGGCTTTGACTTCAGCTCGGGGTGAAACTGTACGGCAACAAACCATGGATGATCCGGGCGCTCGACAATTTCCGGAAGTTTACCGTCCGGCGAGGTTCCGGAGATAACCATACCGGCCCGCTCCAGTTGCTCTTTATACTTAATATTGACTTCATAACGGTGACGATGACGTTCGGAGATGTGTTCCGTGCCATAAACTGCCGCCGCTTTGGAACCGGGTTTCAAAACGGCTTCATACGCGCCCAAACGCATGGTTCCGCCCAAATCTCCGTCTTTATGACGTATCTGTTTCGCTCCGTCTTTATCCCATTCCGTCATCAGGCCGACAACAGCTTCGCAGTTTTCATCCAGTTCGGTCGTATTGGCGTTTTTGACGCCGAGAATATTGCGCATAGTTTCAATAACGGCCATCTGCATTCCAAAACAAATTCCCAAAAACGGAATATTATGTTCACGCGCATATTTGACGGCGGCAATTTTCCCGACCGTCCCGCGCAGACCAAACCCGCCGGGGACCAAAATCCCGCTGACGTCGGAAAGCAGGGCTGAGGGCTCTTCACGTTCCAAGTCTTCGGCATCAATCCATTTAATCCGCACTTTGTATTTGTTGGCAATGCCGCCGTGCGTCAGAGCTTCGCCCAAGGACTTGTATGCCTCAAGCAATTTGACATATTTGCCGACCACGGCAATTTTAACTTCTCCCTCGGGCGCCTTGAGCGTTTCAACGATTTTTTCCCACCGGCTCAAATCGGCATCGGGGCACGGCAGATTGAAATAGCGGCATACTGCTTTATCCATACCCTCTTTGGAATAAGCCAGCGGCACCTGATAAATGTTGCTGACGTCCAGTGCCGGGATAACGTTTTCCTCACGAATATTGCAAAACAGCGCAATCTTTTTGCGTTCGTTTTCCGGGATTGGCATTTGGGAACGACACAAAAGCATATCCGGCTGAATACCATATTCCTGCAGCTGCTTGACCGAATGCTGCGTCGGTTTGGTTTTCAGCTCGCCGGCAGTCGGAATATACGGCAAAAGCGTCAGATGCAAAAACATTGTACGATTACGGCCGAGGTCGTACGCCAGCTGGCGGATGGCTTCAAGATAAGGCTGCCCTTCAATATCGCCCACCGTACCGCCGATTTCGCACAGTACAAAGTCTTCATCTTCCAAATCACTGACGATAAAATTTTTAATCTCATTGGTTACATGGGGAATGACCTGAATGGTAGATCCGAGATAATCCCCGTGGCGCTCCTTATCTATAACGCGCTGATAGATTTTACCGGTGGTCGTGCTATCGCTTTTCTTAGCTGCAACGCCCGAAAACCGCTCATAGTGCCCCAGGTCAAGATCGGCCTCGGTTCCGTCATCGGTTACGAAAACTTCACCGTGCTGAAACGGGCTCATCGTACCTGGGTCGACGTTCAGATATGGGTCAAGCTTTCTCAACCGCACTTTAAAGCCCCGGCATTGCAAAATTGAGGCAAGAGAGGCGGAGGCCAAACCTTTTCCCAGTGAAGAAACAACGCCGCCGGTGATAAAAATAAATTTGGTTTTCGGGTTTAATTCAGACATTTTTCTATCCTTTTTGGTTAAATTTTGCAGTGAAAAAGGCACCTCCCTGAAAAGGTGCCTTTATTTTCAGTCCTTATTGACGACATATCGCTATTCCGCTGCCGGAACGGACGGAGTTTCAGGTGCTGCCGCCGGAGCAGGCGCCGGTGCCGGATTTTGAGCTGTATCAGAGGCTGCCGGAGCCGTGCTCTGATTTTGCGCCGCTGCATCAGGAACGCTCGGAACCGCCGGTTCGGTCTGCACCAGAGGCGCAACATCGGTAATTGACTCCGGCTTTCTGGTTTCGCCTTTATAATACAGCGAAAGCAAAATCGAAGTAATAAAAAATACGGTTGCCAGAACTGCCGTGGTACGGGTCAGCAGGTTTCCTTTGCCGCGTGCAGACAAAAAGCTGTCCGCTCCGTTGCCCCCGCCCAGCCCGCTCAGGGCATTGCCGGAATTGCGCTGCATCAAAATCAGCACAACCAGCAGGATGGCTACCATTAAATGAATGACTAACAATACAGATCCCATTTTTATTTCCTTTATTGATTATTGTTTGCTTGCTTCGGCAATAGCCATAAAGTCCGCCACCTTGAGGCTGGCTCCGCCAATCAAACCGCCATCGACATCGGGAAGAGCCAAAAGCGCTTTGGCATTTGCCGGTTTCATGCTGCCGCCGTACAAAATGCGCATTTTGTTGGCATTGGCGCGGCCGAGCTTCTTGCTTACCGCCTTGCGGATTGCGGCATGGACTTCTTCAACATCATCAGTTGTCGGCGTACGTCCCGTCCCTATCGCCCAAACCGGCTCATAGGCAATTACCGTATTCTGCGCCGTGGAAACGTCCGGAACGGAACCGTTAATCTGCGACGTGCAGACATCTATGGCATGACCAGCATCACGCTCCGCCTCGGTTTCGCCGATACAGATAATAACTTTCAGCCCGGCATTAATCGCTGCCTCGGCTTTTTTTCTGACCAGTTCATCGCTTTCATAGTGGTCGGTACGGCGTTCGGAGTGCCCGACAATCACATACTGGCATCCGAGGTCCTTAAGCATAACCGGGCTGATGTCGCCGGTATGCGCTCCAGACGCCGCAAAATGGCAGTCCTGCGCCCCAAGCATAACCCGGGACCCTTTAATTGCCTTCTTTGCCGAAGCCAACAGGGTAAACGGAGGACAAATCAGGAATTCGCAATCTTTGCGGGCAGCCTTTTTGGCTTCCTGGGCGACGCCTTTGGCCAAAGCAACGCCGTCTTCCAAAAGACAGTTCATTTTCCAGTTGCCGGCAATTAAAGTTTTTCTCACCATGTTCTTAATCCTCATTCCATAAATTATAACTTGTTCTTTTTTAGCACAGGCTTTTTTATTTTCCAGCTAAAAAAAAAGTTGTTTACAGAAAAATTCCCCCGCCCGGAGGAAACCGCCGGATGAAGAAAAAGGCTGAATGAAAGAAAAGACCGGATAGAGGAAAAGACCGGATGAAAAAGCGCCGGTTCAAAACAAGGCGAATGCTTTCCCGCTTTGTAAAAAAAAACGTTGAACATATTTATATTTGCAATTGCATAAATTTTTTTGGCTTTTATAATGGGCAACAATCAGGTTATTTTTGGGATGGAAAAAAATGATAAGTAAATTAGCTAAAGCACATGAAAGTTGGGTTTTCAAAATTATTTCCGCAGCGGTAGCCGTCAGTTTTGTTTCGCTTTTCGGCGTTACGGGCTATATTGACAGTGCCAGCCAGAACCAGACCGTGGTCGATGTTGACGGCAAAAAAACGACGCAAAGCGAATTTTCCTACAGATTACAAAAAGAGCTGAATGCACTAAAAAATCTGACCAGCGACGATTTTGAACTGACCGACGATATGCGCAACGCCATTACCGAAGGCGTATTGAGACAGATTGTCGACGAGAGCGTTCTTGACCAGACCATGGCCGAAAACGATATTTATTTCCCTAAAGCCTATGTTCAGCAGATTATTTTCAGCCAGCCGGAATTTATAAATCCGGCCAACGGGCAGTTTAACCCTGAGATATTCAAACGCTACCTGTCTTCCGCCGGCCTGAACGAAGACGAATATGTAGCCATGGTTAAGCGCCTTATGGCACGCAAAATGCTGGTTACCGATCTGGTAGAAGGTTTTGGTGTTCCCGAAGCTCTCAGCAGAGCCATCCACAAAATGGACAATCAGCGCAAGTCCTTTAAATATGTTACGGTATCGCCGGCCGACGTTCGAATTGAACGCAAAATCAGCGACGACGAAGTCAAACAGTATTTTGAAGACTTTTCGGAAAATTTTATGATTCCGGAGACAAGGGAAGCAGAGGTTCTTTTTGTTCCCAATGAAACGGTTTTGAAGAAATATGCCGCAAGCGACGAGATGGTTGCGGATTATTACAAGCAGCACGAGAAGGAATTTGACCTGCCGGAGAAAAGGGAAGTATTGCAGATGGTCTTTACCGACAAGGCGCAGGCAGAAAAGGCGCTGAACGAAGTAAAAGGCGGCAAAGATTTTGCTGCCGCGGCAAAAGATATGCAGGCGGAAAATGCTGACGAGCCGACATTGGGGCTGGTTGCTCAGGATGAACTGGCGGAAGATTTGGCGTACGACACTTTTGAAATGCCGTTGAACGAGCCCCGCCTGTTGCAGGTTGCCGACACATGGCAGGTTGTCAGCGTCAAACAGATTGTTCCGGCAAAAAAAATGACGTTTGAAGAAGTTAAGCCGCAGATTGAAGAGATTTTGAACAATGACAATCTGTATGATGCCCTGCGTGACGCCAGAGCTGAAATTGACGATGCAGTCAACGGCGGCAAAGATTTGGCAGAAACCGGAAAAATGTTCGGTATTGAACCGGTACGGATTTCCGGTATCAGCGAAACGGCTCCGGTTGAAAACGCCCCGGCACAGCTTAAATCTCTGACAACTTCGCTTGATTTTAACGAACTGGTCTTTTCGTACGGACTGAACGAGATAAGCTCGGCCGAGGAATTTGACGACGGTATTGCCGCTATCAGGGTTACCGCAGTCAAAGATGCCCATCTGCCCGAGATTGATGAAGTCAAAGACAAAATCACGGCAATGTGGGAGGTTCAGGAAAAAGATGCGCTGGCTAAGGAAACTGCCGACAACATCATTGCCGATGCCGAAAACGGCGAACAACTCGCCGATGCGGCGAAAGCACGGAATCTGGAAGTTTTCCGTTCCGAACCAATCAACCGCAATGAAACATTTGCCGGTTTGAGCGCACAGGAAATAAACGACCTGTTCGTAACAGAAGACGGCGCAGTTAAGCTTTACGAACACCCGGGAAATAACTTTGTCATCGTTACCCCGTATGAAACGGTCAATTATGCCGACGAGCTGGACAAAGATGCTCTGGCGGAAGTAAAAACCCGGGCGGCGGTTTCAATGGGCTCGGATATGGCTCAAAGCGCATTGAATGCTTACGCGGAAGGCATGGATATTAAAATTGACTATAAACGCGCAGGATTTTCCGAATAATGAAAATTGTATTTATGGGAACGCCGGATTTTGCTGTTCCGGTTTTGGAAGCACTGGCGAAAGAGCATAACATCATCGCCGTTTATACCCGGGCGCCGAAAGAAAGCGGTCGCGGCAAGAAGGTCAATAAGACGCCGGTACACCTTTTAGCAGAAGCAAAAGGCCTTGAAGTCAGGACGCCGAAGTCTCTCAGAAACGAAGACGAGCAGCTGAGCCTGAAAGCACTGGGGGCGGATATGGCGATTGTCACCGCGTATGGTTTAATTTTGCCGCAGACTGTTCTGGACATTTTTCCCAAAGGATGTATTAACGTCCATGCTTCTTTGTTGCCGCGCTGGCGCGGGGCGGCACCGATACAGCGGGCAATTGAAGCCGGAGACAAGAAAAGCGGCATTTCCATCATGCAAATGGCGGCGGCGCTTGATGCCGGCGACATTCTCAGCCAGGAAGAGGTTGTTATTACACCCGAAATGACGGGAGGCGATTTGCATGACGAATTGTCTGCGGTCGGGGCTGATTTGCTGGTCAGTACCTTGCGGCAGCTGGACAATATTGTTCCGACAAAGCAGGACGAAAGTCTGGTAACTTATGCGGAAAAGCTGGACAAAGCCGAATGCCGACTGGATTTTGCCGGAAACACGAATGCGCTGGCTGACAAAATCAGAGCGTTTTCCCCCTACCCTGCGACATATTTTACCTACAAAGGCGAACGTTTTAAGGTTTACCGGGCCCGGATATGCGACGGACAGGGCGCACCGGGAGAAATTATTGAAGGCGAAAAGGCTCTGACGATAGCCGGGCGCGAAGGCAAGGCACTTTGTATCGAAAGGCTGCAACGGGAAGGCAAACAGCCGATGGAAACGGCCGAACTGCTGAAGGGCTTTCGTTTTGAAAAGGGCGTGATTTTATAATTTTTTTGCTTGATTATATAAAAATGTTGTATATACTCGGGGCAAATTTGTTGTTGTAATCCGCGGGCGTGGTGAAATTGGTAGACACGCCAGACTTAGGATCTGGTGGCTTTGCTGTGAGAGTTCGAGTCTCTCCGTCCGCACCATTTCGGGTACTGCCGAAATGGGCTTTTTGGAAGAGATAAATATAATGAAGATTAAAGAAGTAAAATCAGAAGGCTTGAGCCGCGAATATAACGTTACCGTCAGCGCTGCGGATTTCACCGCGGAAGTTGACAAGAAACTTCACGAGATTGCCAAGACGGTCAGCATGGCCGGTTTCAGAGCGGGAAAGGTTCCGTTTGCGATGGTTAAGAAAAAATACCAGGGCAACGCAATGAGCGATGCGCTGGATGAAGTTGTCCGCAACGGCGTCAACGAAGTCCTGAAAGAAAAGGAATTGCGCCCGGTATTCACGCCGGATGTCGACCTGAAGAAATTTGAAGAAGGTAAAGACGTTGAATTCAAGGTATCCATGGACATTATGCCGACGATTGAACTAAAGGACTTCTCCGCAATCAAAATCGAAAAGCCGGTAGCGGAAGTTCCCGACGGGGAAGTTGAAAAAGCGCTGAACTATATGGCTGAGAGCCGCCGCGACACGATTAAGGTTGAAGAAGACCGCGTTACGGCCAAAGGCGATATTGCGGTTATCGATTTTGTCGGTTCCATTGACGGTGTAGAATTTCCGGGCGGCAAAGGCGAAGCTTATCCGCTGGAAATCGGTTCCAACTCCTTTATTCCGGGTTATGAAGACCAGCTTATCGGCAAGAAAGCCGGCGAAGTCGTAGAAGTAAAAGCGACTTTCCCGGAAAACTACCATGCCAAAGATCTGGCCGGCAAAGAAGCCCTGTTTGTAACGACAATCAAAGAAATCAGAGAAATCAAAAAAGCGGAAATCAATGACGAATTCGCAAAATCCATGGGCGAAGAAAACCTTGACAAGCTCAAAGAGACCGTCAAGAAGAGAATCGCACAAGATTATGAAACCGCTTCCAAGATGAAACAGAAACGTTCTCTGCTGGATGCTTTGGACAAGGCTTACAAGTTTGACGTTCCGGCCAAGCTCGTTGACATGGAGTATGAAGCGATTGTCAAGCAGTATGAAAACGCCAAGAAAAACAATCAGCTTGACGAAGACGAAAAGAAGAAAAAGGAAGAAGACCTGCTGAAAGAATACAAGGAAATCGCCGTTCGACGTGTTAAGCTCGGTCTGTTGCTGGCTGAAGTCGGCAATGACGCCAAAGTAGAAGTAACGCAGGAAGACCTCAACAAGGCGATTATGAGCGAAGCTCAGCGTTATCCGATGCAGGCAAAGGCTATTTTTGACTTTTATCTGAAGAACAAAGAAGCGGTTGAACGTCTGCGTACTTCCGTTTATGAAGAAAAGGTCATTGACTATGTCCTTTCCAAAGTCCAGACCAAAGAAAAGAAAGTTTCGGTTGAAGACTTGTATAACTTTGACGAAAAGGCAGCATAATCAGACTTTGCAAAGTCAGGTATTATGCCTGTCCGGAAAAAAGAGCCGCACTTTTGCGGCTCTTTTTCTTATGTTTGGAAAACAGTAAAGATATAAAGAAATCTTATTTTTTAGTCAGATGAAAAATATATTGACAAAAAGACAAATTCAGATGTTATCCTGCCTTTTACCAAAGAGCAGGCAAAAATCTTAATGCTCGCCAAGATGAAAGAGAAAATGCTTTCGACTGAGGATTAAAATTTAAGTTTTTGAAAAGACGGTTTGTTTGAACCCGGAAAATTTTAAGACGCTTCGTATGAGGCGTCTTTTTTAATATGTTTGTACCAGCAACAGCTTTTTTATGAACATGGGCTTTTTTTGTTGCAAAAATACAATAGTTTTGTTAGATATGTTGTTAGTTTTGCAATAAATTTTCCAAGAGGCGGCAATGTTTAACATCGGCATGGATATTCTGATTGATTCCCTATACGAAACGCTGGCGTTGTTTCCATACCTGTTTCTGACATATCTGGCGCTTGAATTTCTGGAACATAAGACATCGCGGAAAACTCTATCCTATATAAAAAAATCAGGTTCTTATGGTCCGGTTGCCGGCGGATTGCTGGGGCTGATACCACAATGCGGTTTTTCGGTCGCGGCAGCCAACCTCTATGCGACAGGCATTATTACGCTCGGCACGCTGATGGCCATTTTTCTCTCCACTTCCGACGAGATGCTGCCGATTTTGATTTCCGGCGGCGCAGGAGCGGCTTTGATTGTACAGATTTTGGGAATTAAGGTTATTCTTGCGATTGCAAGCGGTGTGCTGTTGGATATTTTCCTGCCGCAAAAATTTATCAGGCACAAAAAGGAACCGGACATTGAGGCATTTTGTCAACGGGAAAAATGCAAATGCGACGACAAGGAAAACATATGGCATTCCGCATACAAGCATACTGAAAAAATCAGCATTTTCATCTTTATTTTCTCTCTTATCGTCAACGCCGTTTTTGCATTTGGCGGCAGAGAGACCGTGCAGCTGCTGTTGACGGGAATGCCGATACTCAGCAAATTCATTGCGGCAGGCGTGGGGCTTATTCCCAGCTGTTATCCATCGGTATTGCTGACGCAGCTGTATCTTGACAATGCGATTACATTGGGCACAATGCTGGCGGGAACGCTCAGCAATGCAGGACTGGGATATCTGGTTTTATACCGGGTTAACCCGAATCGGAAAGAGAATCTGCGCATACTCGCACTATTGTACGGTTTGGGTGTTGTATTCGGCATCGTTGCAGAAATTTTGCTTTAAACGCTCAAACGGAACCTGAGGCCTCAGGTCTCAACGAAATGTGCGGCTATCCCTGCGTATAGCTTTGACGCAGAAGGGCTATTTCTTCCTCATATCCGGGAATTTCGTTCGGCGTTTCCAAATTAACGGGAATACCTTTGAGCTCAGAATGATTGATAAACCGAATCAGAGCGTCTTTTCCTATTGTCCCATGCCCCAGCCGCTCGTGGCGGTCTTTATGCGACGCAAACTCCGTCATACTGTCGTTTAAATGAATCGCATGCAAACGATTCAGCCCGATGACACGGTCAAATTCTTCCAATACTTCGTCCAGACGGTTGACAATATCGTAGCCGGCAGAATAGACATGGCAGGTATCCAAGCATACACCGAGACGTTCCGGCGCATTAGAGCTGGCACGGGAAATTATTTCTGCCAGTTCCTCAAAACGAGAGCCTACTTCGCTTCCTTTGCCGGACATGGTTTCCAATAATACCGTTGTATGGCGCGCTTCCGGCATTACGGCATCCAAAATCTCGACGATTTGCGGAATAGCGGCGGCAATTCCCTGCCCTACGTGTGAACCAGGATGGAAATTATACAGGTTTCCGGGAAGATTTTCCATCCGTTTCAAATCATCGGCAAAAACCTCGTCGGCAAATTCCCGAACCGATGTATCTTTTGAACAGGGATTGAGCGTATACGGCGCATGAGCCAAAATTTTGCCAAACCCGTTCTGTTTTGCCAATGCCAGAAATTCAGAAACATCGGCCGGCTTTATGTCTTTGGCAGCACCGCCGCGGGGATTGCGCAAAAAGAACTGAAACGTATTGGCATTAATTTTCAAAGCCGTTTTTCCCATTGCGGCAAAACCGGCAGCTGATGACAGATGACACCCCAAATACAACATTTTACTCTCCTTGCACAATTTCTGACCGATTTGTTTTACAATTGATTTGCAAAAGCGTCAATTTTTTTATGCAAATATTATTTTTATACATATAAGATTATTTGTATACCAATCATTTTTGCGTACAGATAATTTTTTTGCGCACAGATGAAAAAAAAGCTTGTAATCTAATTTTTTTTTGTGTAGATATATGTTCGTTGAACAACGGAACGTAGTTCAGCCTGGTAGAACGCTGCGTTCGGGTCGCAGAGGTCAGTGGTTCGAATCCACCCGTTCCGACCATATTTGGCGCCTGTTGAACAAACAGGCGCTTTTGTTATGCCTGAAGATTGCATATCAGAGTATCGCTTTTTCTTATATCTTTCCGCCCTTGAAGGCCACAGTTTCCTTTGTCTGTGTGCGTTTTTTCCACGTTAGAAAACTGCTGAATTTAAACCAACCTTTTAAATAAGCAGTTTTTTATTCACAACAAGATTTTCGTCTTTTCAATTAATTATTTAATTATAATGGATTAGAATAACTTATTCTTGCTATTGAATGTCTACTCAGGTATATATTTAAAAGGTTGGTTTTTTATAAACAAAAGGTCAGATTTATCTGCCAAAGGAGATTTTTATGGCTGTTTCACCTCAAGAAAGCAAATATTCCGCCCATGTTTCCCCGGATAAACCGCTGCGTATCGTCAGGCTGGGCGGAGGGCTCGGCAATCAGATGTTTCAATATGCCTTCGGACTGGCTGCCGGTGATGTTTTGTGGGACAATACCAGCTTTTTGACCAACCATTACCGCAGTTTTGATTTGGGATTGTATAACATCAGCGGAGATTTTGCCTCAAATGAACAAATAAAAAAATGTAAAAACGAAATCAGATTTAAAAACATTCTTCCCCGTTCCATCCGCAAAAAATTTAATCTGGGAAAATTTATTTACCTGAAAACCAACCGCGTCTGCGAAAGACAGATTAACCGTTACGAGCCGGAACTTCTAAGCAAAGATGGCGACGTTTATTATGACGGAGTTTTCCAGACCGAAAAATATTTTAAACCGCTGCGAGAAAGGCTGTTGCATGATTTTACGCTGACAAAACCTCTTGATGCAGCGAATCTTGATATGCTTGCCAAAATCCGGGCTGCCGATGCCGTTGCCGTTCATATCCGTCGCGGCGACTATCTTAATCCGCGCAGCCCTTTTACTTATTTGGATAAGGATTATTTTCTGAATGCGATGGATTATATCGGGAAACGCGTTGATAAACCGCATTTCTTTATTTTTTCCAGTGATACAGACTGGGTTCGGACTAATATACAAACAGCCTATCCGCAGACTATCGTTGAAATTAATGATGAAAAACACGGCTATTTTGACTTGGAACTGATGCGGAACTGCCGCCATAACATTATCGCCAACAGCACATTTTCGTGGTGGGGAGCCTGGCTGAATACAAATCCGGACAAGATTGTCGTTGCGCCTAAGCAATGGTTCAGGCCGGACGCTGCCGAATATTCCGGTGATATCGTTCCTAACGACTGGATAAAGTTATGACTGGCTTTAATAAAGAAAAAGACCGGGAAAATGTTGAATGGAGCAATACATATTTTTGCATAAAAACCAAAGTAAGGAAAAGTAATCATGGTTAAAGTTTTTGTTTCCGGTTGTTTTGATGTTCTGCACAGCGGGCATATCCGTTTTTTCGAAGAGGCAAGCCAGTACGGTGACTTATATGTTTCCATCGGTTCAGACAAGACGGTGGAAGAACTGAAGAAACGCAAAACACTTTATAACGAAAAGGAACGCCTGTATATGGTCGGGGCTATCCGGTATGTTCATCAGGCTTTTATCGCCAAAGGAAGCGGCAAGCTCGACTTTTTGCAAGAGCTGGCAGAAATTAAGCCGGATATTTTCTTTGTCAACAGCGACGGCGACAGCCCAGAGAAACGTAAAGCCGTAGAAGATTTAGGAATACGTTATATTGTCAGCAATCGTATCCCCAAAGATTTATTGCCGGTCAGGTCAACAACTGCCATCAGGACGGTTTTAGGAAAATAAATTGGCAATGGAGGCAAAATGAAAATCAGACTAATACAAAAGGCTATTGATATTCTAAGAAACAAAAAAGCCAATGCTTATATACGTGGAAAACATACCTGTGTTGACAAATCTTCCGTTATTGATTCGCATTGTGAAATCGGCGATTATACGTCTGTCGGCAGGGACGTTGATATTACCAGAGCAAAAATAGGCAGATATTGCAGTATTGCTTCACACGTCAGAATCGGACAAGGCGAACATAATCTTGATGAGGTTTCAACCTCGACGCTCCTTTCATACCGGGGGGGGTATCACGACTTAACCCAAAAGGACTGTATTATTAAAAACGATGTTTGGATAGGCGTAAATGCAGTTATCCGGCGCGGCGTTACCGTCGGCAACGGTGCTGTGGTCGGCGCTAATTCTTTTGTCAACAAAGATGTTCCCGATTTTGCCGTTGTGGGAGGTTGTCCGGCGAGAATTATCAAATTCCGATTTGATGAAGAAACACAAAAAAGAATTATTGCGTCGGCCTATTGGGATTATGCCCCCGAAGACGCGAAAAAAATTATTGACACACTGGACATCAATCATTAAATTTTGAATATCAGCTATTAAATTTCAGATATTGTTTTAAGGTTTTCATTAAATTATTAAGGCATTATTGTTCCACTTAAAAACTATTTATTATGTCAGACGAAACATTTGAAACCAATTTGGCGAAAACAGCCGATGTCAACGAATTAAAATCGTTTCTGGAGCATACCTGGCTGTGCATTCCGGCACAAGTTGCGCTTATTGCCCGCGGAGATGAAGCTTTAATAAAGCTGTACATTTCAACTTATAATTTGTCGGAAGAGGCGCAATGTGAACTGGTCAGACTCGGAAACCGGGAACTTTTATTTTATGCCGTAGAGAAAGCTCCGATTTCAAGAAATGCCACCAGACTTTTAATCGAGAAATTCGTCGTTTGATTTTGCTCAGGCGTTCCGACTGCCTGAACGCTTTTGCATTTACCCTTAAAAAGCCCCGCGTAAAACGTATGGGGCTTTTTGAGTACAAAAAACCCGCCTGAAAACAGCGGGTTTTTTATTTTACCTATGAGCAAAGCCTTATTCGGCGTTCTTTGCTTTAGCCTGTGCAGACAAGTCGTCGGCAATACGGGCAGAACGGCCGCGCAGGGCACGCAAGAAGTACAACTTGGCTCTTCTTACCTTACCGATACGAGTTACCTCAATCTTCGCAACATTCGGAGAATATAGCGGGAATACACGTTCTACGCCTTCGCCGAAAGAAATTTTGCGAACAGTGAAAGAAGAGTTCAGACCATCATTCTTACGGGCAATGCAGACGCCTTCATAAATCTGAATACGCTCGCGGTCGCCTTCCTTTACCTTGGTGTGAACCTTAAGGGTGTCGCCGGCTTTGAAGTCAGGAATGTTCTTGCCTTCAGTCAATTTGGCTACTTGCTCTTGTTCAATATTTTCTAAAATGTTCATCAGTTTTACCTTTTTATAAAATTTTTTAACTTTATACACCTAACTATTTTTAGAATCAAGATATTTCTTAAATAAGTCAGGGCGTTTGGCCTTGGTTGCGATTTCGGCCTGTTCGCGGCGCCAGTCGGCTATCTTCCGGTGATGTCCGGACAGCAGGACTTCAGGAACACTGCGTCCCTCCCATTCCGTCGGACGGGTATATTGGGGGTATTCCAAAAGAAAGTTTTCAAAACTTTCATCTTCCAAAGATGCCTCATTTCCCAGAACGCCCGGCAACAGCCTGACGACTGCATCCAGCATTATCTGGGCGGCCTGTTCGCCTCCGGTCAGAATGTAATCGCCAATGCTTATCTCCTCGACGTTGTAGGCTTCAATGACGCGTTCGTCAATGCCCTCAAAACGCCCGCAGACAATCGTCAGTTCTTCTTCGCGGGAGAGCTCGTGTACCAGCTTCTGCGTCAGCGGGCGCCCTTTGGGACTCATATAGATAATCCGTCCCCGGGTATGATTGGCTTCTATTGCCCGCCCCAAAACATCGGGACGCATAATCATTCCTGCGCCGCCGCCGCACGGCGTGTCGTCCACAGACTTATGACGGTCAAACGCATAGTCGCGGATGTTGACGGCCTGCAGCTGCCACTTTTGCTCTTCCAATGCTTTTCCGGTCAAAGAGTACCCGAGAAAACCCGGAAACAATTCGGGAAAAACAGTCAGAACCGTTACATTCAGCATTCTTCGGAATCCTCTCCGTCTTCCAAGAATACCATTCCGGTTGACGCCACAATAATATAGCCTTCGTCAAGATTTATCTCCGGCACATAGCCCTTGTTAAAGGGCAACATTTCGGAACGCCCGCTCTTGAGCCGGATTTCCAAAATATCTCCGGCGCCGAAATTATAAAAACCGACAACTTCGGCAACTTCGGCCTTTTTAGCATCGAGCACTTTCATACCGACCAAATCCGCTTCGTAATAAACCTCTTCCGTTTTTAGTTCCGGGAGGACGCCGCGGGGGGCATAAAACTCGGTTCCGACAAGGGTTTCCGCCGTGGTGCGGTCATCAATCCCCTTGATTTTTATTCGGAGCAAATCTTTTGAATGTCCGGTAACTTTCAGCGAAAAACGCTTTCCGGCAGCTTTGTCTTCCAGTTCGCCATAAGCGGCAATATCTTTGTCAACAGCCGTATAGCTTTTGACCTTGACCTCACCCCTGATGCCGTGAACACCGACAATTTTGCCTAAACAAACTCTTTTTTCGCTCATTAAATTACCAATCGCAACATAAACTTAATTTATAAAGAGAAAAAGCTTAGGCTTCGGCAGACGTTTCAGCCGGAGCTTCGGCTGCGGCAGCGGCCTCGGCAGCAGCAGCGGCGGCCGCTTCAGCAGCAGCTTTTGCCTTTTCTTCTTTTTCCTTAATTCTCTCCAGAGCTTTCGCCTTCGGAGCGGACTTCTTGGGCTGGCTGTGAATTTTCGGAGCCTCGCAGATGCCCAGGTTAGCAAACAGCTTTTGCAGTCTTTCGGTCGGCTGTGCCCCTTTGGCAATCCAAGATTTTACCTTTTCAACATCCAGAACCAGTCTTTCCTGATGATCCTGCGGCAGCAGCGGATTATAAGAACCCAGCTTTTCAATAAATCTACCGTCACGAGGAGCTCTCTGATCGGCAGCTACAACGCGATAGTAAGGGTGCTTTTTCGATCCACCGCGAGAAAGTCTAATACGAACTGTCATTTTTTTCCTTTCCAGTTATTATTTGTTTCGTTCCTTCCGCTTAAAACGGAAATTTGTTGTTAAATCCGCCAAAAGGATTGTTCCCGAAGGAACCGCCCCCAAACGGACTGTTTTTGCCAAAACGGGAAGCGAGCGAGCCGAGGCCGCCCATTTTTCCCATTCTCTTCATCATAGTTGACATTTGCTCATAGGATTTAAGCAACTTGTTAACTTCATGAACTTCCACACCGGCACCGGCGGCAATTCTCTTCTTGCGCGATGCCTTGATAATATCAGGATTGCGACGTTCTCCCTTGGTCATGGAAAGGATTATCGCCTCCTGCTTTTTGACCAGCGAATCGGCATTAACCGCTTCTATCTGTTCCTTATATTTCCCCAAACCGGGCAGCATCCCCATAATGCTTGACATGGAACCGAGCTTCTGCATCTGACGGATTTGATTCAGCATATCGTCCAAATCAAACTTGCCTTTCAGCATCTTTTTAGCCATCGCTTCGGTTTCTTCGCGGTCAATATTTTCCACTGCCTTTTCTACCAGGCTGACAACATCGCCTTTGTCCAAGATGCGCCCGGCCAGACGGTCAGCGTGAAACTCTTCGATATCCTCCAGTTTTTCACCGGTTCCGAGGAACTTCAGCGGCGCGCCCGACACCATTTTCATGGACAACGCGGCACCGGCGCGCGACGAACCGTCAATACGTGTCAGCACCAAACCGGTAACGCCGACTTTTTCATTAAACTCTCTGGCGACGTTGCAGGCTTCCTGACCGATAAGAGCATCAGCCACCAGAAGCGTTTCGGTCGGCTGTGCCAGCTTTTTAACCGCTGCAACCTCATCCATCAGAGTTTCATCAATCTGCAAGCGGCCGGCAGTATCCAAAATCAGGACATCATACAGTCCTTTCTTTCCGACAGACATAGCGCGGCGGGTAATTTCCAAAGGTTTTTCTCCGGCAACTACCGGCAAAACGTCTACGCCAATCTGAGCACCGAGCTGTGCCAGCTGTTCCTGCGCTGCCGGACGATAAACATCCAGCGAGGCAAGCAAAACGCGTTTATTTTTTTTGAGCTTTAAGGCTATCTTGGCTGAGGTCGTAGTCTTACCGGAACCCTGCAAACCAACCATCAGGACAACGGCAGGCGGCACCGCTTTGAAATTAAGCTCATTGTTTTCAGCACCTAATAGCGCCACCAGCTCGTCATAAACGATTTTCACAAGCTGCTGATCCGGGCGGACAGCTTTGATAACTGTTTCGCCCAAGGCCTTTTTTTTGACGCAAGCCATAAATTCCTTGACAACCGGAAGCGACACGTCAGCCTCCAGCAGGGCAAGGCGAATCTCGCGCAGCCCGTCTTCAATATCCTTCTCTTTCAGGATACCGCGGGAACCGAGCCTGGAGAAAATTCCGCTCAATTTGGTTGTCAATGCGTCAAACATTAAATTTCCTAATATTCATTACCCATTATGATAAAAAAAATTGCGCCAGTGTGCGAACCCTCGCTGACTGACGGCACTCCGTGGAGTGTTATTTTGTTATCAAAACCTACGTGGATATTAGGGAATAAATTGTAAGAGTCAAGCATTTTTTTGCGGGTTTCCGGCTTTTTCACATTTCAGACGGCACTGAACGTATTTTTGGCTTGCATATTGCAATTTATTTGTTAGTATGCGCTTGAATTTTGCTCTCCGCTTATGTTTGCGGCAAAGAAGAGTTATTTTACATATTTATCCCCGTTTACGTATGTAACGGGCAAGAGTAATTTTACAGAGAAAAACAATGCCAGAAAATACTGTCAACAAAAGAAAAACGTTTGCGATTATTTCACACCCGGACGCCGGTAAAACCACCCTGACCGAAAAGCTGCTGTTGTTCGGCGGCGCCATTCAGCAGGCCGGGGCGGTTAAAGCGCGCGGCGAAAACCGGAGAGCCCATTCCGACTGGATGAAAGTGGAACAGGAACGCGGCATTTCGGTCGCGTCGTCAGTAATGACTTTTGAATATCACAACATCACTTTTAACCTGCTGGATACACCGGGGCACGAAGACTTCTCCGAAGACACTTACCGGGTTTTGACAGCCGTGGACTCGGCGGTTATGGTCATAGACTCGGCAAAAGGCATTGAAACGCAAACGAAAAAACTGTTTGAAGTCTGTCGTCTCAGGAACATTCCGATTATTACGTTCATCAATAAAATGGACCGCGAGGGGCAAGACCCGTTCCTGCTGCTGGACGACATTGAAAAAACGCTGGCGCTCGACGTTTGCCCGGCAAGCTGGCCCATCGGCAGCGGCAAAGACTTTCTCGGCTGCTACGACCTTTTGAACGATCAGCTTATTTTGATGAACAAAACCGGCAACAAGGGACAGGTCAACAGCGTGATTGAAACCTGCAAAGGCCTGGACGATTCGAAACTTGACAAGCTTCTGCCGGCACATGCGGTTGCCAAACTGCGTGAAGATGTCATGATGGTTAAAGAACTCTGTCCGCAATTTGATTTGGAACTGTATCTTGCCGGTGCGCTGACCCCGGTTTTCTTCGGCAGTGCCATTAATAATTTCGGGGTTAAGGAAGTTTTGGAAGGCTTGCATAATTTAGCTCCCTCGCCCCGGCCGCAGCCTGCGGCAGAACGCAAGGTCAGTGCCGATGAGAAAAAGGTAACGGGATTTATTTTCAAAATCCAGGCCAATATGGATCCGAAACATCGGGACAGAATCGCATTTATGCGTTTATGCTCCGGGCACTTCAAACGCGGCATGAGCCTGACGCAGATACGCACGGGCAAACCTGTAAAAGTGCCGACGCCGGTGATGTTTCTGGCTCAAGAACGGGAACTTGCCGAAGACGCTTACGCCGGGGACATTATCGGCATTCCCAACCACGGACAGCTGCGTATCGGCGACACGCTTACCGAAGGGGAAAAACTGCATTTTACCGGTATTCCTAGTTTTGCACCGGAGCTGCTAAAATCAGTACGTGCACTTGACCCGCTGAAATCAAAGCATTTAGGCAACGCGCTGCAGCAGATTGCCGAAGAAGGCGGCGCCAGCGTGTTTAAGCCGGTTATCGGTTCGGAATGGATTGTCGGGGTTGTCGGCGTGTTGCAGTTTGAAGTTATGGCCGACCGTATTCGTACCGAATTCAACATACCGGTTGCGTTTGAACCGACCCAGTATTATACGGCGCGCTGGATTTCCTGCGCAGACAAGAACGTTTTAGCGAAATTTATTGATACCAACCAAGCTAATATTGCACATGATCATGACGGAGAAACAGTCTTTCTGGCACGAAACGCATGGCACCTGAACAAAGCCAAAGAAGATTTCCCTCAGGTTGAACTGCGCACGACGCGTGAACAGGTTTTCTAGTTTCGAGTTTAGTTTGGACTTTGCCTGAAAAACGGATACCCCGTAACAGCTTGTGAGCCGACGGGGTATTTTTATTGAAAGGTGTATAACGGGCTTTCCGATACAATAGCACAGATTAGTTTATACCGCTTATTTATAATGTGCGGGTTGAAAATTCTGGGCAAAAACTGTTTTGGCAATTCCGTTGATGCTCGTGATTTTAGGATTGTTTATTATTTCATGCAATTCAGTCGAGCAAAACGTGCTGCGTTCATCGGCACCATCTACAAAAGCGTTTATGTTTCCTGATGCAGCACCTATATAACGCGAAGAGGCAAGTTTCCAGATTTTGGTTATTTCCTCTCCTACCTCATCAACTCTGCCGTCCAGACCAAGGGCGATAAGCGCCCTGCCGCACGGCGTATCGTCCAACATACGGGCATCGGGCGTTGACTTTACAAAGTCTTCGGCTCTTTTTTTATTTTCCGAATCCGGCATATAGCTGACACTATATACTACAGCCCTGTCAGGCAGCGTAGATACGTCCTCCTTTTCGGCGATTTCATATGCCTTATGCAGCAGGTTTGTCATTTTTCCCTGCCGGAGAAAAGTTAAACACGGTAATTTCCGAAGGGGCGAAAATCCGCATCGGCGGCCCCCAGTATCTGGTTCCGCGGGAAACGTACATCTGAACGCCGTTTTTATTGTAAAATCCGGCCAGCACCCCGTCATTGGCAATTTCCGTAAAATAGTGAAACGGATAAATCTGCCCGCCGTGCGTATGCCCTGAAAGCTGCAAATCAACATTTTCTGCCGTTACCCCTTCCGCGAGTTTGGGCGTATGGGACAACATGATAACGTAGTCTTCCTTTTCCGCCTTATACAGGGCATTTTTTGCTTTTACCGGCTTTTTAAACCATTCTGCCGCATTAATATCCGGAATGCCGGCAATATAAATCCCGGTATCGCCAAGTTTTTCGCCATAATTGTTTAAAAATTCAAATCCCATCTGAGCAAATGCAAGCCCCCAGCCCATTGCACCCGAATAAAATTCGTGATTGCCCAAAACGAGATAAACATGGTCTTTGACTTTCAGCTTTTTCAATTCCTGCATCTGCTTATAAAGTTTAACAGGCGTATTGTCAACGATATCTCCGACAATGACTACGGCATCGGGATTTAAGGTATTGACGCGATTAACCAGCCGCTCTACTGTTTCAGGCGACACGTCAACATCAATATGCAAATCTGACAGCATAACGACTTTTGTTTTCTGCCGGACTTTGGGAGATGTTATGTCATATGTTTTAATTGCCGGATTTTTTTCAGCTTCGTATACGCCGTAAAAGCAAAACAGCAGACAAAAAACGAATGTAATAATATTTACCTTTTGCAACAAGGGCGGATTTTTCATTTCCTCAACCGGAGCCCGGCGTATCAAATCAATAACCATCCACAACGTATCGCGGATAAAACTGATAATAAAAAGAAAAAAGACAAAGCCAAACAGGAAATACAGCCCTTTGGTCAAATAAACGAAACTTTCGGGCAAATCCGCACGGCGCAGTATAAATCCCAGAAAAGGAGCACTCCAGCCAATCAGCAAAAACAGAAAAAAGCCCAGCTTGGTATACCATCGGTAATCCCCGTACCCGACATAGGTTTTATATGTAATGGCAATTACCGCAACTGCGACAATTAAAAAAGCAAGCTCTGCTGGCATATATTTTCTCCTTATCTGCATATTTTAATAAAACAGGCTAGCCTTCCGCCGCAACCTTTTCTGAAGTTTTGCGCGGGGCAGAGACCTTGCGCCGGACAACACGTTTGGGTTTCGCCTCCGCCGGAATTTCCGCTTTTTCAGCTGAGATTTCAACCACCTGAAAACTTTTGGCGGCAGGACTTTCCTGAGCGGGAAGGGTTTCAACATATCCGTTGGCTTCGGGCACAGGTTCGACCGGCGCGGCCGACGTTTCATTATTGCCTTCTTCCACATCTGAAACACCCTGTGCTTCGGAATTTTCAGAAAGGTTTTTCTCGTCCTGACGGTTCTGCCCGTCCTGACGTGCCTGGCGCCGCTCGTTGATATCCGTTACAATTTTGCGATAGTGTTCGGCATACTGGCGATAAATTTCCATATCGACATAATTGCCGCAGCTCTGAGCTTCTTTGGCAAGGTCGTTATAGCGGCGAATCAAGTCCAGCGCGGTACCGCTTATCTTTCCGGCTATGCTTACGCTGTCAAATTTGTAGTTCAATGTGTAACCGTTGTTATTGTTACCATTATTGCGAAATCTGTTATTTTGCTTTTTCATATATTCCCACAATCACGACAGAGTCTTAAACCCTGTCAATTCATTACATTCAAAAAGGAAATGGCTAACGCGCCCAACATGAAACCGCGCGTCAAATACAGAACGGATATTAGAGGCTAAAAATTATTTTTGCAACTTATTTTTTTAGTATCACACATCTGTTTATGCCGGCCAAATCCGGGATGACGGCAACTGTTTCCAGCCCCTGAGCCGAAAAAATGCGCATAATATCCTCAGCCTGCCCCATTCCGCTTTCCAACAGAATATAACCGCCCTTTTGCAAAATTAAAGGCACCAGGCCGGCAATTTCCCGATAGCAGCCGTAACCGTCTTCGCCGCCGTCCAGCGCCAAATGCGGGTCATAATCTTTTACTTCCGCATCCAGCCCGGCTATCTCGCCACGCGGGATATACGGCGGATTGGAGACTATCATGTCCCATTTTTCATTTTCGGGTTTCCACTCCGACCAGCTCTGATTTACAAAAGAGCATCTGCCGGAAACGCCGAGCCTTGCGGCATTTTCCCGCGCAACGGCAAGCGCTTCCGGAGAAACATCCACTCCGGTTCCTTCTGCCAAAGGACATTCCTTAAGCAACGACAGCAGGATACATCCTGATCCGGTTCCCAAATCCAGAATCCGACACTTTTTTTCGGGATTAATTCTTTTCAACGCTTCTTCCACCAAAATTTCCGTATCCGGGCGGGGAGTCAGTACTGCATTATTTACCATAAACACCGATTTATAGAACTCGCGCTCTCCGGTTATCTTATCCAGCGGTTCATGACGGAGACGCCGCGCAAGCATTTGACGAGCCTGAGCGGCCTCTGTTGCCGTCATTTCAGGATATCCGGGTACGGCATACCGCAAAATTATGCCGGCTTCCAAACGCGGCGACGGAATTTTTGCTGCCGCCAATGCCATGACCAATTCTTCCCGCAGCGATGCTACCTTCTTGTCTTTTTCGGCTGATGCCTTGCCAGTGTTATGCAATTGCCTGTCCATTCTCAAACTTCCGACAACGGAAATGCAGCCTTATGCCGCCATTGCCTTTTTTACTTCGGAAGAAAGCTTATCGAAAGCCTTCTTTTCAATCTGCCGCACCCGTTCACGGCTGATGTTGAAATGAGTTCCGATATCATCCAACGTGCTCGGGTTTTCGGTCAGCATCCGGTTTTTAATGATGTACTGCTCGCGTTCATCCAGTTTTTTCATACACTGAGCCAAAATTCTGGCTTTATACGCCTGCTCCTGTCGTGCCGATATTTTGGCTTCAATATTTTCCCGACGGTCAACAATCATATCGATTTTTTCATGACCGTCTTCGTCATCGCCGACACTGACGTTCAGAGAACTGTCGCCGCCGATACGGCGGTTCATTTCGGTAACGTCCTTTTCATCAACCATCAGTTCATGTGCAATAGCCTTGACCACTTTCGGCTCAAGTTCTTTATTTTCGTATAACCCTAAGCGGGCTTTTATCCGGCTCAGGTTATAAAACAGTTTTTTCTGCGCCGCAACCGTGCCGATTTTGACCAAAGACCAAGAACGCAGGATGTAATCGTTGACCGCAGCTTTTATCCACCATATCGCATACGTTGCCAACCGAACTTTTTTATCCATATCGAATTTTTTAACCGCCTGCATCAACCCCAGATTAGCCTCGGAAATAACATCAGACATCGGCAGCCCGTAACGGCGGTAGGTCAGCGCAATCTTGGCAGCCAGGCGCAAATGTGAGGTAATCAGCTTTTGGGCGGCCAGCAAGTCGCCTTTGGTCTGAAAATCGGTTATCAGTTTCTTTTCTTCATCTTCGGTCAGCACCGGGAATCTTTTTATCTGTTCAAGATAAGCATAAATCCCGTTTTCCTCAACCACCATGGGCAGTTGGGATTTCGGTTTTACAACGATTAAATCTTTATGTTCGCTCATACTTATTCCTAACAGACTTCACTTTTCAACCGGCGTACCGTACCTTTCAACCGCCGTACCGAGCTTTTTAACCGGCATGCCAGCGGCGGTTCGCCATATATTTTTGTGGCGGCAACGGAATTTATTTAGGGTATCCGCCCGGCAAAATCAAGCCTCTTTATAAAAGAAGGAAGCATATTCCCCTTTTGCACCCAGATTTATCAGATGCACCCTGTAGCCGTCTTCTTCCGGATACACCAGAATATAAACGTTTCCGGGATCCTTATAAGGGCTCTGATTTTTGCAGAGAAGCATATTTTCTTCCAAGATGTTTTTATTAACTTTCAGGTCAATAATAATATCTGATACGGGGCGAGCCGCCTCTGTTTTATAATTGGCAATATTTTCCCGGGAAAATTCTGCCAGATTATGGGTTATAAAATGACGCCGACGGCGAAATGCTGCATTTTTATCAGCATTTCCGGCATAAAACCCGGCAACAAAATCTTTGACCGCGCCAAGAAGCACGGCGTCTTTACAATCCGGCAGCGGCAGCAGCTTTTTTTCTACCTTGTGCGTAAAGACTTCTGCCGGCTGCCTGTCCCCTTCCTCCGCCGATGCGGCAACGGCAGCAGGGAAAGCTGCGGCACAAATACAAAAGGCAACCGTAACAATTGCAACGGATAAAACCTTTTGCGGCAACAACGGCTGCCCTGCCCGGCCAAAGATTTTCTGCATAGCTTTATCTCCTTAAGGTTAAGCCATTTTTCGGAATAAGGTCCATTCAACAGTCAGGCCTTTATCCGAATACGGCTCATCTAAAAGTTAAGCGATTTAGGCGTCCGCGGAAACGGAATAACGTCACGGATATTGGCAATACCGGTCAAAAGCATCATCATCCGTTCAAATCCCAGTCCGAACCCGGCGTGCGGCACCGAACCGTATTTGCGCGAATCCAGATACCAGGCGTAATCTTCTTCGTGCATTCCAAGTTCTTCTATCCGTTTTTTCAACAGCTCATACCGTTCTTCACGCTGCGAGCCTCCAATCAGTTCGCCAATCCTCGGAACCAAAACATCCATAGCGGCGACGGTTTTGTTATCATCGTTCATCCGCATATAGAAAGCCTTGATTTCTTTCGGATAGTCGCGGACAATTACCGGACGCTTGAAATGTTCTTCCGCCAGAAAACGTTCATGCTCGGTCTGCATATCAATCCCGTATTCCGGAGCATATTCAAATTTTTTGCCTGACTTTTGCATAATTTCGATAGCCTCGGTATAGGTAATGCGGGCAAAACTGTTGTTTTTGATATTGTTCAGCGTTTCCATCAGCGTCGGATCAACAAATTTGGCAAACAGTTCAATATCATCAGCGCATTGCTCCATAACGTCGGTTACACAAAAGCGCACCATATCCTCGGCCAAATCCATATCGTCATGAATATCGGCAAAAGCCATTTCCGGCTCAATCATCCAGAACTCTGCCGCATGGCGCGCGGTATTGGAATTTTCGGCACGGAACGTCGGACCGAACGTATAAATATCTCCCAGAGCACAGGCATACATTTCGCCGTTCAATTGTCCGGACACAGTCAAGTGCGCAGGCTTGCCGAAGAAATCCTGACTGTAATCAATTTTTCCGTCCGGCAAAAGCGGAGGATTTTTCAAATCCAACGTTGTTACCTGAAACATCTCCCCGGCGCCTTCACAGTCGGAACCGGTTATAATCGGCGTATGGACATATTTAAATCCACGCTCCTGAAAAAATTTGTGTATTGCATAAGACAAAGCCGACCGAACGCGAAAAGCGGCGCCGTATTTATTGGTGCGCGGACGCAGATGGGCAATCGTGCGCAGATATTCATCAGAGTGCTTTTTCTTTTGCAACGGAAAATCTTCCGGCGCCAGACTGTAAATTTCGATTTTATCGGCCACGACTTCGTATTTTTGGCTGCCGCCCTGAGACTCTACCAAAGCGCCGGTTACGGCAACGGACGAACCGGTAGACAAACTTTTTACTTCATTATAATTGGGGAGATTATTATGAGCAATGATTTGTAAATTTTTCAGGCAGGAGCCGTCGTTTAATTCAATAAACGAAAAATCTTTGGCATCACGTCTGGTTCTGACCCAACCTTTTGCCAATACCTGCGGTTTAGTCGTGTCCGACTTCAGCAAATCAACAATTTTAGTTCTTCTTAACATTTTAAATAATTCCCCATTAGTTAAATCTTGTTTTTAAAGCAGAAAGGAGTTTAAGCCATTTTGTTTTAAATGTAAACAAATTTATGAAAAGAAAATATAATACGCGCCCTGACAAAAAATATGCCGCCGTTTTACGGGCGGCTTTTTTCTAAAGCATAAAGCGCATCAGCATAATCAAATATGCATAAACGACAAATGCCGCAATCTTATACAGCAATACCGCTGCAGCGAGGGCTCCTCCAACGACAAAAAACTGTATCAGAACTGCGGCAAGAACAGCACAACCCAGTATCAGCAGCCAATAATAACGCTGTTTTGCCAGCAGCAGGGAAACAACAACGGCAGAGGCTGCCAGATACGGATTCTGCATTGCGGCAAAAACAGAAGATACTGCCCCGGTTACCGGAGAAAATTTTATAACATAGGACACCAAAATTATGGTAACGGCGGCAATAAAAATCATAAAACAAGTTTTTCGAGACATTTTTCTTTTCCTTACTTTTTGGTTTTGAATCTGGAGATTTTGGATTTGCCTGCACCGGGCGTTTCTTTGCCGGCCTGAGATTTGGCTTTACGAGCTCGCGGTGCGGATTTTTCCGACTGAGATTTGGTCTTGCCGTTGTGCGGGGCGGATTTCCGGGGTTGAACAGAATCTTTTTGAGAATGAGGCTTTTGATAAACGTAAATTTTTTCCGGAACGCCATAAATAGAAGATTCTATCTGTTTGATTTCATGTAAATGCCCAAGAGGAAACATTTCGGAAATAACAATGCAGTCCTTTTTAATTTCCTGTGCCAATTTTTTGCCCAACGGCTCGCCGGTTACTTTCAACACATAGCAGAGGATTAAGTCCATATCGGCATAGGACTGTTTCATATAATCCCCTTTGACAAAAGTGATGTTTTTCAGCCCGGCAGCTTTAATCTTTCCCATCGTCAGGGGAACGATATCCCACTCGTATCCGGTAAACTGATGTTCGGGAAATTCTTTTGCCAACGGCAGGAGCAAAGCTCCGCTGCCGCAGCCCAAGTCGGTTACTTTTAGCGGACGGTCGGCTTTTCTCAGTACTTTTCTGGCTTCTTCCAAAATGTCTTCTTTGATTTTTCCGTACGAAGATACAAACGGCCCGTATCTCCCGCAACCGCAGCGGATATAAGAATATACCTGATACAAAAGATAGACAATAGCCATAAAGCCGATAATAAGCGCCAACAGGGCGAGAATTCCGTTGCAACACATAATTTTGTTCTCCGTCTTATAAAAAAGGTTGCCTGTCATGCAGGCTTGGTTTACATATAATCTAAATTGCTTAAGAAAAGATTTAAGCGACAACAGGTTAGAAAGATATAATATAAGTAAGGATGCTTAATACGGATTAAGAAACATAAGGCTGGTCAAACATATAATACAGATTAAAAAAGTATAACGGCAAATGAGAGGAAACGGAGATTTTTATGGCAAAGACTTACAAGAGAATTTTGTTTTTAACCGGAGCGGGAATTTCCGCCGAATCCGGCCTAGCCACGTTCAGAAGCGAAAACGGGCTATGGAACAACCACCGTGTTGAAGATGTGGCAACAATTGAAGCATATTACCGTAATCAAGATTACGTCCACGATTTTTATAACAACATGAAACCTGAACTTTGGAATGCGAAGCCCAACGCCGGACATCTGGCAATTACGCGGCTGCAGCAGGAGTATCCGGGCGAGGTTCATATTATAACGCAGAACATCGACACCTTACATGAAAAAGCCAAAAGCAAAAACGTCATCCATATCCACGGGCAGATTAACCAGGCTGTCTGCATGAACTGCGGACACGTTCTGGAAACCTGGGGCGACGTTACCTCAGAAACGGTTTGCGAGAACTGCCATATTATGGGAATGATGAAGCCCAATATCGTTTTCTTCGGCGAAAATCTGCTTTATATGGATAAGGTGGAAAGGCTTTTAAGCACATCTGACCTGTTCGTGTCCGTGGGAACGTCCGGCGTGGTTTATCCGGCAGCCGGATTTGTACAGACTGCCAAGTATTATGGGGCTGATACGCTTGAATTTAATCTTGAACCGACGTCAAACAACTTCTATTTTGACAGGCATATTATGGGCAAGGCCGGCGATACGCTGCCGCAATTTGTCAGCGAACTGCTGGAGATGCCGTGGCAGGACAGTTGATATCAAAAAGCTTTTGCATAAAAACCGGGGAAAATATATTCTTTTCAGATATAAGTTTTAATTTACCGCAACTGTCGGCGGCATAAAACGCGTCCGGTTTTTCCGGCAGAAAGGCCTTGCCGATTTTTTTACGGACGGCAGTATTGGCCTCTTCATAGCTGATACCGTAATATTTTGTGCTGGCGCCGTTTCTTGCCAATACATCATCAGGAAGTGCGGCAAACTTCCCGCCGGCAAACAGTATTTTCAGCCAAAAATCCCAGTCTTCCGACGCTTTCAGCTCTTCGTCATACCGAATGCCGTGTTTTGCGGCAAAACTGCGGCGATACATTACATTGGCATTGCCGAAATTATTGTATTGTATCAGCCCGGCTGCAATTTCATCATGATTTTGCGGAATGCGCGGCAACCCTGCTATCTGCCCGGCAACAGCTGCAATATCAGAATGTTGTTCAAGGTAAGAGACCTGTCCGGACATCCGTTCCGGAAAGCTCCGATCATCGTCATCCATAATCATAATATATTTTCCACGCGCCAGAGATGCCGCCCGGTTACGGGAAAAAGCAATTCCCCGGTTGCGGTCATTGCGATAATAGCGAATACGAGAATCATTATAGTGTGCGACGACTTCATCGGTATCGTCCGACGAACCGTCGTTTATGATGATAAATTCAAAATCAGAAAAAGTCTGCGACAAAATGCTCTCTATCGCCTGCGGCAGCATTTCTGCCCGCTGATAAGTAAGCATAGCCACAGATACCGCCGGCGTTTTCTGCCGACGGTATCTGCTGCCGTAACATAACACGCCGAACGCGGCAATCAGAACAAAGGCGATTGCTATCAGGCGCTTTTTCATATTTTACTGGGCAATAATGCGGGTCGTATTGCCAAACAAAACCAGACAACGCTGGCCGACGCCGAGCGCCTGCCCCGTTCCCTGCGTAACGCTGATTACCTGACCGTTGTCAAGCTTGACGATATATTCCAAGCCGGTCTGGGAACTCAGCCCTTTTTCTGCGGCATCACCAACAAGACCGCCAAGCAATGCGCCGCCAACCGCTCCCAGCGTATGTGCGGTGCTGCCGCCGCCGATGGTAGAACCGGCTACGCCGCCGGCAATGCCGCCAATAAGCGTTCCGGCGCCGGAATCGCTGTTTACGCCCACCTGCCGCACACTTAATACCGTGCACTGGGAAACTGTTGAAACTTTTCCGGCCTGATTGGTATTATAATGGTCGGAATTGATGTTATCGGCACAGCCTGCCAGCAAAAACGGCAAGACAGCCAGCCCTATGATTTTTCTATACATACACACATCTCCTCTTTAGATAAGTTTGGTATAATGTAATCCATTATTTTCGGTTGTCAATATTTTTCGCCGCAAACAGACTGTTTCAAAGTATGAGCTGTTCAAAATACGGACTACTCCCAAATAAGAATTGTTTTACAATGCGGACTGCTTCAAAATACGGGCTGTTTCAAAATTCCGCGCCAAGTTCTTCCAAAATGCGTTTTTCGTGTTCAGGCTGATCCTGCTTGGCTTCAATGACGTCTTTGCGGATTTTCTGCGTACGCTTAAACAAATCAAACAGCTTATCTCCCTCGTCCCAGCGAATATTACGTTCAAGGGCAATTAAATCTTCAACAAAACGCTGTATCAGTTCCAAAACCGTCTGCTTGTTGGTCAAAAAGACATCGCGCCACATTGTCGGGTCAGAACCGGCAATACGCGTAAAATCGCGGAAGCCGCCGGCGGAATATTTGATAATTTCCTTATGTTCATATCCCTCCAAATCGGCAACGGTGCCGACAATGGAATATGCAATCAGCTGCGGCAGGTGCGATACGGCGGCCATAACCTTATCATGATGCGCAGGTTCCATCGTATCTACCTTCATGCCGCAATGCTCCCACATTGCCGTCAGGCGGGCAACGGCATCAGATGAAGAATTTTCATCCGGCGTCAAAATGCACCAACGCCCTTTAAACAGCGAGGCAAAACCGTTTTCGGGTCCGGACTTTTCTGTACCGGCAACAGGATGCCCTCCGACAACAACCATACCGTTGTGCCGGTTTAAATATTTTTCCATTTCGCGCAAGCTGTATTGTTTAACCGAACCGACGTCGGTAATGACTGTTCCTTTTTTCAGGAACGGTGCACTCTCCCGTGCCAATGCGCCAAATGCGCAGACCGGCGTGGCGAATACGACCAAATCGGCGCCTTTGACAGCTTCGCACAGATTACCGGCATAAATATCGGCCAAATCCAGTTCGCGGGCTTTTTGCAGATTGGCAGAATTTTTATCGTAAACAGCCAGCGTTTTAACATCGCTGTTTTGCTTAAGGCAACGGGCAAGCGAAGAACCGATTAAGCCGATGCCCAAAATTGCCGCTTTTTCAAATAGCATCCTGATTTCCTTTTATTTGCTTTGGATAAAACAACGAACCGAGGCGAACTGTAGCCAAATCCGGAACGTTTGTCAACATCTGTTTTGCCGCCGGTACCTGATTTGGATATTTTGTTGACAAACGGCACAAAAAACGTATTATATGCTTATTCCGATAAATATATGTTTTATTATTTTGAAACGGCAAAAGACTGTTTCACGAAGGAATGAGCCCAGGGAGCCAACCTCGTAAAAAAAAGTCTAAATTTATGCAATTCCAATACCGTAAAATTGTATTTCTGACCGGTGCCGGCATTTCCGCCGAATCCGGGCTATCGCTCTTCCGCGGAAAAAACGGATTGTGGAACAACCGCAATCCCGAAGAGGTGGCAACGGCGGAAGCCCTTTTGCAACGACGCAGTGACGTGCTTGACTTTTATAACGGGTTAAGGCACGACATGGCTAAAGCAAAGCCCAATGCCGCCCATTTGGCAATCAGCTGGCTACAGCAGGGCTATTCAGGAGAAGTTTATATCCTGACGCAAAACATGGATACCCTGCACGAAAAGGCGGGCAGTGAAAATGTGTATCACATTCACGGACAAATTAACAAAATCCGATGCTCACATTGCCATAATGTCTGGGAAACATGGAATGATATCACGCCGGATATGCCCTGCCCTTTTTGCCGCGCCGAGAAATCGCTGCGGCCGGACATTGTCTTCTTCGGCGAAGAAATAATGTTCACTTCTGTTGCGGAAGACCTGCTGCGCTGCGCCGACCTCTTCGTTGCGGTCGGAACGTCAGGAGAAATTCCTCCCGCTTCTCGTTTTGTCTGGGAAGCTTGGAAAAACGGCGCCAAAACGCTTGCTTTTAATTTGGAACCACCGGCCAACAGCGTTTGTTTTGACCGTCTGGTTTTAGGCAAGGCGGAAGAAACGCTGCCGGAATTTATCAAACATCAGTTTATGACGGTTTAATTACCGTTTATTTGCCGAAATTACAAGTTCCGACACACAGGTTCAGCCATGCGGCTGAACCTGTTTTTATTAGTAGCTGACGATAACGGTATATTGACCGCTGTATTCTCCTTCGGGCGTACCGGCAGGCACATTCAACGTTGCACCGACATTCATATTCTGCCGCTCTGCCTCCAGCGAAAAAGATAATCCCGTATCCGCTGTAAAATCGCTGACGACCATACCGCCGCCGATATCTACAGATGACGGAAACGTTACATTTACCTTACGGCCGGCTATCCCTTCAAGCTGAAAAACGCCGTTGGACGCTTTTGACGAATGTAAATGTATGTTTCCGGAACTTCGGCGACTGCCGTTATAATCTACCGTAACGGTACTGTCCGCAGCCGGAGAAACCAATGTGCCGAAATCAAGAGATTGTGTTTCACGGATGCCTATTTTTTCCTCGATAATCAACGAGACCCGAATCGGCGTATTAAAACCGCTATAGATGCCATTTACCGCTGGATTGACATAATAGGTCGTTGAGTATGTTCCCGGTTCGCACATCCCGGTTATGCGCAGGGTCGCGCCGATATATACATCCTGTTCGGACGGACCGCCGACATACAGGTTAAACTGCTGCGGGTTATAGGTATGGTTATATATTTCAAATTTGCAGCCAATGCCTTCCTCATAGATGGAATATGTATCCGGCATTTTCACCATTACGTCCTGTTTCGTATCTTCCAAAGAATAATGTATTATTCCCGCCACTCCGTTGGAAACGCGCCCGCCTACCGCTGTAACACTGCCGTCAGGCGATAAATAAATTTCGGCATTTTCCGAAGTTTGAGTAAACTTTCCGAAACTTACATCCTGCTTTTTTACGGCATATTGTGCGGCCATACAATATACCGGCAGCAAGATAAACAATAAAACAGTAAAATAGAACTTCTTACGCATAACGACTCACCTGCTGAAAAAAAACGGTCATTTTAATTCAGCAGTTTTATGTTACCCTGCCGCTGTGCAAAAACAATACTTTAGTCTTGCCGGGCATAAAACTTTATGTGTAGAAAATTAATGACCGTTTTTTATCACAAGTAAGAATTTATAAAAGCGAAATTTATCAAGAACTTTTTTACATTCAGAAAATAAAGAACAGCCGGAATTAAATTCCGGCTGTTCTCATTCAGGTTTGGCACAATTTTATACCTTACAGCATTATTTTTGTGCCAAACGGCATTTATGCACTAAAGCCAAAGCTTATGCGGACTTGCCGAGCTGAGCTGCAACTTCGGCTGCAAAGTCTTCTTCTTTCTTCTGCAGGCCTTCGCCAAGTTTGAAGCATACAAAACCGCCGAGTTTAACGTCGGTGTTGTTTTCTTTAGCAAATTCGGCAACAATGTCTTTTACCTTCTTATCCGGGTCCATAATGTATGCCTGTTCTTCCAAGACAACTTCTTCATAGTACTTGCGGATGCGGCCTTCAACCATTTTTTCAACGATGTTTGCCGGCTTGCCGGAAGCCAGAGCCTGCTCGCTGAAAATATTCTTTTCGCGTTCAACGGCTTCAGCCGGAACTTCGGCAATTGTCATCGCAATCGGGTTGGTGGCAGCAATGTGCATAGCGATGTGTTTGCCCAGTTCCTGCATTTTAGCCTTATCGGCATTGCCTTCAACAGTAACCAAAACGCCGATTTTACCAAGATTCGGACGAACAGCGTTATGAATGTAGGAGCAGACGACGCCATTGGCTGCACTCAGATAAGCGGCGCGGCGCAGATTCATATTTTCACCGATTTTAGCAATCATATCCGTCAAAATCGTTCCCATATCTTTGCCGGTTACCGGGCAGGTGAAAGCTTTCAGGCCTTCAACATCGCCCTTGACAGCCAGAGCAGCCTTGGCGGCATTTTCAACATAATCCTGAAAAATATCGTTCTTGGCAACGAAGTCGGTTTCGGAGTTTACTTCAACAACCGCACCGGCATTGCCTTCTACATATACGGATACCAGACCTTCTGCGGCGATACGGCTGGCTTTTTTGGCAGCGGAAGCCAGGCCTTTTTTGCGGAGCCAGTCAATTGCCTCTTCCATATTGCCATTGGTTTCAACCAGCGCCTTTTTGCAATCCAACATGCCGGCACCGGAGGTCTCTCTTAAACTTTTTACCAGAGCTGCGGTAATTTCTGCCATTATCATTCCCCTTGTTTGATGTTCTAAATACGATAGTCCGGCGGCAGCCCGAAAGCCGCCGCCTGCTTTTTTTTTTTTACACTACTTAATATAATTAAGCGTTTTCTACATTTTCAACGAATGCTTCGTCAGCCGCTGCATTTACGGCATCGTCAACTTTAACGCCCTGAGCAGCGATTTCCGCCTGCATACCGTCCAGAATTGCAGACGAAACGAGTTCGCAATACAGCTGGATGGCACGAATGGCATCGTCATTGCCCGGAACCGGGTAATCAACGTCATTCGGGTTTGCATTCGTATCGGTGATGCCGATTACCGGGATACCCAGCTTTCTGGCTTCTTTAATCGCCAAAGCTTCTTTCGGCGTATCGATAACGAACAGCAAATCAGGCTGACCGCCCATATTTTTGATACCATCCAAAGAAAGAGCCAACTTTTCCTGTTCTTTCTTGATGTTCTGCATTTCTTTCTTGGTATATCCGTCATAGGCGTTCTTTTCTTCCATTTCGTTTAATTTAACGAGACGGTTGATAGACTTGTTAACAGTTTTCCAGTTGGTGAGCATACCACCGAGCCAACGGTAGTTAACATAGTACTGTCCGCATCTTTCAGCGCTTTCCTTAACGATATCCTGAGCCTGGCGCTTGGTTGCAACAAACAGAACCTTGCCGCCTTTGGCCGCTACGTCGCGGGCAACTGCCAGCGCTGTGTAAAGCATCGGGTAAGTTTTCTGCAGATCGATGATGTGAACGTTGTCTTTTTTGCCGTAAATATACGGAGCCATCTGCGGATTCCAACGACGGGCGTGGTGTCCGAAGTGTACGCCGGCTTCAACGAGCTGACGCAATGTAAAAGTAGGAAGTGTCATTTTTATTTTTCCTTATTTTCCGGTTAAACCTCCGCAGGATTTCGGCCTAAATCGCTTTAAGCACCGGAGCGTGAAGCCTGCCCTTTTCATCCGGGCAGACCGACGCCATTCCTGCGTGTGAATTACAAAAAACGGCGGGATTGCCGTTTTCGTTTATATTTATAAGGATAAAAGATTTAATTTGCAAGACTTTTTTTGTCATTCGGGCAAAAAAAAGCCGTATTTTCCGCCCCTTTATGCAAAGGAGGGAAAATACGGGTTCACAAGGTTCGAACACCGGCCGTCCGGAGGTATCCGCACACGGGCAAAAAATGCTTTTTATGCCTTATTCGCGTTCGTATGAAGCGATAAAGTCATAAATCTTGGCCTGAGCTTCGCCGTGGAGCAGCGCCAAAGACAAAATCTGCCGCAAATCGCGGCGGCGCGGGTGTTCCAAATCGGCACCGGCCAAAGCCAGAGCAATGAGCGAATCGGCAACTTGCACGGAAACAACCGCATATTCCATTCCCAGCAGTTTATCCAGCAAATCCGGACGAATTGAGAACAGAGCATCAATTGCTTCGGCATCTTGCGACAGCGCCAGAATATCCAGCGCGGCTCTCACCAAATCCTCCCGTTTACCGTAATAGGAAGACAAACCGAGCAGAATTTGAACAATACGCGGCAAATCCGGCAACTGCATCAGAGGCTTGCCCGGAGCTATCCACAGACAGCGCTTTTCCGGCAGTCCAAGCCCGTCAGAACTGCGCTTAAACAAGAGTACGACACGTTCTTCCGAATGCGGCGTTTCCGTAATGACATACTCTTCTTCCGCACGGTAATAAGTAATCACGTCGCCGGAGCGCAAAGAAGAAAGCCGTTCGTCTACGGGAACTTTCAACGTCTCCTTCTGACCGTGAAAAAACTGTTCGGTTAACTGCTCCACCTGTAAGATGTGGAAATTTTCTGCGGTATCAATCTGATTGATACGGGCAGTGAATGGTCCTTTTGACATAACTATATATTAAAAATTAAAAATACGGTTTCTTTTAACATTATTTTTGACAGAATGCAAGTTTTTTGTTTATTTTTTTAATTTCGCTTTTTCTGCCTGAGCCAAATATGTTCCCTAAGGCGGCAAAAAGGCTTTTTCTGTTTAAGAATTGGAGATTTTTCTTGTGTTTTTCCTTTTGTTTCTATATGTTTTGGCGAGATGATTACGAAAATAACGGCCGGAGGCTGCTTCCGGGCAAAGAAAAAACATCAGAGGAAAGCATGAGCGATTTGTTTGAAAATTCCGCAACTGCCGCCAAAGAAGAATATTCGGCGCGCGATATTGAAGTTCTGGAAGGACTTGATCCGGTACGACACCGCCCCGGCATGTATATCGGCGGAACGGACGAACAGGCGCTGCACCATCTGGTAGCGGAAATCCTTGACAACTCCATGGACGAGGCCGTTGCCGGCTATGCGAACCGGATTGACATCGCCGTCAATGCCGACCTGTCGGTAACTATTACCGACAACGGCCGCGGCATTCCGGTAGACGACCATCCGAAGTATCCGGGGAAATCCGCTTTGGAAGTCATTTTGACCACCCTTCATTCAGGCGGCAAATTCGGCGGAAACGCTTATAAAGTTTCCGGCGGCCTGCACGGCGTCGGTTCGTCGGTTGTCAATGCCCTGTCAAAAAAGCTGGTGGTGGAAGTGGCTCGCGACAAGAAACTTTACCGTCAGGAATATTCGTGCGGAAAGCCGGTTACACCGCTGATTTTGGTCGGAAACGCTCCTAACCGCCGCGGTACCAGCATTACCTTTTTGCCTGACGAGGAGATTTTCGGTACGGACAATAAATTTGTTCCGGCGAAAATTTACCGCATGGCACGCTCAAAGGCTTTTCTGTTCAAGGGAATTAAAATATTCTGGAAATGCGCTCCGGAAGTTCTGACTGCCGGCGATGATATCCCAACCGAAACCGAATTCAATTTTCCGAACGGACTGCTGGACTTTTTGAATTATCAAATCGGCACCCGGCTGACAATCAACCGGACGCCCTTTTCCGGCGAGGCCGAGCTGGCCGGCGACGAAGGCAAGGTTGAATGGGCAATTACCTGGCCAGACGATGAAAAAGGCTTTTGCAATTCCTACTGCAACACGGTCATTACACCACAAGGCGGAACGCATGAACAAGGGTTTCGTACAGCGTTGCTCAAAAGTCTGAAAGAATATGCGGATATGGCCAACATTAAAAAGGCAGCAGGCATTACGGCGGAAGACTTTTTGAGCGATGCGGCGATTATGCTGTCGGTATTTATCCGCGACCCGCAATTTCAGGGGCAAACAAAAGACAAGCTGACCTCGACCAAAGCAGCCGGTTTGGTTGAAAAAGCTGTTAAAGATTCATTTGACCACTGGCTCTCTTCTGACAAGGAAAATGCCAGCGCCTTGATTGAATATGTCATCAGCCGCGCCGAACTGCGCAAAAAAAGAAAAGAAGAAAAAGTGCAAAACCGCAAATCGCCGACAAAGAAACTGCGTCTGCCGGGGAAACTGGCAGACTGCTCCAAAGCAGCAGCCGAGGATACGGAAATATTTATTGTCGAGGGCGACTCTGCAGGGGGATCCGCCAAGCAGGGACGCGACCGTATGACGCAGGCGATTTTGCCGTTGCGCGGGAAAATCCTGAACGTTGCCAGTGCCAGCCTGGACAAGATTACGCAAAATCAGGAAATCAAAGATATGATTGAAGCGCTGGGCTGCGGCACCAAAGACAATTACAAAGAGGAAAACCTGCGTTACGAGAAAATTATCATCATGACCGATGCGGACGTGGACGGCGCACACATTACCTCGCTTCTGATGACGTTTTTCTACCAATATATGCCGAAACTGATTGAAAACGGGCATTTGTTTATTGCGACGCCACCGCTGTATAAAATCGTTTTCGGCGGTAAGAATTACTACGCGCTGGACGATGAGGAGAAAGACAAAATCCTCAGTAAGGCAAAGGCCAACCAAAAACCGGATATCAGCCGTTTTAAAGGCTTGGGCGAGATGAGCGCGTTACAATTAAAAGAAACGACAATGGATAAGAATAACCGCGTTTTGCTGCGGGTCGTTATTCCGACTGCCAATACCGAGGAAGCACGCGACGAAGCGTTTGAAACGCGGCGGCAGGTTGAGAGGCTGATGGGAAAAGATCCGGAGCAGCGATTCAAATTCATTATAGAAAGGGCAAAATTCGCCGAGGATTTGGATATTTAACATTCTGTCGCAAGGCCGGGTTGACTACAGGAAAATACAAAACAAGAGGGATGTATAAAACTATCAAGCAGTACAGTTCTGTTCTGTTCTGTTCTGTTCTGTTCTGTACCGTACAGCACTGACGGTAAGGTTAAAACTGTCTTCCGTGTTTGGGGATTTGTCGGAGATACGACAGCTTAACCATCCAGCTCAATTCTGCAAGTTTGGTGATGCCAGATGAAACTTTTGAGCTTTTGCTGATTTGTGAAAACGCAGCGCGTATGCAACTGCCAACCTTTCAGATACGCACGGGAAAAAGCGGCATATTGTTTCGACGTATCGCAAGCAAGAGTTTTGACGGTAGGCAGAGCTTTCGCAGAAGCATCGTTTTGGCATAATGAGTTCAAAACGGCATTTTTCAGAATATTATTGGCAAAAAGCTGTAATTCCTGTGCACCTTTACTCATATTCGACGCTTTTTTGAACCCCAGAAACTCATGTTCTCCCAATACCTTTTCCTTTTGGGTGTTTCCTTTATCTCTTTGGAGATTTTCTTTATCATTTTCGGCGTTTTCTTTATCATCGGGGTTGTGGCGGCGTTTGGCTGCGGCAAAAAAGAAAATTTCGGGATCAAACTTTTCTAAAATAATAACTTTCGGGGGATTTCCCTCTATGCCGCTTTTGTCAACTTTCGTACACATCAAGACGTTGCCACCGCGTTCCGGCAACCGAAGCATTCCAAAATCCAACGCTTTCATTTGCAGGTATTCTTTAAACCTCGTCTGATATTTATTATGTTCATCGGCAGCCGATTCAATGGAAACAAACAATGATTCAGCCATTCTTACCGGGCAATCAGGCGCATAATTCAACACCATCAGCTGGCGGACAACCTTTTTTCGTTCAGCGGGCAGATATCCCAGTTCCGCCATTTTCTGCAGCATCATCTGTTCCAAACGCAGGGCGACATACGCTCCGTGGCAGTGCGCCACAATGTTCAAACGGCGAATATTCCGTGCTGCCTGTTCCGCCGGCAAGCGCTCTTTTCCGCCGTTTCGGGATATCCGCGGCAAAAACGTCTGTTCAAAAATATCTTTTATATAACAGGGATTTAAGATTTCTTCTCTCTGTTCTTTTGCCATCATATCCAGAGAATACTTTTCCTGCCAATATTCATGATAAAGTTTTTCCCGCGCCAGCCGCTCATTATGAAAACGCCCGATGTAACAAACGGCGACACAAACTCTGACATTCTTCCCGGACAATTCCGGATGCGTTTTTATGAAATCGTCTGTCTTTTTCAAATATCCGTTATACCCGCGAAGATGCACGCCGCGCCCGCCGGCACCGCCGAGAATCAATACCATAGTTTCTTCGGAACTGACATTTTCGGCCGTATTTATGCAGTAAGGCGCTACAGCCGACTTGTCAACCCGCTCTGCAAGCAAAGCAAAACTCTTGCCCTGCCGTTCTTTTATTTTTTGCCTGACGACTGCCAGAATGCTCATCTTTTACCCTTTTTATTTTTTAGACAAATACAACTAAATTATTTTCTTTTATTTGTCAATTTTTATTTTAAATACGAAAAAAGGCCGTCAAAGACGACCTTTTGAGAAGAATACAGCCTGCACTGATATTGCACAGGGGTATTATTTACGGCATATACGGCATTCCATTTGGTTCTCCGTCAAAGCCCAGGTTATCATCATAAGATGAAGACCCGTAATCATCGGTTCCGGAACTCTTGCCGTCACTTTCGGGAAGATGTTCCACAACCTTGGCCATGCCAAACAATCCTAAGGCACAGCCTCCATAATAAATAAGCAACGTTGTCAACATAGCTTAATAATTTTTTAGTGAGACATCATAATTGTTTTAACGGTTTTAACGTAGGCAATGATGTCTGAAAAGTCAAGGATATAATTGATTTATCGACTGTTATTATCGGTACGGGCGGTTTGGGCCGGTGAACGCCAAATCAGTCATAAGCCCGATACCGGCGCTGTTTATAGTCAAAGTCGCATTTTAACCGGCTGTATTCGGGCTTTAAGATATAGAGGACGTCGGAATTGTCAAAACGCTTATAATACTTGCTGACAAGTTCCATATCCGGACGATGGACATAAATATCAATCCCTCGTTCGGAAGCATATTTGCTGCGGTACGGTGCGGCGGAGATGATTTTGGGCTTATAGGTCAGGATAACCCGATTAATATCCATCAGAGGACGAATGCCAACCTCGGCACCGATAACGTCCAGCTGCCCCAGCAAATTCCAGTAGTAATGCGGATCACGGTTATAAAGATTATACAGCGTTCCGTCGCCATTCAGGACATAATCACACGGCGTAATATAGCGCAGGATTTTTTTGTTCAGAGGTTCATAAAAACGCCCAGTCCGGCTGCCGATATTGCCATTGTAGACAGCAGGTTTATACATACAAAACGCCAGAGCCGCCAAAAGAACGTATATCAGGGCAAAGCAGCGCTTAAAAATTTTTTCTTCCCAAAAAACCGCGGACAAAAGGGCGGCAAGATACAGCAACTGGTAAAAATAATACGCAAATGCCGAAAAATAGAACAAGCGCTGACACAGTTCCGCAACAAACAGCACTGCCAGTATTTTAAAATAAAGGTTTGCCCCGCGCCAGCAAAACAGCACCGCCAAACCGGCTCCGGCCAGCAACAGCCGCAATTCCGTCCAGAATTCCCCGACCCGGCGGCCGGCAAAAAGTTCGGGAATATGCAGGTTAAACGTAAAGTTGGATTGATACCAGACCGACAAAATACCGTGATGCCAGAGCCAGACGGCAAACAGCAGGCTCAGCCCGAACGGCAGAAGCAGCGCATACAGCATATCGCGCCAGAAGATCCGGCCGCGGCATAGCAGGTACAGCGTAACGGCAGCCAGCAAAACCAATGTGAAAATAATTTTCTGTAAAAACATAAACGATGCCAAAAACAGCAGCATGGACAGGCTTAACGACCAGAGTTTCTTTTCCTGCAAATAGCCGAAATAATAATACAGCCCGGCAAAAAACGCCGCCACCATAAAATTGTCGGGACGAAAGTTGACAACAGACACCAGCACATAAGGCGTAAAGGCAATCGCAGCGGCAATCAGCCCGCCCTGCCTATCGGTTAAAAAGCGCGAGGCAATCAGATACAGATAATAATAGGTCAGAAACGATGCCAGTATTGCCGCGGTTACGACAGACGACGTGATTACATTATCGTCCAAACCGTGCGCATGCAGCCCGACAAACGGCGCAAACAGATACCATAACAGCGGATTATGGTGCTGGAAGAAATCCTTATAGGGGATAAATTCCGCATATACGAGCCACGAGGAATGGATATGTTCAAGCGTATCACCACCCAGCGTCGTCGTAAACCAGGCGATATAAAGGCAGTATCCCAAACCGGCAGCCAAATGTGCCAAGAGGAAAAAAAGCGGAAACTTTTGATAAACGGCATTCAAATATGACACGGCTTTCTCCTCTCAGACGCCAAACCGGACGAGGCCGGCTCATGGAACATATATTGTCTGTTTAAACACATTTTCCATAAAAAACAAGGAAATAAAGCTCAACACAAACGCGATAACCGGCGAAGCCACCCAGCCCGACACGACGCGCAGCACCAAACTCCATTTTATCCCTTTCCCACCTTTCACCAAACCGATGCCGACAATCGCGCCGATGACGGCCTGCGTGCTGGAAACAGGTACCGCCGGCAGCGGCGGCAGGTTAAGGGAAATCAGAAAATGCTCCAGCGTTTCGGACGAAAACAGAATCAAAACCAGCGACTGCGACAAAATGACAATCCACGCGACCATCGGCGAGAAAGACAAGACATTTTTGCCAACTGTCTTAATCGCCTTCTGCGAATAGGTAAACACGCCGACGCACGCAGCAACGGCGCCGAGCAGGAACAGTACCTGTATGCTGCTCAAGGTGTACAGCCGACCGATTTTCAGCGGTTCAAATACATTGGAATCGATAAAAACGCCGACGACGTTCGCCATATTGTTCGCACCCAGCGCAAAACCGCCCAGAGCAGTCGTCAGCACCATACCGACGCGCACGGCCATATCCTGCCATAAAATGTGAACTTTGCTGTGGTGGAGAATTTTTTTGACGCAGATATACAACAGTACCGCTATTGCGCCGGAAATAACGGGACAAAGAATCCATGATGCGCAAATATTTGCCAAAGTATCCGTATCCGTCGGCTTATGGTTATACACGTTCCAGCCGATAATCCCGCCGACAATTGCCTGCGAAATTGAGACGCTGATGCCGGACTTCAGCATCATCAAAACGGCCAGCGCCGAAGACAGCGACACCGTAAACGCGGCCGGGAGCGTATTGACTTCGCCAAGCGCATTCAGAGTTTCCGCCGTATTCTGCCCGCTTACGACTGCACCTAAGACCAAAAAAATACAGGCGATAACTGCGGCCGTCGTAAAACGCAGCATTTTGGTTCCAACGGCAGTACCGAAAATATTTGACGCATCGTTAGCTCCCAGGGACCACCCCAGAAAAAGCCCGCTGGACAGGAAAAACAGATATTCGAACATCGCTTAAATTTCCCGTTTAATTGCAAAAATCAGCAACGCATCGATGCAGTCTTCCGCCAAATCGGCAATATCGGCAACTTCTTCGATGAAATTATTAATCTGCATTTTATGCGCAAGCTTCAACTCGGAATCAAACACGGCTTTGCGAAGTTTGGCGGCCGTTTTGTCGCTCTGATGTTCCAGCAGGTAGACCTTTTGGGAATAATCGCGCAGCGTTACCAAATCACGGAAAAACGCCCGGGAGGCTATCGCCATATTCTCGGCGCAGTCCGCAACCTGACGAACCAGCTCCTGCAGCTGCTTATGGTATATTTCCGGAATATCCGGCTGCTCAATGTAAAACTTGTGCGCGACCTCGTCAAAAAGGTTAACAACCCGGTCGAGGTTTTCAACAAGCTGGAGAATATTGCCGCGCAAGTCCGGTATCAGATTCTGTTCGTACAGCTTGCTCTCAATTTCTCGGCGCAGCGTATCCGAATCGTGCTCAATAATTTTTATCTTTTTGCTGGTCCGGCGATAAGTTTCGCTGCGGCGCTCCTTAAGATAAATATCGACTGCCTCTTTAAAAACCATTGTCATTTCAATTATCTTGTCATGCAAGCTGTCTATATTATGCTCTAAATCGCGGGTGCGCGCAAATAATGATATTTTAACGTTAAACATTATTTCTCCCTGTTAACAAAATTCTTTTCCCGGCTTGTAGAATCACCTTCCCGGCTTATAGAATCGCCGCAGACGTTTTTTCTCTTGCGGACATTTGATTTTAAACGGGGGCGGTTTGTCAACATATTTTTATTTTGGGCTTGCATTTATTTTTTTAATTCATTAGTTTTTAGTGGTTATATAACATTAATTTAAGGATGGGAAATATGCAAAAAGATAATATTATCACCGTTTTGGTTTCGGTTATCGCAAGCGTTGTCGTTTCCGTAGCCCTGTGTTCTTCGGTATGCGGTTCTAAAGCTCCGGCTTCCGCGCCGGCAGCCGGGCAGGATATGAATCAGGCAATTGAAGACTACCTGATGAATAATCCGGGAAAAGTCCGCGAGGCTTTGGAACTGGCTGCACAGCAGGAACAGATTGAAGCGCAGAAGCGGATTGCCGAACTCTACAAGGCAAACTGGAAAGATTTGAGCAGCTACGAAGGCTCTCCGTTCGTCGGGCCGAAAGATGCCAAGGTTACGATTGTCGAATTCTTTGACTTCAACTGCGGATACTGCAAACGTCTGGCTCCCGAACTGATGAAAGTCATCAAGGCCAACCCGAAAGTCAAGGTTGTTTTCAAGCCGGTTACGTTCCTCGGTTCCATGCCTGCGGCCAAAGCGGCCATGGCTGCCAACAAACAGGGCAAATTCCTCGAAGTTTACGAAGCTCTGCTGACGCATAACGGACAGGTTACGACCGCCGTTATTGAAGATATCATCAAGAAAGCAGGTCTGGACGTTGAGAAAACGAAAAAGCTGATGGAAAGCGATGAAATTGCCAAAGAAATTTCCGCAATTGCCGGACTTTCTCAAAAGGTACAAATCCGCGGCGTTCCGACGTTGATTATGAACGGCGAAGCTCTGCAGGCGATTGATGCCGACACAATTCAGAATGCCATTAACAACGTTAAGTAATTTCTGAAATTGTATAATCAGGAAGGCCTGCCGCAACGGCAGGCTTTTTTTTGTATCCGAACGCATCTAACGATGGAAATTCCAACGACAACTTTCCTGACGACGGCTTTCTTGGCGACGACTTTCCTTACGGCAGTTTTGGGAAAAAACCTGTCTGGAGTTGGGAGTTTGTTACAGTCTCCGGCGGACTTGCAGCAATTATGGCTCTGCGTCAGCAAAAAAAATTATGCAGACGTCAGTAAAAAGCTGTTGCATAATCGTTTCAAATTGTTAGATTGAGATTACAGTATGTTAATTTTGAGGGAATAATGGCGATGAAAACATTACTTAAAGCACTGGCTGTCATTATATTGGCGGCGCTGGGCACGGGGGGCATCCTTTATCTGGACGGCAAATGCCCGCAGAAACAGGCAAAATTTCAAGAACAACTTAACGAGGCAATTGCCGGCTATATCAAAAATAATCCGCAGCCGATTTTGGAGAGTTTGGCAAAAAGCGAAAATTTCGGCAATGTTATCAAAAGCTTTTCCAATGTCAGCGATGAAGAAATAAACGATAAGATACAGACTTTTCTGGCTAACAATCCGTCTGTCCTTGAAGATTATATCCGCAATAATACGGCATTTATCGCAGAAACGGTAACAAGCAGCGATACCTTTAAAAACGCTGCGTACAATTCCGGCGCGGCCGGAAACAATACAGCGGCAAGCAACAACGAGAGCGCAGATATGCAGGATACCGCCGCAGCACAAGATACGGCCGCAACCAATCCTGACCAGAAATTTCTTGACCATTGGGAAGAAATGAGAAACAGTGCCGTTGCGCCGTATGCCGGGCCGAAAGACGCCAAAGTTGCCGTCGTCGAATTTTTTGATTTTGCCTGCGGACACTGTAAAGCTCTGGCACCGGTTATGGCTCAGCTGATAAAAAACAATCCCGACGTCAAATTCGTTTTTAATCCGCTGTTCTTCATGAGCGAACATTCGCCTTATGCAGCGAAGGCGGCGATAGCGGCGTTTGAGAAAGGAAAATTCGTTGAAGTTTATGAAGGCATTATGACCCTGCCGGAAATGAACGAAGAAACGATTAACCAGATTTTGAGAGACGAAGAACTTGATGTTGACGAAATCAAAAAACTGTCGGAAGAGAAAAAAATCCGCCGCGGCGTTCAGGATATTGACGCTTTGTCGCAGGTTTTGGGAATTAACGGCGTTCCGATGCTGCTGATTAACGGAGAACCTTTTTACGGCAGGAGTTTGGAAGATTTGCAAAATAAAATCAACAGCTATAAATAAGCGGCCGAACTTACAAAAGACAAGCAGACAAAATCCCCGCACCTATATGCGCGGGGATTTTGCTTTAAACGAAAAAGCAATTGGCAGCATTCTCTCATAATCTGAACTCTTTGCCATTGCCGATTCCAACTACTCCGTTTTGAAACCCAATACAGGTAATCCTGCCTTCATATTTCTTTTCCAGCGTTTTGGTTTCGGGATTAAAACGAAGTATTCTCCCATACATCGGAACGCCGCAATCCAGTTCCACAATATTACCGTTTCTTATCGGAATAAAGCTTTCACCCCGATAAAATTCCCGATATCTGCCATCTTTTTCCGCCAGCAAAACAACCGTTTCAATGCCTGAACGAAACATTACGGCCGGCGCTTGGGCAAAAAGAAAATGCGGCAACTGTTTTTCTTCCGCATACAAGCCGATTAAGTCATAAGTTCCGCCTTTTTTCAGAAGCAGATAGCCATATGGCTTTTTGCAGGCTTCCGGATACATACGCTGTTCACGAAAACTTTTATCGGGAACGATACATTCTCCGGCCGCCAGCGGAAAATACATATCTCCGCAGACGTACATCTCTGCCGAAAATTCCTTATATGAGTTTCTTTGCAACACGCGCAAGCGTTTCGGGCTTTCACCCTCTTCAGAAGCAAGAAAGACCGTTTTTTCCAAACGTTCCCCCAAGTTTCTTATTTCTATCCCGCTTACAGACTCTGCAACTTGATACCATTGAGAATCGTCTATCCGACGGTAAATGAAACAATTATTTTCCTTCCGAAACATCTTATATTCGTATTCCGCGGCATCGATATGTACAACATCCCCCGGAACCTTTATACAGATATCGTAAAACATCTGCTTTTGGGCATTTTCCGTTTCATACACATAAACTTTACAAAGTTCCCCGCCGTAAAACATAAAAAAACAGTCATCGGCGCAACAAAGTTCAGCCAATATTCCAAAGAAATACAAGCCGACAAGAATACAGCAGATACAGATTATTCCGGCTGTTTTTACCGCAAGCATACTCATAAAAACAGCAAGCGCAATTCCGGCAGCAGCAGCAACAAGCAATACGTCCCATTTACGAATCCTTTTCCAAGCGGAAGGAGCCGCCAAACGCGACCATCTCCAAGATAATACTTTTTCCATAAAACAATAATTTAAGTGATACAATAATTATTTATTGTCAAAAAACATATCATCTTTTATCTTTTTGTCAATATTTTATTGTGCAGCCGATGAAGGCTTGCCGACGAAGGAACGCTGCCTATAAGGAATTGCCGTCGGGGAAGCGGACTGACGAGAAGGTTTCATACCGCCGGCTTTTGTTTGTAAACATCAGCTGTTTTCGGCTGACGCCGTCAGTTCAAGCCATTCTTCTTCCGCCGCGGCAATTTGTGCTTCCAGGTTATGCAGCCTTATCTGCAACTCACCGACCTCTTTGCCGGAAACAGCGGCAAATTTTTGCAGGATTTCCCCTTTCTCCTGTTCCAGGCGGGCTATATTCTGTTCTATTTCCCGCAAAGCGGCGCGAATTTTACGATCCGGACGGCTGCTTTTCGGCATCTGAACCGGTTTGGGTTCAGGTTTCGGCGCAACGGGGCGCGGCTTTGTCTCTGTATCAGGATTGAGCAGAAACTCGCGATACTCGTTTAAATCCCCGTCAAAAGGCGTACACGTGTGGTTATGCACCAGCCACAGGCTGTCTGCCACAGTTTCCAGCAAATGAAAATCGTGCGAAATCAGAATTACGGCTCCCTGATAGGCGTTTATGGCATCGGCCAGCGCCGTTCGTCCGGCCATATCCAGATGGTTGGTCGGTTCGTCAAAAATCAGCAGTTCCGGCGCATCAATTGAGATGCGGGCAAACAGCAGGCGTGTCTTTTCGCCGCCGGACAGCGCGTTAATTTTGGTAACGGCCTTTTCCTGCTCCAAGCCAAAACGCCCGAGGTGAGCACGGATGATTTTTTCCGGCTTATCCGGCAGCAGAGAGGCTAAATATTCTGCCGGCGTCTGTTCCAAAGGCAATTCCTCGGTTTGGTTCTGGTTAAAGTAACCGATTTTGAGCTTGCCGGATTTTTTCATTGTACCGTCCAACAGCGGAAGATGAGAAGACAACAGCTTCACCAGCGTTGATTTGCCGTTGCCGTTTTTGCCGAGCAGGGCAATCCGGTCGTCCTGATTGATATAGAACGACAATTTTTTCAAAACCGGAACGCCATTATAGCCGACTGCCGCATTTTCCAACGTTATCAGCGGCGACGGCAGAGGCTTGACATCCGGAAAAGAAAAGCAGCTTTCCCTGTCGCGGGCAACCTCGGCAATATTCTCCATTTTTTCCAGCATTTTCAAGCGGCTTTGTGCCTGACGGGCTTTGGAAGCTTTGTAGCGAAAGCGGTCAACGTAAGACTGCAAGTGAGCACGGCGTTCGTTCTGTTTTTTTATCTGTTTGTCAGCCAGTTCTATCTTCTGGACATACTGCCGGGCAAAATTGTCATAATTACCGCTGTAAAGCACCAGTTTTCCGCCCTCAAAATGAAGAATCCCCTGGCAGATATGATTTAAAAAATCGCGGTCGTGGCTTATCAGCAACACGGTTCCGCGGTATTTTTGCAAATAATTTTCCAGCCAGACGATAGCTTCCAAATCGAGATGATTGGTCGGCTCATCAAGAAACAAAACGTCCGAACGCTGAAACAAGGCTCCGGCAAGATTGAGGCGCATCTGCCAGCCGCCGGAGAAGTCCCTGACCGGGCGCGAGAGGTCTTCTTGGTTAAATCCCAGACCGACGAGAATTTCCGCAGTGCGCGCCTCGGCCGAATCGGCCTCAATCAGCCACAGACGTTCCATAATTTCCGGCAGGTCTTCAGGCCGGGCATTCTGCTCCAGCCGCCGCAGTTCCGCCAGTTTCCTGTCTTTGCCGAGAACGTATTCCAGAATCGGCTTTTGCAGGTCTTCTTCTTTTATTTCCTGTTCGACAAAAGCTTTGGAGCGGTTTGGGGAACAAAAAACTTCCCCTGCGTTAACGTCGTGCTCCCCTTTTAATACTTTAAACAGCGTCGTCTTGCCGCAGCCGTTATGGCCGACTATGCCGATTTTCTGCCCATCGGCAATCTGGGCGGACGCATTTTCCAGCAAAATTTTTGATGCAATCTGAACGGTTATGTTTTCCAGCTTTATCATTTATTTTTCCTGCCTTTTTATATCTTTGCCTGCGGCCGTTTCCGCCGGAGCAACATACACCGGGCGGAGACGTTTTCTCCACAGCTGTTCTGTTTCATAAAAACTCACGGGTTCGGAAAATTCACGCCCGAGAATCCGCGACACATCTTCCGGCGTAAAATAAAAGTCGGCAAACGTTCCCGGCAAATCCGGCAGACGGGGCAGCGGCACATTCGGAAGCGGGCTTTGCGCCATGCGCCGTTTTAACTCCGGAAGAAAGCGCTGCATTGACATATCGTTTTTGACATCATTTTCGTTATGAAAAAAATAATATCCGTAATCTATCGGTGTTCCCTCGGGATGTCCCCTGCCCTTTTTGTTCAGAAACTCGGCAAAAGACTTGGTAATATAATGGTTGACACGCGCCTTGTCGGCGGAAATGTTAAAATTCAGCATAAAATCAACAGGCTTTCCGTATTCGTTGACGCTTTTGCCGCGTACCGGGATATAATGATTGGAACCGAACGGTTTAAAATTTATCACGGCTTCCGGGCGGACGATGGACTTGACGGTATGGTTCAGAAAGCGGGCGTGCGCCGTAAAGAATTCGGTTACCAACCCGTCCGGGCGCGTAAATGCGCCATTATCGCCGTAATTCATCCAATGCAAGCTGACTTCATCCGCTTCGGCAAACCGGTGCAGAAAATCCGCCATATCGCCGCCTTGCATCGGCACCAGAAACTCGTCCAAATCAATAAAAGCCAGCCACTCTGTTTCCCGGCCGTACCCGGCAACGATTTTTTCGTAACATTCGGCCTGTTTATCCACGCCGGGAAGAGGGATATATGTTATCACGCCTTTGGCGACATACGGCTCAAGGTAAGCGTCCGTACCGTCGGTGCTGCCGTTGTCGCAGAGATAAAAATGTTCCACGCCCTGAAGCAGGTGATATTCCAGCCATTCTTTCAAATACGGCTTTTCATTTTTCATAATCGCCGCCACGCTAAGAAAATACTTTTTGGGCAATAAATGCCGATACGGCAACGCATACTGGTACAACGCCGCTGCGAAAGCGGTAAACAAAGCAATGCAAATGGCTGCTGTTTTTTTACTCATTTTCCCTTACACAAAATTTTCCATAATGTTATGTTTGTGGCATGCGTCCTTAACCAGCAGCGTCGTTACCGGAGCGGCGGAATATTTCTGGAACAGAATCCCGTGTCCGAGGCAGAGGCCGAAATTTATGTTAAAATCGGTCTGTTCGGCATTGAGATACTGCGCCTGCGACTTCGGATCGCACGAGGCACCCGACAACTCCGGCGACAATTCACACCCCATCAGCCCCGACTCTTTGCAGTTTACAAAAACTGCATCTATCCCTTCCGCGGCAAAAAACTCTTTCAGCTTTTCTGCGACAGCCTTGACCGAAAAACAATAAGCCACGCCGATTTTCCTGTACCCGTTCAGTTTAATAAAACTTATCAGTTCCGCCAGCCGCGACTTATTGCACGCCTTGCTTGTTATGCACATAAACTCTTTGTCTTCCGCTGTATAGTTCCCTTTTTCCATAGTCCCGCCTTAAAAAGTTGTTAACTCTTCGTATTATAGTATAACAACTGAAAAATAACACAAGACAAATAAAGCAGGTTATTCTAAATTATTTATGCAGCCTGAAACAAAAGGCGCGGAAAAGGTTTTCCGTTTTACCGACATTCTGTCCGGCTGTTGAAAAGAAAGAGCAAGATTATGAGCAAATATTTATCTTTTGTCCCTTTAAGTATGTACAATATCGCCGCCTTTCTGCGGTCGCAGCTGTTTCTGCTGCCGGTATTGCTGTTTTTCTATCAGGAAAACGGGCTGACAGTGGGCGACTTTTACCTTATTCAGGGGCTGATTGTCTTTTTTGCCTTTCTGTTTGAAATTCCGGCCGGATACCTCGGCGACATCTTTCCGCGCAAATATATTCTGATTACGGCCTACGCGCTGTTTCTCGGACGGCTGTTTCTGTGGATTTTCTTCCGCGGGTTTGAAATCATCCTTATCGGCGAATTTTTATACGCCTGTTCCAAAGCCTGTTTTGACTCGGTGTCTTCTTCCTTTATCTACGACATTTTGAAAAAGAACAACGAAGAGGCCAAAATGGTCAAAGCCTATTCAAACTTTAACGCTGCCATGTATATCGGGACCGGGATTGCCGCGCTGCTCGGCGCCGGACTATACGAAAAGCTTGGTTCGCACGTTCTGCTTATCGCCGAGTTTATCATTTATTCCACGGCTATATTACTGCTCTCTTTTCTGCCGAATGCCCATCGTCCGGCAAAAGACACCGTTGCCGGCTTTAAGGAACGGCTTAAAAAATTCTGGGTTGCGGTGCGGTATATTCTCAAATCGCGCAAATACTGCTATCTGGTGCTGTTTTCTGGCTTTATGGTCGGAGTGTCGCACTTTTTCTTCTGGAGTTTTCAGCCGCTGATGAAAAGCTCCGGCATCGATCCGTCGGTTTCTCTGACAGACCTGGCGGACAGTATCGGCTGGGACGCCCGTGTATTTGGCGAAACGGCTTGGAACTACCTGCTCAGCCTCAACTGGCTTGACTATATCAAAGTTATGGGCGTGGTCATCTTCATCAACAATGTCATCCGTTCGTCTTTCAGCTATTTTGCCGCAGGTGTTGCCAAATATGTTTCGCTGTTTAAGCTCGGCAACATTTCTTTTGTTATGGAAATTATCGGTTGCGCGCTGTCCTTTATCCTGATGAAGACGGGGCATATCAGCCCGCTGAACTGCCTGCTATTCATTATTTTCCTCTGCGTCTGCATCGGGTTGCAGCTGATGTTTACCATTTCGCACATCAGCCGCCTGCACCGGCTTATCAACCCGAAAATCCGTTCGCTTTCGTCTTCGGTCAATATGATGACCGGGCGGCTGCTGACGTCGGTTATGCTGATGGCACCGAAATTCCTTTTGGAACACGAGGCCGGAACGGCGGGCATCCGGGTTATTGACATTTTCTGGATTTACGCGATTGTCTTCATCCCGGTCGGGCTGTATTTTATTTATAAAATCTACAGATACAATGTCAAAGCCGAACATTCGCTGATGAATGTCAGCGCGGCAAAGGCCTGACAATGCACAGAGGCAGGCTGACATCGGTTCTGCTGCGGAGCGCAGCCCTGTTCTGGACAGGGGCGCTTATGCTCCAAACAGCGGAAGCAGCAGACATCGGCTTAAAGATTTCGGCAGAGAAAAACTGGCTGTCGTGGGGCGATTATATCCTGGGACAGGATATGAAGAACGGGCTTGAACGTCTGGGCTATTCGGTACAGCCGGCGTATATGGACAATTTCTATCCTTCCGGCGCCGAGAAGAGTCCGGTTGACATTTATATGCATGGTTTTGTTCCGTTCAATCCGCCGGTGAATCCCGGCAAGATAAACGTGCTGTATCTTTATTACCCGCTGGAAACGGCGAATATGGATAAATTCAAAAACCTGAAACACACGGCAGAACCGGACTGGATGTCGTTACAAACAGAACTATGGGACTTTCAGCTGGCAGCGGTCGCCTCGCCGGGATATCAGAAAAAACTGGAAAAGTTCGGCATCAAAACGGTTTTTGTGCCGCAGTTTACCGACCCGCAGAAGTTTTTTTACGAATATGATAAGAACGCGGCATACGACATTTTGTTTGTCGGGCGGCCGGGATACGAACGCATCAGCGCCTTATGGGCGATGGAAAACGGATTTGACGTCGCCCTGTTCGGCGAAGGCTGGGAAGGCAAAGCGCCGGCGGAAATGGTCAAAGGCACCTACATTGACAACAAGGAGCTGCATAAATATTATGCGTCGGCAAAAATCGTCCTCAACGATACACGCGCGGATATGAAACAGGCCGGTTTTATCAGCAACCGCGTTTTTGACGTCACGGCCAGCGGCGGTTTTCTGATTTCAGACTATATGCCGGAAATAAAGGAATTTTACGGCGACAGCATTCCGATGTTTAACAGCAAAGAGGAATTGAAGCAGCTGCTGGAGCATTATCTGGCACACCCGGAAGAACGCAAAGAAAAAGCCAGACAGGCACAGGAAATCACTCTGCGGCATTTTACCAACGAGGCGGCGGCAAAGACAATTATAGATGCGGTACAGGAACTGCGGGAAAATACGGAGGAGGAGAGCGCGACCAAAGCGGGCAGTGTACTGACCGGGGAAAGCAAGGTGAACGGAACTGCGACCGAAGCGGGCGGCATATCGGACGGAGAAAATAGTATTGCGGATGAAGACGGCAATTTCGGCGGCGAAAACGGTTTGGACTACAACAAACTGGCCATTAAAAGCCCATGGGAAACGACGGCACGCAACATCGGCGAATACTGGCTGGAACTGGATTTGGAAGACGGCCTGCGGCAAAGCGGATTTGAGGTGCGCAATTATTATTTTAACCGGCAGTTTTATCCCGACGACTTTTATGGCAATGCGGGCAACCTGCTGTATATGCAGTTCAAATACAATCAGACAGATTTTGAAGATGAGCGCAAGAATCGGATTATGTACCTTTATTTTCCGACGGAAATTCCAGATACGGCAAAATTTAAAAATACCAAAGACGTTTTTCAATATAACACAGATGTTTCGCTTAATGACGAATTGCAGTATTTTGACCTGATTGCCACGCCGGCCAAGGCGCTGCTGCCGGAATTGCGCAAGAAAGGCCATAAGGCCGTGTTTGTACCGCAATTTACAAATCCGGAAAAGTTTCGTCCTGAACCGGATACTGCGCTGCAAAGCGAACTCCTGTTCGTCGGTTCGCCGTGGTATGAACGCGTCAGCGTTACCTATGCGGTTGAATACGGCTATGATATTGCGGTTTATGGGCTGAACTGGCGGGGTAAAATCCCAGACAGGTTTATCCGGGGCGATTATGTTGACAATAATATGTTAAACAAATATTACGCTTCGGCAAAAATTGTCCTTAGCGACCATCCTGATGACCTGGCGGCAATGGGGCTGGTCATCAACCGGCTGTATGATGCCAGCGCTGCCGGGGCTTTTATCATTTCCGAATACAGTCCGTATATTGAAGAGATTTTCGGCGACAGCATTCCGATGTACAAAGACAAAAAAGAGTTCAAAACATTGGTTGACTATTATCTGGCCTATCCGGAGAAACGCAGGGAAAAAGCGTTGCGGGCAAGGGAAATTACGCTCCACGGCTATACCAACAAAGCCGTTGGGAAACAGCTAAAACAACTTTTTAACAATATCGGCAGGAGCAAAAGATGAAGAAAAAATATGCAATACTTTTCTGTTTTTTAATCGCGGCTGTCGGCATTGCCGGCTATGCCTTGCGGCGGCAGGAAAGGCATCCGGGACAAGCTACAGCGGCGGCACAAGTTGTTGCGAAAAATGCAGAAAATACTCACAACAAGACGGGTTCTGCCCCGGATGTTTCAGCAGTCCGCAAAATTTATATTAATGTCAACTCTATCAAAATTTCGCCGTTTTTCCGCGATATGCAGGAGCTGGCTCAAGCATTGCGCAAGACGGGAACCGAAGTTGTCCTGTCGGGAAAAGGTTCTTTTGCAACCGGAGATTTTAACCTGTATGCCGCAGACAATATAGACAATCTCCCCGAAGTTGCCGACAGAAACGCCATTAACGTCTTATGGCTGCCGATGGTTCAAGGCTCTGACGACGCTGCACGCCTGCGGCCGTTTGACGTGGTAGTCGTCAAAAGTATGGCGGCCTTCGGACACCTGAAAGCAATTAACGTCCGGACAGCTTACATTCCGGACGCGATTAACATAAAAAATCCGGCAAACCGCCGGCCAAACGGCAAGGCAATGTTTTACGGCGACAACCGGGGATTTTCGCTGCCGCTTTATCTGGCGGGACGTGCTGATATGAGCGTTGACGTATATGGCAAAGGGTTTGAAAATGTCTGGCCGACTGACGAGATTATGCCTGATACGCCGCAGCCTGAAGATTTCCAAACCTATTCTGCGGTTTTGCTTGACCAGAGCGATGAAGCGGTACGGGACGAGCTGGTATCCCCGCAGGTTATTGAAGTGATTGAAAACGGCGGGCTGCCCTATCTCCGCTTTAACAGCGGCATTTACAAAATTTTCGGGGAAGCATTGCCGATATACGGCAATGAGCAGGAATTCGCCGCCGGCCTGCGGGAACTGGAACAAAATCCGGCTCTGGTTCAGCAGCGCCGAGCCGCCTTGCGCGAAACGGCGAAACAATGGGACAGTGTTTCACAGGCGCAGAAATTTGTGGAAATTTTTGCGATTATGCAGCAAAAAAGGCGGTGATAACAACCGCCTTAAATTTTGCCCGAATCATTTTTTCTGGCGTTTTTTCCGAAGCCGTTTTTAATTCCGGTACGACAGGCGCCCGTTTTCCAGCTTTGCGGTTCCGCCGAGAGGAATCGTCAGCAGCGGCGCGGAATGCCCGAAGTCCACATTAGCCAAAATCGGCATATCCTTTAATTCGGGTTTGGTGTTGAGAATAAACTCCAGCCCCTCGCGGGTAACCTGCGAACCTTTTTGGAAACGGCCGATAACAAGGCCTTTGACGTTTTTAAAGTCATCCTGATAAATCAGCGCCTGCAAATTGCGCTCAAAATCCGCAAGCGGACTGCTTTCGGTATCCTCAACAAAAAGAATTGTATCGGCGGCAAACCGCGGACGGTAAGAAGTACCGAGCAAGAGGTTAAACGTGCCCAGATTGCCGCCGATTATCGTACCTTCGGCAAAGCCGGCGCGAATATTCCAATAGCCCTCATTCGCTTCAAACTCGCGCTTGTCCTGGTCCAAAAACCATAAGTCGTCGCTCCAAATCTGCGAGGGTTCCACTTCATCACGACCGTCGGTTACGAGCATTTTTACAAAATGTTCAAACGTATAGTCGCAGCCTTTCTTCATCCCGAGCGAGCTGAAATGCGGCCCATAATAGGTTACCAGCCCGGTCTTGGCGAGAATGGCATTTTCCAGCGCCGTAATATCGGAAAAGCCGCAGAATATTTTTGGATTTTGGCGTATCAGCTCATAATCCAGATGCGGCAGGAGCTGGTTGGAATTGGCACCGCCGATAATGGTCATAACGCCTTTCACACTTTTGTCGGCAAATGCCGTATGAATGTCGGAGATGCGTTTTTCAACGGAGCTTGAGCCCATATAATCCCAGTTTTCATCCACCGCATTCGGGGCAAAAACAACCTCCAGGCCTAAACTTTCCAACCGTTCGCGCGCTATTTCACGTACGTCTTTGCCGATAATTTTTACGCCTCTGGCCGGTGCAATGACCATTATCTTATCGCCCTTTTGCAACCGTTCGGAAATAATTTTCTGCATTTTTTTCTCCTAAAAAACTGTTACGCTGTAAACTTCCTTGTCGTCGCCTTCGTCATCTTCGTCTTCTTCCCAATGCACCTGAAGCATGGTAACGGGCTTAATGTCCGTGGCATTGAAGACGCGACGGCGTATCTGGCCGCGGATGTAATCTTCCGCCGCGTTGCGATGCGGATGTTCCGCCAGGCGCCGTTCAATCAGCGGCCGAACCTTCTGCATAATTTCCTCGTGCAGGACATACCATTCGTTCGCCTCCAAAATGTCTATCGAATCAAACTGCAGAGATTTTAATTCATAATCACGGCTGATGACGGCGGAAATAAACAAAGTGCAGTTATACATAATGCGGCGGCGGTTTTTAATTAATTCCGAGCCAAGCGATACACTGCGCCCGCGGTCGACTCCCATAACTTCCGCCGGAACCTGCTCAACCATTTCGATTTTTCCGTTTTGATACAGGCAGACATCGCCGTTCTGTGCAGAAAAAACATCTTCCACGCCGCAGCTTTTGGCAAAGCGTTTGTGTTCGCGGATAAATTTCTTGTCGCCGTGAACCGGCAGGACAATTTTGGGATTCAACAGTTCGTACATTGCCTGCAAATCTTTTTTGCAGGCATGGCCGGAGGTGTGCACCAGATAATCTTCTTCGGTTACAAGGTTGACGCCCTTGGCGAGAATTTTTTCCTGCAAGCGCTCAATTTTATCCTCATTGCCGGGGATAATCTTGGATGAAAAGATAACGTTATCTTCCGCGCAAAGCTTAATATGTTTGCTTTCATCATTGGCAATCAGCGTCATGGCGCTGCGATAGTTGGCCTGAGAACCGGTACAGATATACAACGCCTTATCGGAAGTTATGCCTTCAACCTCGTCTATTGTATGAATTTCAGGATATTCGGTCAAATATCCGCACTGGCGGGCGATTTTGACGTTGGTTACCAGGCTGCGCCCGGCAAGCACCGGCGTCCGGCCGGCTGCCCGCGCCGCCAGCATCAGGCTTTCCAGCCGCATAATGTTGGATGCGAAACAGGTGGCAACGATGCCCCCCTGCATTTCGGGAATTATCTTTATCAAATTTTGCCGCACTTCTTCTTCGCTGGCCTGAGGTTCGTCCACCATAACATTAGTAGAATCGCAGACGAAAATGTCAACTCCTTCGGATGCAGCGCGCTTTAACGATGCAAAATCGGTTTTGACCATTGACAGTTTATTGTCATCAAAGCGCCAGTCCGTTGCATGCATGATGTTGCCATACGGCGTTTTGATAAACAGGGCGGAGGTTTCGGGAATCGAGTGCGCAATCGGAATAAATTCAACTTCAAACCCGTCTAATTTTACTACCGCCTCCTTGTTTACCGATACCAGAGGAACAATGTCCTGAAGCTTATATTCGCTCAGGCGTTCCTTTACCAGACCCAGTGAAAAATCGGTACCATACACGGGGCATTGCAGTGCAGGCCATATTTGGGCGATGGCGCCGAGATGGTCTTCATGCCCGTGGGTGATAAACAACCCCAAAATATCATCGCGGTAATTTTCCAGAAATTCGGGCGACGCATAGCACATATCCATACCGGGAAAATCATCATTCAAAAAACCGTAGCCGGCATCTACGACTATCAGCTTGCCGTTGGCCGCATACACAAACATATTCATTCCGATTTCATCGGCACCGCCCAGCGGCAGAAAATATATTCCTTTCTTCTTAAAATCATTCATCTTTTTATTATTCCTTTTTTTTACATAAACAAGTCGCCGGCGACAATCCTTTCTATCCCCTCCCCGGTTTTCAGCATCAGATAGCCGTTGTCGTCAATAGTCAGAAATTCTCCGGTTTTTACAGCCGTTTCGGTTTTGACGCTGATTTTCTGCCGGCAGTTCAACGCCAGACCGAGCCACCGTTCTTTCAGCGGAAGAAAGCCTTCCCGGCGGTACTGCTCAAGGTCTGACGCAAATTTAGCCAGATAATAATGCAAAAATTCAATACGGTCAAGCATTATCCCATTTTCTTTTAACGAACCGGCTTCATAGCCCGTTCCGGACAATTCGGGCGCCGCGGCGACATTGACGCCGATACCGACGGCCCACAGGCTGCCGCAAATATTTTCAAGCAATATGCCGGAAAGTTTTTTTCCGCCTAAAAAGACATCATTCGGCCACTTTATCCGCACATCGCTTTGCGGCGCAATTTCCTTTACCGTTTCAGCCAGACTTAAGCCGATGAGACAGACATAACGGCTCAGCTCCGCAGCCGGAATGTCCAGGCTGAAAGTTAAATAAAGGTTCCCCTCTATTTCCTGCCAGCCGCGGCCGCGCCGCCCCCGCCCCCCGGTCTGGCGTATGGCACTTAAAGCGACAGAACTGCCGGACGACGGTACCAGCCGCTTTATTTCGTCATTCGTAGAACCGGTGCTTTCAATCTCATACCAATCCCACAAAGCAATTTTTTCTTTATAAACCGGAAGCATAAACTCATCTCCTAAACCGAAAATACCAATTCCGAACTAAACAATTGCATCTTTTCCGCCTATAATCCGACGACATAAAACATATCCTGCAACAAGTGAAACAAGCCGTACGGATTAAATGAAACAAAAACGATGCACAACATACAGAACATAGTATACAGCAGAACGGTTTTATTTTCCGCATCAAATATTTTGACCTTATGCTCAAAATAGGCGGTTTTTATGATTTCCAAATAAGCTTTCGCCAGAACGAGGAGAAAAAGCAAAATAATCCCCAAGCTGACATAACAGCCATTTTTCAGAAGTTCGGAAACAGCGCCAAGCTGCCCCGTAAACCCGGCCAACGGAGGCAGCCCTATCATGGAAAACAGGCTGACCAGAAGCGCTCCGGTTGTATACGGGCGGGTTTCAGCAAGACCGGACAAAGATGTTGTTGCCGCCAAATACTCGCCATGACTTTTCAGGCTGTAAAAAACCAGATAGCCGCCGTTCAGGCTCAGCGTATAAACAAAAAGGTAAACAAACGCGGCAAAGTCCGTTTCAATTCTGAAAAAAGACAGCAGGAGAAGCACAACCCCGAAATGATACATTGAACTGTATGACATTATACGATGCAGATTTATTCTGGCATTAGCACCAACGGCGCCAAAGATGGCGGACAACAGGGCGAATCCGACATATACCGGCGCCAGCGCCGCTTTATACGGGGCGAGAAGTTCTATGTTCAGTTTAATAAATGCTCCCCACAGCGCAACGGGCACAACCAAGGCAAAGTAATGGCTGACCGGCAGTATCCCCCTGCCGGCCTTGTCTTCCGCCATTATATGAAACGGCGCAATGCCAAGCGAATATAAAAAGGGGACGACAATTGCCACCGCCGCCAAAAACAGAGGCAGAGAAGCCGTATTTCCGGAAAACAGCGCATAAAGTTCCGAAAAATCGACCGCTCCGTCCTGTATATAATTCAAGAACCCGAAACCGGCAGCAAAAATAAGGACAATCACGGCCGATACGCCCATATACCGCACGGCGGCTTCTGACGGCAGCTTTTCATAGCTGATGCCAAGCAGGCGGTAGTTGATGAAAATCAGAAGTATATAGCAGAACAGCAGCGCCACCAGATTAGATGCAGCCAGCAGCAGGTCTATGCCTATCAGTGCGCAAAGGACTAAAACGTAGTATCTGCAACCTGTCCGGTTTTCGACGGAAAACCAGGCTGACGACAACCCAAGCATAATATATGCCAAGAAGCCCGCCAACAGGCTGAACAGCAAAGTATAGGCATCATTTGCAAAATAAAGCGGGCTGAAAGTCTTATCGTAAAAAACAATGTTCCAGAATATGGACGCCAACAGCCAAAAACGGGATACCCGGGCATAAAGCCGCGCCGATTCATATGAAAGCATATACAATATGCCCAGGTGTACAATCCCCATCAACAACGACAATTCGGGAAGCGTATAAACAAGCTGGTGCAAAATCACGTCTTTTTCTCCTAAAATACAAACCACAACGGCTTAAAAAACGAAAAGAACAATATCAACAGGCAGCCGATATAAACGGCAAAATGGAGATTGGGCAAATCCGCCCCCAGAATACAGGCTGACGCTGCGTTGCTTTTGTCTTTCATCCGATACAATTCTTCCAACAGCGACAACGCCACCATAAACAAAGACAGCATTACCATTATTCCCAAAATCAGGTTATAGTTAAATATTTCGGAAATAATGAGAAAATTGTTCCAGAACAGCGACGTTACCGGCAGCCCGATACCGGCCAGAACAAACAGGGACAGGCATTTTGACGTACGGGGCATATAGCATAAAATTCCGCCGGCACTGTATATCCCGAGCTCTTTTTTCTGATGTTCAATATGGCTGATGAGGAATGACAGCACCGTTACAATAATAATATAGGAAAACAACGAATAGCCGATATTCTGCGTCAACACGTCCGTCGGCAGAAATACGCTGGTCAGATAAAGCAGGTAATAAACTGTCGTATAGGCAAAAAGTTTGTAGCGGATATCTTTATGGCTGAGGCTGACCAGCGAGATAAACAACATAGTTACAATGCAGACAATCTCAAAAACCGGCGCATATACGGCTATGGTCGCCGGCACGCTGTTAGGCCAAAAGCGGATAAAGCCATACAGCCCGACAAGCGGAATCAGATTGCCGACCAAAAATACCAACGGATTTTTCAGACTGGCATTGATTGACGATATCCAGTAATGGAACGGCCATATCGGCAGCCGGGAGATAAAAGCGAGAAAGATGCCGAGCCAGACACAGTATTCCGTACAACCGTTCAGTTCCAAGCGACCAGCCGCATTCAGCGGAACATTATCCCCGTTGAAATTATACATTGTCAGAACTGCAACCAGCAAAAGCAGCGCACCGATAAGGTTATAGAGGCTGAAACGGATTAAAACCGTTTTTTTGCGCTGGCTTCCATAGGTACTTATCAAAATAATCAGAGGAGCTCCGGAGGCGGCAAAAAAGATATAAAAAGACAGAATATCCGCGGCAACAAAATAACCGTTTACAAGGCTGACAAACAGCAGTTCTGACGCTATCAGCGTTTTGGAACGTTCCGTCCGGCGGCGGTCCAAACAAAGTTCTGCAATCAGAAAAGCCATATTGACGCTCAAAATCAGCAACAGGGAAAAAATATCAGCTCCCAGACTAATCTGAACCGGCGGAAAATCAAACCAGGAGAATTTCTCCATCAGCTGCAGCCCCGTTTTTTGCATATCAAACAGGGAAAAGCCATATAAAACCATGCCGACATTCAGCATCAGGCTTAAAATGGAAACGTTATATACGTTTTCGGCCGCATAATTACGGTCGTTCTTGGCGGTCAGGGCAAAAAACGACCCGGCCAAAGGAATTATTACCAACAACAGCAACACATATGAACTCACGGCAGTGCACTCCTATAAAAAGATACGACAAATGCCAAAAATCCCAACAGGATAAAAACAAAATAGGCCATATAGCTTTTACGGTTTATCTTGAAAAATACCGACAATCCCAACCGATTGAGTGCGGAAAGACCCGCCGTTATAATCTTTTCGGAGAAAACAAAATCAACCAACAGCCATAAAGTCCGGCTGATATACATCAGCGGCGTAACCAGCGCATAGAAGAAAAAGCTTTTGCTTAAGTCTTCCTTTTGCAGCCATTCAATGCCGTACACAGCCCGCAGGCGCGACAAAGGCAACAAAACAATGCCAGCCAGAAACAGAACCATAAAGGCTATATTATAAGGCGTAAAGGCATTTAAAACCCAAGAGCCATATATCAACAGCGAAAAATTAACGACAAATGACAACGGGCGGAGCGGATTTGGATTCAGGCTTTCCAAACGCCGGGTATGCGGCGACCTGTATATCTGATTTAAAACAAGCGCCACAGCGGCTAAAACAGCTGCACCGCCTCCCCAAATCCAGCCAGATGAGGCAAACTTCCCAGCAATTTTCCAGATGACGGCAAAAAATACGTTTGCGGCCAAGATAAGCTGCATCAGCGTTGCATTCATGAGAGCGGAATTGGTTTCCCGGCTGTTCAGCATTTCGCTGACCCGCACTTCATGATTCTGATAAAGATATATTTTCAGCAGCAACAGATTAAAAAAGCAGGCAGCAACATAATAGCCGGCGCAGAGCCAGCTCCAGGCGAATCCGTTTTTAACCAGCAGCAGAAGCAAAAATCCGATAAATCCCATATTCAGATACACCAGCTTCTTTTTTATATTGTCAACGGCGACAAAATATACAATACCCGCAGCCATTGTCAGCGTTCCCATAATTTTCAATAACGGAAGCGCCAAATCCGAAACGGTAACGAGGCTGTTCAGACGCAGCAGCACAATAATCCCGGCGAGAGGCGCAAACAGCATATTCACGGCGCTCATCCGCTGAAAACGGGCAGCATGCAAATCCAGCAAATAACTTTGAAACATAAAACATCCGGTTTTTGCTAAAAGTGCAATGGCTGTCACAAGCCCGACAAAATCCTGATGCCTGCCAATTTCTTCATAATACGGAAGACGGTTTAAATCCAAGCTCTGTAATTTTCCGCAGGCAAGCGCCAAAACCATAAACAGGCACATATCGGCAAAAAAATTATATACCACATAGCGGCGCGACGAATCGACGTCTTTTAATATAAGGTACCCTAAAATATCGGTTATAAACACAGCCGTAATAAGCTGGACACAGTTTTCTGCGCAAACAAGCAGGCTTAATGATACAAAATTCAAAGTTACAAGCGCATTAAATGCGCTCTTTTTTTCTTCATAGCGAAAAATATTATTGTGCAAAATCGTAATCAAAGATATGAAAAACAACGGCAGCAGCAATTCTGCATCTTTGGGTTCCGGATGAAAATCAATGGTTATATTTCCAATTTGGGAAGTATTCCACAAAAAGGAGAATCCCTCCCCTCCGCTATTTAGCAAACGGCCGGAAAAATCTATAAACAAAAAGGCCGCAGCAAAAAACATCAGCCACGACACCAAGCGGTCATACTTCATTCTCAGCCTCAGAAATCCTACGAGACCGACAATAACCATATATGCCATTATTTTTATCATTTATCCCCAAGCCCTTTCATCTTATCCTTGCAGAATCTACATCAGCCAGAGTTTAGGGGAAAGATATTACTTAATCAAGGCTTTTACATCTTTTACTATACGCACGGGAACAACATATTCGCGAGCCACATCTTCATTTTCCACTTCGACAATCAGCATAGAACTGACAGATTTCAATGGCAAACGAGCCTCTTTTGCAACATTTTCAAAAACGACAGCACTGTCTTTTGTCCGGTACAACAAGGCCGTAGCACCGCCGTCATAGACGAAACGCGGATTTTCGGGACCGCCGGCGCGGGAATTTATTATAATCAGGATATCGCCTTCTTCATTCTGCAAAATATCATACCTGCTTTCCTGATCAACTTCTTTCATTGTGGACATTTTCACCTCTTATAAAAGCTTGTTATTTTGTATTTTATGTTTTTTTAGCACATAATAGTTAACAAATAAATAGCCATGTGAAAAAAAATTATATTTTTTTATTGACTATCTGATTTTTATCCTTTATAAGTCCATTTCAGTTGAGTTGAGGGCCCGTAGCTCAGTCGGTAGAGCATTTGACTTTTAATCAAAGGGTCATGGGTTCGAATCCCGTCGGGCTCACCAATAAAATCAAGGGTTTAGGCAGGTTGTCTAAACCCTTTGTTTTTGGGTAGTAGTGAAATAGTAGTGAGTTTGGAAATGATGAGTTCTTTAAAAAAATTAAAAAAATTATGTCAGCAAGCTGATTTTATATACGATTCTGCAATTTGCGAAGAGAATCCAAATAAGATTATTCCTACACCTATAGATGAGAGTAATTCTTTAGAAAAACTTGATTTAAGATATATTTCTCCATCTTGTACACATTATGACGATACATTAGTTGACAAATGGCTTGCTGATATAAAATCTTATGCTATCAGATATAATTTAACGGATTTCTTTACAGATAAATACTTCCTATCTGCCACTCCTAATACTATGTTATTTGATATTTGGCATGAACGTGTAGCCTCTTTATATAATTTATGTATCGCCACAAACACTAAACCACCCTTTAAAATAAATGCAATGGAATATTCTATTTATGTTTTGAAAATTGTTAAACAAAAAAAAATTTCCCCTACTTACCACGCTCGGAGAAATTATTTCTTTCCCTTATTTATTAGAGATTTCTAACAGTTTGTTTGAAAAAGTTTTTTTAAATTATAAAATATTTATTTCTAATAACAATATTCCAACTAATGATAAACTTTGTATTACTTTAGCTGGAATCAAATATTTAGATCAAAACAGAAATAGACTTATCAAATTTTGGTACTGGTCAATTACTTTATTTGCAACGCTTCTTATCGGTATTTTTAAATTTCTTCTCCAGCTTTGGTTAACAAATACTTCTGCTACAAATAGTTCTCATACTTATGAAGTAAATAATATCACAACAGATATTCATCCTGTTCATCAAATAAATTACAACAATTATGGATATGGACAGCAAATAATTCAACATACAGATGTCAAATACTAAAACAAACGACTCGTTCATCTTTATTGATATAAAAAGCATCGTCTATGACGCGGAGGATGAAGTTGTCATCTGATTCGTTGGGGTGTTTGTAGTTATCAAAATTGCCGTAGTCGCCGTTGATGATGGCGTTATCTACTACTTACGACGGATTGGTATTACCTGATATGCCGCAGGTTTCTATGGTATCGCAAAAATAATCCCATAAACAGTCGGGAATTTTCCAGTCATAATGACTTGCCACAAGATCTCTACGGTCGTTTAATAAGGTGATGTAGTCGTTAATATCTATTTCAACTTTTACAGTGCAACACATTGTTTTACCTTTCAATTAGATTAAAAAAATACTCATTTGCAGACGTATTTTTTTTATTTTTGAAAAATAAAAAGCGGGTGATGGTGGCAAATTGCCGATTAGATATCGGTTAAATGTCTGTAAAAAATTAACAACTCACGCATAGTTGACGGGTTTTAATTAACAAAACGGAAATAAAACGTAACACCTGTTTGGAAAGCGTGCGGTGTCTTGTAATTGTTTTATAACGATTTTTTATTAGAAAGCATATTGGGTGAGCTGTATTTTGTCTGTTTATTGGTATAATGGTGTTACTTTTACCACTTTGTTGGTTTTTAATGTCATACACTCCCCCCTATTTACAAAAAGGGGATATGGGTATGTATATCACGGTTTATTAGAGATTAGATGCCCTCGGGATTTTAGTTTTACTCCCTCAGCTGCCTGTGTCCAGTATATTTATATATAATATACTGGACAGAGCAGATGGATTAAAAAGGAATGTCTATGTCGTCGCGTTTAAATAAATCAGAAATCTTTTGTTTAACAGCCTTTAACAACATTGTTACTTTTTGTGATGATGTTGCTTTTTTGAAGTTATCAAGCCAAATTTCTCTTGTGAAAACATCATTAGGAACAATGCTTATGCCATATTTTTGGCGCAACAACCGCATCCAATAAAAAATCTCATCCAAACTTGCTTTGGGATAATTTGCTTGCAAAATTTCACGCATTTGCCTCTTTATCACGTCTTCTGTTAAATCTTCGTTTGTGATTTCAAGCTCTTTATTTTCCTCAACATAAACAACATCATCAAGAGCTACATCATCTACATAATCATCAGGTTCATAGTCATCATATTCGGCGATTTCATTCTCATAGTCTTCTGGATTATCAAACAAAGACATATATTTGGGATGAATTTCTGTTTGATAGACTTCGCCTATATCTTCTTTTGGGAATTTAGTCATTATCTTTCCTTATGTTTTTTGTGGATGAAGAATTATTTTATCCATTTTCAACCTTTATCCGAACTTTATGTCCTTTATTATTTTTAAGATTTAAAACAGCACCATGTTTTTGCAATATTTCAATAATTTTCTTTCCATATTTATCTTATCGTGCCATGGCATACATTAAAGGTGTATAGCCATAGTCATCAACAACATTCACATCTGCATTATATTTCTCAATTAACCTTACAATTATTTTAGGTTTAACAAGTAAGCTTCCCCAATGCAATACTGTTACGCCATGATCAGTTCTCATTGCTACATCTGCACCATATTTAACTAAAAGGTCCATAATTTTATAATTTTCATATTTCATAGCATACTTTAATGGGGTATATCCGACTTTATTTTTAGCATTAACATCCGCCCCCTGTTTCAAAATTAACTTTATTTCTTTTAGTGTTCTATTGTATTTTATTGCCATGATGAGAGCAGTATCCCCATAAATGTTTTTCTTATTAACATCGGCACCATGGTCTAGCAAAAATTTAATAATATTTGGATTTTTATTATACTTTATTGCCAACATAAGTGGTGTGTAATCATAAAAATTTTGATGGTTAATATTTAAACCTTCTATCAAATAGAGTATTAAAACTTTGGGATTTTTTATTCGTGCAGCCATTATTGATAGTATTGAATTTCCATTCTTATCTATACAGTTAGCTCTCAATCCATTTTTCTTATGGCATTCAAGCAAGCTCATTTCTTTAGAAATTTGGTGTAAATCATCATGTCTAATTCTTAAATACGCCCCTAAACTTGTTCCTACTAATATAAGAGCCATCATTAGAATAAGTTTTTTCAGATATTTAATAATTTTTTGCTTTGTTATTGTCATCAGTCTGTGTTCCCTTTTAAGCACTTGCCGTCAGCTATCATATAGTTTGTAATATTTAAGTCTTTGATATAAAGAGTTCCTAAAAGCCTGTCCCAACCGTCATAATGCGGAAGGTATTTGCCTTTGAAATAGAGTTCTTGTTTGTGTCTATTCAATAAATCTGCTAGGATTTGCTTTGATTCTTTGCCAATCTTTACAACTTCTTCAACTGTTATACCCGCTTTTTGAGCTTGTTGACGTGCTTTATCTGTTCGTCTTATTTCGTAGCAGTCAATGTCTAAAAATCTGACATTTTGTACCGTGTTCAGATTACCATTCCATTTTTCAAAATAGATTTTAACAGTATCGCCGTCAATAACTTCAAAATCATAGATTTTTTGCAGACGTGTGTTGTAAAAATATATAGATATAATGCTTAGAAACACCACTATTCCTAATACAACACCACAATTTTTTTCTAGGAACTCTTTATATTTATCCATTCTGAATTTCCTTATCTGCGTCTGTCTTATTTGTTTTCTTTTCTAGCCATAGACCTATTGTCGTTGTCGTCCACGCAAGAAACTTTATAACAACCTTAAAAACAGATAAACAATCAGCAGAACAATAATTAGTTCAAAAAAAGATAACGGCTCTTGTGTCGTATGAGTTGGTGTATCTATTTGCTGTTGTGATGTTACACCAGATACAACGGATTTTTTCGCAACAGCTGATTGCTTGGCTAATTCATCTTGGTGTTTTAGATACATCCGTAATGGTTTTGCAAAACTACCTATCATTATTTACTGTCCTTGTGAGATATTGCAATAGAATTACTTATCCGTACAACTAAACTGGCGGCATTTTCCCTCTTTTAGCATAAAGTCGTTGACGTTGATGTCTTTGGCGTAAACTATGCCGACCAATCTGTCGCCATTGCCTGTTTTGCATACTTTTTCTGGTGTTTCCGTAAAATAAATTTCTTCTTCATACAATTTTAACAGGCTGCTTAGCTTCGTTTTAGATTTTTTACCTTGTTCAACGATTTCATCTGGTGACATTTTCCATTCAGTTGCTTGTTTGGATAATTTTCCATTTGATTTTTTACTAAATTCTGAACAATCAATGTCCGCTAGGCGAATTGTTGCATAATTTTTTCCGTCTATAACACCTTTTATGGTATCGCCGTCTAAAACTTCTGTGACAATCAGTTTAACTTTGGCTTTTGGCGCGGCAGCTTTATCTGTTGCATACACGTTTGTAAACGCGGCGCTTGCGAATAATAAGGTGATGAGTAGTAAAAATACGATTTTTTTCATGGCGATTGCCCTCCGATAGTTCAAAAATAAGAAAACCACCTTTAAGATAAGGCGGTCGGAGAATTCGTAAATCATATATGTCGAGATGATTCTTTTAGCCTTTGAGGTGTTATTTCAGAGATAAAGACACCTTTGGACATACGCTAAAAGCTCCCCGACCTTTTACAGTCGGGGATATACGTTACCATAAAGATAACTAACGATGTTATCCGACACCGCGACATATAAAGAAGCCTACGACAGCTCCGCACCTTTCTCAAAGTGCAAGGGTAGGATAAGAACAAAAGTGGAATTTATCAATTGATTTTTTTTTACAAAATAATGGAGGCAATTTCTCACCTCCTCATCTTACGACATTTTCAGTCTTATTATATATGTGTTGACTGTCTAATTAATCTCTGAAAAAAATTATGTCTCCACAAATATCATTTATGATATGACAATATTTTTCTTGAATTGTCAATAGTTTTCCTATAACTTTTGTATATATTTGTTTAGGAGAAAATTTATGAAGTATCGTTTAGGATTAGATTTGGGGGTTGGTTCAATTGGTAGTGCTGTTATTCAATTAGATGAACAAAACAATACAGTAGATATTGTTGATGCAGGAGTACGGATTTTTGAGGTTTCCGAAGGGGCAGAAGAGCGGCGTTTAAAAAGAACAGCAAGAAAAAATCTTATTCGCACAAAAAAACGATTAAATTTATTAGCACAAAAGCTTTTTGAAAATGGTTTATGGGTAAACGTTACACCTGAAGGAACAGATAAGTTGCGCGCTAAATCTCCGTATAAAATTCGTCATGATGCCTTATTCGAGCAATTAGCCTCTCCTTATTATATTGGTCGAGCAATTTTACATATTGCTAAACACAGAGGAGCGGGCTTTGTTTCTGCTGCTGAAGAATTAGAAGAGGAGATTTTAGAAGAAGGTGAAAAATCAAAGAAAAAACTTTCCTCATACGATAGGATGGTCAAATATCTTAAAGACACAAACTCTTTAACGATCGGTGATTATTTCTATAAGCGTCTTCAAGAAGGCTTTGCCAAAGACGATAATGGAAATAAAATTTCTCCTGAAAAACGCATCATCCGCCAAAAACAATATGCTTTAGAAAAAAATCTTGTTGATTATGCTATCCCGCGGTATTTAGTAAAAGATGAATTTCATAAAATCTGGGATACACAGGCGCAGTACTTTCCACAAATGAACAAAGACGGCCTAAAACAAGAAATCTACGATATTTTGTTTTACGAAAAGTCCCCTGCTCCGTATGCCGTTGGAAAGTGTATTTATTTTCGTAATGAAGATAGATTGTTGAAAGCGCACCCATTATCTGAAATGCGCCGTATTTATGAAGAGGTTAATAATATTCGCATTGAAACGGATATGGGAAGGCGGCGCTTAACCCTTGAAGAACGCGATAAAATTATCAATGAGTTGCTGTTTAAAGGGGAAAACGCAGGTAAAAAATCAATCAAAAAGCTACTTAATTTCAGCGGTCAGATTAAAATTTCTCTTATTGATGATAAAGTTATAAAAGCTTATTTGTATTCACGTCCAGAGTTTACAAACGTTGAATATATTAGAAATCTATCCGATGAGAAGTTAGCGGAATTTGTTGATTTTTTGGCTGAACCAAAAGATGAAAACGATATAAATGGGCGCTTACTTAATGAAGACAAGCTTATTTTACAATTAAAAGAACTTCTTAACATTGAAGACGAAAAGGAGATTGGCAACCTTTTAACAAAACTTCCCAAAGGGCGTGGTATGCTCGGAAAATCAGCAACTGAGATTTTACTTACGGAACTAAAAAAAGAGGTTTTATCTCCCCGAGAAATTACGGATAGATTAGCAAAAGAAGACAAGCGGTTTATGGCGGAAGAAGAAATTGCCCGCGCGATGCAGGGAAAGTGTTGTTCTTTGCCTTATTACGGAGAGATTTTGCAAACTGATACGCAACCTTTACCGCCTCTTGTTATTCAAAATAATACAAACCTTAATCCTGATGAAATACGCTGGGGCAAAATTGCCAACCCTGCTGTACATATGATTTTAAATCAGATACGTTTGGTGGTTAATGACATTATCCGCATTTATGGTAAGCCATATGACATTAATTTAGAGCTTGGACGCGATGTCGGGATATCAACTAAAAAGAAGAAGCAGGAGGAAATAAAGCAAAAACAAAATGAAAAATTAAACGAAGAAGCAAAAAAATATTTAAATGAGCGAAAATTATTTGTTAATCGTAACAATATTTTGAAATACAAGCTTGCTAAAGAGCAAGGCTGGGTTGATGCGTATGACCCTCGTGTTGAAATACCGCAAAATTTCAGCGGTTTCGAAATTGAGCATATCATTCCGCAAGCTAAAGGAGGGACTGATACTTACTCGAATCTGTGTCTGGTTAATCGCAAGGACAATCTGAATAAAGGTGATAGATTTGCATACGAATATTTTGAACAGACCAAAGAGCCAGAGGTTACTCGCGTTATTTTAGAAGTTGCACGCAAACGTATGCCGCAAAAAGTATGGCGTTTTGAAGCTGATGCGCGTGAAAAATTTGAAGACAATGGGGATGCAGATGAAACGAATCGTTATTTGACAGATACACGGTATGTTTCTAAAATGGCGCAACGTTACTTACGAGCTATTATTGACAGTGATGATAGAGATGAAGTAATCCACACGCGCATTTTAGCTGTGAGGGGAACTCAAACTTCCGAACTTCGTAAACACTGGTATCTTTCTGGCTTGGAATATGATTTAGATGGCTTGGATATTCTTCCATATATTCAGTGTGCTCCATATTGGCAAAACCAAGATACTGGCGAAGTTATTGAAGGTGAAAAGAAGCCAGATATTGATGGTAATTGGATTTTTAGAAATAAGATAAAAAATAAGGAATGGATGCGCAAACCTCGAATTGATCATCGCCATCATGCTATGGATGCTATTACAGTAGCCTGTGCCAATAGAAGCCTTATTCAAAAAATGGCTAAAGAAACTGATTTGCATAAAATAGAATATCCTTTACCTTTACTAAGTATTCATTCTGTTGGAGACTTCCGTCGCCGTGTTATTGATGTATTAAAGAACATCAATGTTTCACATAAGCCGAATCATAGCAAGGCAGGACAATTTCATGAAGAAAGTGGAAGAACCGTGTTATGTGTTAACCCTGAAGATAGTTCAGCGATTATTACGTCTCGCTCGAGAAAAATTCTGCAAGTTGTTAAGTCTCTTAAAGATTTGAATAAGCTTCTTGTCGGCAGTACCATTAAAGATGAATGGCACCCTCAAATTGCAGAGAACCGTATTAAACAGACAAAACTTAAAGAATATTTTGAACTTTACGCAAATACTGCTGAGCAAATCTTAATTGCAGAAAATGAGCAAGCAGTCTTAGAGGGCAAAAAGGAAATAAAAATAACCGAAGGACGAATTTTAACCAAAGCTTTTCGCATTATTCAAGATAAAGGATTATGGAAAGGAGGTAGTTTTAGCGACTATGAGAGCAGTTCTTCTTTAATAAATATTCCAAAGCACGGTGTGGCTTATCTTTCTGGTAACAATCATTGTGTTGACTTCTTTGAAAAAGATGGAAAAGTTGGCTGGGAAGTTATTAAACGTTTTGATGCAAACCAAGCTGATTTTGAACCACAATGGAAGAAAGATGGTGGAAAAATTATCTGGTCTATTCAGCAAGGTGATTTATTAGAACTAAACACGCCTGAAGAATGGAAAGGGTATACTGATAAAGATAGATGTTTGGCTAAAGTTAAGAAATTTAGTGCTGGTCAAATGACTATCGATTACATTACAGATGCTCGCGCAACAACAAAAGCTAAAGATGATCCTGAATATATGCTCGTTGGAAGTTTGGTTAATCGTGGTTTAAGTTATTTTACAAAAAACGATGCTCGAAAAGTTGAATTAACCCCATTTGGTAAGATTAAGAAAAAACATAAGGTGCTGTGGAATGGCACGAAGACAAAGAGCTAAAACATTAACAGGGTGGTCGATGATGTGGATTATTTGTATGTTTGACTGCCCTGTTAGAACTCGAACCGAAACCAGAAAAGCGACACGTTTTCGTAATACACTTCTTGATAATGGTTTTGTAATGAAACAGTTTTCAGTTTATCTGAAACCTGTAAAAAGTCTTGATGTTGGTCGCAATTTAGTAAAAAAATTATCCCGATTTATTCCCGATAATAGTTCTGTTTCTTTTTTGTATATTACAGACAAACAATATCTCATGACGGAAAACTATCTCGGCAAAAATTACGAAGAAAATGAAGAAGAGCTGCGCGAAAAAGAGGGGCAATTGTTACTTTTTTGAAAAATACAGCAATTTTTGTTCCTTTTCTGAATCGATTCGCCTAAAAAATTGACACCTTAGAAAAATTTTATTCTTATATTTTTGATTTTTAAAACAAAAAAGGATTGAAAATTTAATTATTTTCAATCCTTTAACCTTGTTAGGTTATATCAGAGATTAATTAGACAGTCAACTATAACGGCTTCGGCTGTTTTTCCGGTTTAAGAGCGGTTATATCAGAGATTAATTAGACAGTCAACTATAACCGGACTAACCCCCCTCCCCTGCCTGCATATGTTATATCAGAGATTAATTAGACAGTCAACTATAACGATAGGCGTTATAGCCTTCTTTTAAATAAGGTTATATCAGAGATTAATTAGACAGTCAACTATAACCGGTTGTCTGTTCATAAGTCCAGTGCTCTCGTTATATCAGAGATTAATTAGACAGTCAACTATAACAGAAACCCTAATATTATAAAAATGAGATGCGTTATATCAGAGATTAATTAGACAGTCAACTATAACGAAAACATATAATCTTACATTTATTTAAAAGTTATATCAGAGATTAATTAGACAGTCAACTATAACTTGTTCTTTAATGTGTAAAGGTATTTCTTGGTTATATCAGAGATTAATTAGACAGTCAACTATAACAAAACTGGAACTGCAGCCATAAGGCAACCAGTTATATCAGAGATTAATTAGACAGTCAACTATAACTTCGCGTATGAGCTTGTAAAGTATATGCAGTTATATCAGAGATTAATTAGACAGTCAACTATAACAAAGACACCCAAGCGATGATGTTGGAGATGGTTATATCAGAGATTAATTAGACAGTCAACTATAACTAATGTGGTAATGTCCCGGCCATTCTTGGAGTTATATCAGAGATTAATTAGACAGTCAACTATAACCCATGCAAATCAATGTCCCAATCTACGATTGTTATATCAGAGATTAATTAGACAGTCAACTATAACTAATTATTAGCTTTGTTATCCGCGGCAAGCGTTATATCAGAGATTAATTAGACAGTCAACTATAACTTGCCTTGACACACTTATTTTCATTTATCAGTTATATCAGAGATTAATTAGACAGTCAACTATAACCTTTACCCAGATGAACACATCCGGCTATAAGTTATATCAGAGATTAATTAGACAGTCAACTATAACTGCAGCGTTGGCGTAAAATTTTAGGGATAGGTTATATCAGAGATTAATTAGACAGTCAACTATAACTTAGGCTTGGCAATGGTTACGACATCCGCGGTTATATCAGAGATTAATTAGACAGTCAACTATAACGTTAGGTCTATGATTGTACTGGGGTCTTCTGTTATATCAGAGATTAATTAGACAGTCAACTATAACACGATTTCCCCTATTTCGGTCAGTTCGGCAGTTATATCAGAGATTAATTAGACAGTCAACTATAACGGTACGGTGTGAACCATATCCAAAGCAGCAGTTATATCAGAGATTAATTAGACAGTCAACTATAACAATTTGCTTAACGTCGCGCCAGTCGTCCTTGTTATATCAGAGATTAATTAGACAGTCAACTATAACAGCTCGACCGGGGCAAGCGGGCTTTCAAAAGTTATATCAGAGATTAATTAGACAGTCAACTATAACATCTATGATTTTATCGTTGCAGCTGTCGCCGTTATATCAGAGATTAATTAGACAGTCAACTATAACTAAAAGTCATTCGCCGTTACCTCGCCTTTAGTTATATCAGAGATTAATTAGACAGTCAACTATAACATATCCCCACATCGTGCGTCTATCGCTAAAGTTATATCAGAGATTAATTAGACAGTCAACTATAACTACATAGCGTACAAAACATACAAAGTCAACGTTATATCAGAGATTAATTAGACAGTCAACTATAACCTCTGCTGGCAATGGGATTTACCGGGAAAAGTTATATCAGAGATTAATTAGACAGTCAACTATAACAATATCCTTTATAGAAAAGCCACGCAAATTGTTATATCAGAGATTAATTAGACAGTCAACTATAACAGGCAACCGTAACGACTGTTTACGGCAAATGTTATATCAGAGATTAATTAGACAGTCAACTATAACCTTCCTAAAGTTGCTAAAGAACAAGCTAAAGTTATATCAGAGATTAATTAGACAGTCAACTATAACGGAGATTTAAGAAGTTCGATGATTTTACACGTTATATCAGAGATTAATTAGACAGTCAACTATAACCATTTGCGCCGTTCGTCCTGCGCTTTCTGTGTTATATCAGAGATTAATTAGACAGTCAACTATAACGGAGCGGTGCAGAAGATTAAAGTTTTGCGCGTTATATCAGAGATTAATTAGACAGTCAACTATACTTCTTTAAATCTCAGGATACCTCAAAACTACTTTTTTCATTTCATAGCTTATAACTAAACTGGCAACAAAATCATATATTGCATCATTTAAAGATACACTCCCTTTTGCTGTTTGCACAGAATAGGTGATTATTTTTGTTATATTTCTTTTAATTTCTGGCGTTAATTCTATGTGGTCTATATTGACAAGCTTATTAACTTCATCATAAACAATTTTATCAGCAATAGCTCGAAATGGCTCAATTAAATCATCTACTAATGGCATCGGATTAGTTTTGTTACAATGCTTAATCCCTATATACGGCAATAGACCGTTCCCCGCGACAGCTCTTGCAACTATCGCCCTAAGGATAGTATAACTGTAATTTAGTAAAATATTGATATCATCACTTAATCTATCTCGCACAAATTTTTTACCAAATAATGATTTAAAATAAATACTTGCTGCCTGTCCTTCATGATTTCGCGCGTCATTGCTCAGAGTCTCCTTGGCTAGCCATTTCAGACGCTCTAAGTTTTGATGTTCGGGTGAAAAGCACTCTAATACTTTAGCCTGATTAAGTATTTTATGCTGTACGATACTTTTCCATAGATTTTTTTGAAGAGGTTGAGAACACTCCACTTGTTGTTTTATCCGTGGAGATATTAACCAATGCCCTGTATATGGAAGAGTTATCGCACTTGGAAGGTAGCATTTATTGCAAAAAATTATCACTCCACCATTTTCACATATCGCATTAACTACATTTTTAGAGATTGTTACATTATTAGCGGAAAGTACTAGCGATAAAATATTGTCTAGTGGCACATTTTGCTTTACCCTTAAACTTTCATTTTCTATAACTAAAAATCCTCGAGATAATGATAAATAAAAGCCATCATTACTTATTTCAATAATTTGTTTTTCCATGTTTACGTTCCCTATCCTTTTGTCAGGATAGAACTAATTGTTTAATATTTTACTCATAAACTAATTCACCTGTCCGCCTACTTACATATATGGTAGGCGGACAAGTTTTAGTTAGCTGTTTTTAGTTAGCCATTCGGTAGATTTCTGATACTCGTGATTTTGAAATACCTGTAATGGCTTCAATTTCACGACATGAACAGCCCTGCTCTTTTAGGTCAATAACTGTTGCATACGTATCCACCCAAGAGACAGGACCATTATCCATATCAAGCAGTTCTATCCCCAAATTTGAAATTTGCTTTTTACTCAAATTTCTATTCTTTTCAAACATTACTTGACATTTGCCATTAAACATAACCTCATCTTCATCATCACCTTTTTCAGATTTGGCTTTATTTTTTAGATTTATAACTAAATCAAGGATGTCTTCACGTTTGGAAATTCCACGTTCTCCACCCCGTTTACCAGAATGATGGATGATAAGAACAGCTACACCACTTTTGCGAAGAGAAATCAACCAACTTTGAATTATCCCCCAAGATGCTGCATCTAGCTCATCTATTGTGGTAAGGGTTGACAAATTATCTAAAATTAATAACTTAACACCCTTTTCCTTGATAATTCGGCTGATTTCTTCTTGCATTTTTTTATTGCCAACGTCTATGGTACTAAACGTTTGCATATCGGCAGCAAATAGCTCCAAATTTTCAGTATAATCAATATTTTCCTCAATCATTGATTTTCCTGTTACTTTTTGAAAGCGCTCTTGCAAACAATTTGCTGGCATTTCTCCATCAACATACAATACTTTTGCGGGATGTGGCGCTTTCCACCGCAAAAATTTGCCTCCATTTGCTACCGCTAATGCTAATGACATCGCAAAGAAACTTTTACCAACTCCACGGTAAGCATGCAGCATTGACAGACTTCCCTCTGTAATAATCGGGTCTAAAATCATTCCTGCTTTTGGTAAATCAAGCGACATAAAACGATTTAGATTATAAATCTTGCACTTCGCATTATTCTCTTGATTTTCTTCATAAACAGAGTTATTTGTATTGATGTTAGTATTTGGATATTGACAGTCCTCGTTCTGATCCAACGGGGACATATTTTTTGTATTATTCATCATTTTTTATCCTTTCATATTCGGATGTTGAGTTTACTTTTTGACTGTTAGTTGCAAGCCAATCTAAAACATCTTGTTTTAGGTACAGGCGGCGGTTGCCTATTTTGGTGTATGGGATGCCACCGCCTGATACGGCTTTGCAATTTAGCCATGATACAGAGCGGTTAATAAATGCCGCTACTGTTTTTGAGTTTAACAATGCTTCAGCGGGAGCGGCAATAAACTCTTTTTGTAAATCTATTACATTTTGCATAATGGAACTCCATTAATGTGTTGTCGTTCTTCAACCAATCAGCCATTATAACTGACTGGCAGAACGTGGGCATTATAGAAGGAAATATTGATAATGAAAATGTCGGTCCTTATGGAACGACAGTTACACCTTTACTACTTGAATTTGCACGATAAATCATCATTTGTATTTTACCTTGTAAATCAAAATCTATATTTTCTGTAATTTTTTTATTTAATTTAGAACAATTTTTTTGTATAAAATCTTGTATCTCTTGTTTGTTTTTTTCATAAAACTCTGAAATTTTATCGCCCTTTTGTTTGTATAGATCCAGTATAAAATTCTTAAATAGATTCTCTTCTTTATGTTTGGTTTTATTCATACTTCTAGATTTTTTCGTATTTTTGGCTCTCGTGTTTAAATTTTCGCCATACCAAAACGATAAACTTTCTACCTTTACTGGGCTTACTACTTTTCTATTTTTTAATCTTTTATATATTTCATTTGCTAATTTTTGTTGTTCATTATCCCCCACATTTTTAATATAGTTTAAGAACTCTCTTTTGCTGATTCTACTTTTTCCTATATTTTTATATGTAATATACACAAAACAATCTATGTACGTTATAAAAACAAGCTCGTTTTCTGCAAATCCCCATCCAAACCATTTTAATAACAACTCATCAGACATTTCTTTTGCTGTAAACATCTTTTTTGTTGAACGTAGAATGTGGTTACGTTTCCTTATCTCCCCCTATTCAGGACGCTCATGACGACTTGTTTGATTGTTTCCATTTCTTCTGGCTTACTTTCGGCGATGAGAATCGTTAAAGCGGCTAAGGTTGCATTATCCAGAATCGGAGCGGCGTTTTTATAGAGTATGTTGTTTCTTTCAAGAAAATATAAGAAACAGCTTGCTCCTATGCGTTTGTTTCCATCTGTAAAACTATGATTTTTGACGATGAGATATAACAACATAGCGGCTTTTTCTTCTAAACTCGGGTAACAGTCCGCACCGCCAAAGGTTTGATATATCTGACAGACCGAACTTTCAAAGCTATCATCTTTCGGATTTGCAAAAACATCTGACCCGAACTCTGGTTTCATTTTATCAATCACATTTAAGAACTCTTTTTTATCAATAACAACTGCTTCTTTGAGTGTTTTTCCTTTTGTATCAAGGGTTTTGTTATCAAAATCATCAAGTAGGGTTAAACCTTCGGCAAAATCTGCCATAATGTTGGTTAAACGTTGCGCGTCATCTAAATTTTTTGCATGATTTTCTATACTACGGTTTAATAATTCTATTGCATTTTGTAGCTTATTGATTTGTTGGCGCGAAGCTTGCAAGATTTTTTCATTAAGGGCGTAGCCGTCTTTTAGATATTGTTTTAAAATTTGGCTAACCCATTGACGAAATGCAATAGCTTTCGTTGAATTAACTCTGTATCCAACAGCAAGAATAACATCTAAACTAAAGAGTTCTACGGGTCTATCTGAATTTGGAATGTGCATTTTTTGCACATTGCTTTCTCTATTTACTTCTCAGAACTTGCCAACTACCAACGAGACGCTGAATACTATAAACAGCAATATGAATTTGAAAAAGCAAGAGCTGATAGACTAGCGGAGGATGTGGGCAGGATTAGATTAGGAATGTAATAATGCTATATTAGTTTCAATTGTTGAGGATTTGCATTTTGTTGAGGGATATCTATTTTTATATCTTCTGAAATTGGTTGTAGAATTTTGTCATTAAATTTATAGACAATTTTTGTAGAAACTACCTGTTTAGACCGAAGATTTTTGTCAGATATTGTTCTATATTCAAAATATACTAATATTTCATTATCTAGATTACTTTCTTTTAATGGAGATAAACACGTTTCCAAAGCCGAGGTCTTCTCGGTTGCGACTGGAACACTTTACATAGGTACATTATGGAATGTTATGGCTGAAACTTGTTTCGTTGTTTACTTAATATATTCAAAAAAACGCTATTTCTTGCATCAGCATCTGCAATAATTGATTTCAAATCAATTACCGTAACATGTGCTCTTTTTTCCTTAAAATACGTATAATATGCTTTTCCGTCCTCTGCATTAGAAAATAGCGGTTGATATCTATCCTGATTTTTAATACTTCTTTCAAATTCATCGTCTATATCAGTTATAATGTATCCCCATATTCTATTACATTCTGGAATATTTTGTCTTATTGTATCAATATTGTTAGGTAGTTCAATCAAGGATTTATCTTTTTCGTCTTTTGAGGCATAAGCACCTTTCAATTCCATCAAAATAGCATCTTTTTGATTATCATCTTTATTATAAAATATTGCAATATCAGGCCTATCCGAACTCCTATATATACGTTCGTATTTTTCACTTATATCAGTTATGATTTGTTTCATTGTTCTATCACTAGCAGCGTATGAATATGTCATGAATTTATCATCAAACAACCAAAAGTTTGTAAAATAATGCTTATCGCTCTTATCAACATGTTCGCTTATAGATATTTTCATTTGCATAATTATATCATGAATGTAATTTTCTTTTTTATCTCTATCTGATAGAGCTTTCTTGAGTCCTTCTATTATTTGCTGTCTATATAAAATATACTCCCCTAATTCTTCTAATGCTACTTTATTGAGTTGTGCAATGGATGCCTTAAATTTTTCAGGGTCAATATTCTTTTGTCTTAACATGCGTATAAACACATTACTAGCATTTTGTTTCTCTTTTTCAAAGACCTCTTTTGCTCGTTTAATAACATCCTTCTTCTTTTTGATTATAGATTTATCTTCTTGGATATATGCTGTTAGATAAGGAGCCTCTTTTATAGCTGCATCTAACTCTTTTTTATTTTCCTTTGATATATTTGGATATTGCTTAATTAGCAGTGTCTCTATATTGTCTTTCAATGCTTCATTAATTTTAGGGAAAGATAAGCTATTATCAATATCCTCATTATTTTGTTGTTTTTCTATTATAAATCCATTTCGTTCATCATTAACCTTACTATCCAAATAATTTGACGTTAGTAACATTATAATTGAATCTTGATTATTTAATTTACCTAAAGAAATGGTCTCTGGAAATTCACTCACTGTTCTACCATTTGCACAGTAAAATAAATCTTTTTGATTGAGACCATCGTCTACAAAATTATAATAAAGCTTAAAATCTTGCTTATTTTTATTATAATCTTCAATTTGAAAATCTTGTTTTTTTAAGTCGGTTATATCATCGTTATCAATTACTTTCTTTTCGTTTCCAATTTTTATAACAATTCGAAAATCTACATTATTTTCTTTCAACAATGCCAGCTTTACTAATAAATGTTTTTTTATTTTAATGTATATTTTATCTATATCAGCCTTTTCTCTAATATCGTAAATGTTACCAGTTTTCTGTTCTTTTCTATAAAAATTCTCTGTAACATCTCTAAAAGTTAATTTAGTTATATTTTCCTTATTTTGAACGTTATTTTTTTGTATAGGAATAATATTACTTGAATCAAAATTTTCTGAAAAACAAAAACTTATTTCACGATTTTGTATTTTACTTAAGATATCAATATGTTTATAAACCTTTAACCAAGTGAGCCTTCCGACACCTTTACAACCTAAACTTTTTTTCGTTGTTGTCCATAATTCCCCAAATGATTCTATATTTGTATCTGTAAAACCGTCGCCATCATCGGTTATAGTAAAACCATTTATTCTTTCCGGCTCCGAAATTTCTTTAGATATATTCGTTTGTAAGTTATCTGTGCTAAATTCAACACATATATTTTTTGCATTCGCTTCCAAAGAATTTGATATTGCCTCATAAACAGGTTGTAAAAATTCAACCTTGTTGTTTAATTTAGATAGAGCAGTTTTAACACCAACTTGGAATCCCATGATAAAAATCCTTAAAGCTTCATATTTTATCCTTATTACAAAATATTTAATTTTTCAACATAGTTATTAAAATTTATTTCTTCGCTAGTTCAATACCTCAATTTTTAACCATGGATAACATTACGACACATAGGCTTTTATAGATTTGCCATGCATATTAACAATTTTGCTATGTTTTCAGGAAAGTTATTGATTTTTTAACATTTGTATGCTATATAATACATAACAGGAGTAAATCCTTGCGGATGGGGTTCTGAATGTTCCTCGTAAATAGTTCGTAAGGTTTCCTGTATTTTTTTATTTAAATAGCAAATAATCTTCAACAATGAATTTTTTTATCATTTCATAATAACTTTCGTCATTATGCTCGTATTTTTGGAATATTCCCCAAGATAGAAAATCTACAATTTGAAGACATTTATGCTTTGATGATGATTTTATTTCTAACTTCAAATCAATTCTATTTTTGACTTTTGTTGTAATGTAGTCTGTAAATACTTTGTTCAAATATTTGTTTGTATCCTTTTGTGATGCAACAAAATATATCGGCTCTTTGATATTACATAACTTCTTGCTGATAATTCTATCCAACAAAATATTGGTAACATAATTATAGAGGACATTTTTTTCATTTTGCAAATCAGTGTATACTTTAGACTTGTTTAAACGAATTACCATAATTGAAAAATCTTGCTTTTCTTTCAGTAAATTATACAATTTCATTTTAGTTTTAGGGTGTTCATGACAGGCATGAAGCGTCCCGCAATGATTTTTTTGTTTATCCGGCGGCATAGAAAGAAATGTTTTCTTTACAATCTTTTCAAATGGACTTGGATTATCGCAAAAGAAAAAGGTTATAAGAAAGTTTTTTGAACTACGAGTTTTACTCTTATCAAATCCTAAATCTCCGCTTTCATCCATAAAAATGTATGCCATACCAAGTCCTTTATATAAATTTTGAAGAATTGTAGTCTTATTATAGTTTAAAATTCATGAATCTTTTTAATGTATAGTACATCTATATTTTTATTATTCATAGCAAAAAACAACGGATTATCCAACATTCCGATACATGTTACTAAGGATTTGGTTGCAAAATAGCACTTCCTCCTTGTGATTTCTTGCTGAAACTGGCTTTAAGCTGCCAGAAAACCTTTTATCATTTGGACTTTCTCTTTCATTGCCAACATTTCTTCACGATGAGATAAGAAAAAGTTGATATTAATGACTGATTTTTGTGCGATTTTCTTCTCGTTTCGCTCACCAATTGCAATGCCCTCAGTTTTTGAGGGTATTTTTTTGTTTAAAGACCTGATGTAATCGTAAGGTTTTCTAAGGGTATAAGAGATTTTGCGGTCTTGCAATTTCAAGTTCGAAAGTAAGATGTGTAAAATCTCCCTTTTCGTTTCTACTTTCGAACTCTGGAAGATTTGGTACGCATTATTACCCAAGGAAAGTATGGTGGCGACTGCGATTGAAAACTTTTCATCGGCTTCGGTCAGCAGTTCCGACTTTCCCTCGAGTTCATATTGTTCTTTTTTGAGGTCTTCATTCATATCTCGGTATTCTTCCGGTGTAATTTCCTTTTTAAGCAGTAGTGACCGCAAGTATTTAATTTGTTCCTGACAGTCATCGTATTTCTTGCGAATGGCTTTTACTTCTCGGTTATGAATTTCATTCTGTCGGTTTATAATTTTCTCCATATCTGACCTGAGATAGCTCATTATCTCTTGCGGTGCGGACAAGTTTTTCAATTCGTCTTCGATTTGTTTCAAAACGACTTTTTCGTTAACCTGCGGATTTTTGCAGTTCCCTTTGAAATGCGAACATTTGAGGTAAACGTATTCTTTGCCGCTGGGTTTTATTTTACGGTCACTACTAATCATACAACCACATTGCCCGCAAGTTATCAATCCCCGAAAAATAAAGGGCTTTTCGGTGGTTTTGAAATGTTTTGGTTCTTCCGGTTTACGACCGTGCATAATGTCCTGACACGTTTTAAACAGAGCGGGAGCGATTAAAGTTTCGTAATTATGTTTGTACCACTGGTTTTTATATAACATTTCCCCAATGTAAAATCTGTTGTTTAGTATGCGGTGAATCGTACTTGTATCAAACGGCTTTCCTGAAAAACGGCTGATAAGCCCCCATTCTTTACATTTTTTTATCATATCCTTAACCGAATAAAGCCCCGTTGCATATTGTTCAAAAAGCTTCTGAATAATAGGTGCCCGTTCGTCATCGATAATGACGGCGGCTTTCCCGTCTGATGTCCTTATATTTAAATAGCCCGCCGGAGCTTTCGACATACACCGTCCTTGATTGACTGAATAGTCCATCCCGTAGACTACATTATCTCGTAGACTGAGTGCATAGTTTTGAGCCATAACGACATTTAGACCGAGTATAGTTAAGTCTCCGGCTTTAGAATCTTTATTCAGTATCAAATTTTCTTGAATTAGATGAAGTTCAAGCTGTCCGCTTTTTCGCATTTCATCAATCATTGTATAATTCTTAAAGTTGCGAAACAGTCTGTCAGTCTTCAAACATACCAAAGCAACACCACCACGTTGTTGTTGGCAGAATTTTATTACTTCCATAAATTTTTTGCGTTCCCCTTTGGTGCTGCTTTCAACTATTTCTGCATCTTTAATTATAGTCAGCCCTTTTCTCTGACAATATTCAGTCAGCATTTCCAACTGATTTTGAAGAGAATTTCCGTCACGTTCCTGCATAATGGTTGAAACTCTTCTTAATAAAACGGCATTCGTTATCAATTTCAAATCTCCAATCGTTAAAAACAATAATATTATGCAATTTTAGACAAAACAAGCAATTTATTTGTTTCAAATTATGATTATTAGATTTCTCCAATAATTGTTTCAATATCGTTAGACAATTCCAATACAACCCTTAAAAACAAACAAATTGCGTGATGACTGTTATTGTGATTTTCTTGTCCTCGTAAGGCAAATTAGTTGTCTTTCCAGTCAAGCGACTGCGTTTCAATTTTGTCTAAATAATAGAAATGAAGAAAGCTGATATAATAAAATCGTGGTATCCTAATGAAGTTTTGTCTGACGACGAAGCTCTGGCTATCTATGAACGTTTATTGAAGCTTTACCTCACCCTCTACTATGCGGATAAAGAAAATAGGAAAAATTTAAATGAAAGCATTTAGTAAAGAAGAACTTAAAGAAAAGTTCACCAATATTCAAAAGGCTTTTAAATCTTTTGATAAAATTGAGTTAAAAGGCCGAAAACATATACAAGAAGCTATTCTTGGTTGTTATGACATTTATCTTCATTACAACCCAAAGCTAATCAAAAAAAGATGTACAAAGGCAGGTATTGAATACAAGGTGAAAAAACCGATGAAAATGATTTTAATGCTAGCACTGGGGGTATCTGATAAATGCGATGACGAACGCGTTAAAGCAAGAATCAGAACGTATGTTAGGGTTTTGAAACGGTTTGACAGTTTGAGCTTTGATTTGGACGCGGCTGAAAAAAACTTAGGTCAATATGGAATTGATTATTTTGCTAATTTTCGCTCAAGCAATCAAAACGATACAGAGGGAAATGAAGAAGATAATGATGATGACGATGACAAACAGCCTGAGTTGCCCTTTGGGGATGATGACGAAAATACTGAAGAAGACGATGAGGATGAAGATGAGGCAGATGATGATATTGACGAGGATGACAATAATAATACTGATGCCAAGACGCCGGCTTCCGAATCTCAAAAACAGTCTTTGGGAGATAAAACCGTCAAATTCTTTCAGTCGAATAACATCAAGGATAAAAATTATGTTATTTGGGTAAACGGGAATAATGTGTACAAAAGCACAGATATTTTTTTACTCCAAAAGCTTAACGTATCCAAATTTAAGAAATTGTAAAACTTTGGGGGAAGCCCAAGGCTTCCTCCTATTTTTCAAAACGTTGTAATACAACGTTTTTAGTGAAAACTGCAAATATATGTATACAAACATAACTCAAATATAATGCAGTTAAATCAATGAAGTAAAGGAATATTAAATGAAAACTTTCTCCGAAAAATTTGAACATAATGCAAATTTACAACTCAGAAAAGTAACAAGAGCTATCGATTTATATGTTAAGGATGTTTACCGTAAATGCCAATCAATAAGATATGTTAATCGCCCAAACGGTTTTGGAATGATGCAACCTCTTTCTCTTAAAAACTTTTCAGACGTTGCTTTTTCATACATAGAACCAATTACTGGAAACAGTAATATCTCAATGTTTACGATTGTTGTCGATGAGTATAACTTTGGGCAGAATAACTGGGATTTTCAATATAAGCCATTTCAGAAGAAAATAAAAAAGATTTTCAAAGGATATGATTATATCGCCAATGTCGCTTTAGATGAATTTCCGCGGATATCTTTTCAACAAGACGGGACTTTGATGACACCGCATATTCACGGAATATTTTTTCGAGCTTTGACACGTTGGGAGAAATCAAAATTATCAAAACGAATAAAAAAATACTTTCTTCAAAGTCGTATCAGACCTTTCGTTGTCAGACCACAGTATGATTTAGAGTCTGCTATTCAATACAGCTTTAAAGCCTTATTTGGTGGGAAAAGAACATTTACGAGAAGAGATTTAACCGTTGGATTAAAAAATACGAGTATGACGTATAAGGCAATTTATACAAACTTCACTCATCTAAAACGCTTCAAAATATACGATTTGGCTTTTGCGGGAGGTAAAGGAAAGGAGGTTTTACGCAATATTATTAGTGACATTGAAAATGGGAATTAATTATTTGGCGGTTAGTTTCTGCTGGCCGCCTATATTTTTATCCGTTCAACAACAATACTAAGCAATTTTTCGTTAGTATTGTAATAAAGGGCAGTAGTTTGGATATTACTATGGTTGACAAGAGTTTTAACGGTCGTAATATCAACCCCAGCAGTCAAATTCTCAGTGATAAAGTGCCGCCGTCCATAGTGTGTTGAACACTCTAAACCGAAGACATTATAAATATTACTGAAAATTCGGCTGAGAGAGTTTCTAAGATAGGGCTTTCCTGTTTTTTGCGATGTAAATAAATATGTGTCAAATGTGATTTTCTTTTTTGATGAGAGCCTTTGTATGTATTCCTTTAGTTCTGACCGTAATTTGGAGTTTAAGTAGTAGCGGGCTTTTTTCTGACCTTTGTTTTTATCAGCTGAAAGTTCTATGATGTTTTTGATAGATAAGTCGTCATTTTGAATATCTTTGACTTGTAAATAACAAAAATTTATACAGCGCAATCCCATAAAACTAAGCTGAAACATCATTTTTATCTGTCGGTGATTCTGTAAAGTTTCGATATACTGGAATATCTGCTTTAATTTTTTGTCATCAATAATTGCACGGTTTATCATTTTTTATCTCCTTGATAATGAATAAATTTCTTGTAAATCTAAATAAATATTCGCATATTTTTAATGTTGTAAAATTGCGGCAGCTTGAAAAATGTTTATTTTCAATAGGTTGAGTGTTTGATGAATAAGTTTGTATATTGTTATTCATTTGCATATCCTCGCTTTGATGACATATACGTCATTTTTGCTGATTTGGTGAATTTGCGGAATGTTGCGGATTGGGATTTGTTTTATACTGCCGCTGTCAAGGAGCTTGATTGAATCCTTAACCTTGTCAACGGTCGTCCAATGTGAATATTTGCCCTCTAAACCGATTAAAACGGCAGTGTCAGGCATTTCTGAGTAATGTTTAATCTGGTTTATCACTTCATCAACCGACATTTTCTTTCTTAAAAGAGGACGGGAAACTTTAATTGATAAGCCGAAATCAATTTTTAACTTTTCACCAATGCAAAAAAGATAGTCTTCCAGTTGCGCATTGGTAGAACCCGTTTTATGAACTTCAAGCAGTTCTCGGCAATTGTCTAAATGTTCATAAAGCATATGCAGAAGTTCCCTTTGGTAGTCTATTTTGAGGTGTTTTATCCCGTTGATTGCTTTTGTCGTAGAGATGACACTCGCAAAGCAGCCGCATAAATAGGTGAACCCTTGATTTATGACCGCCGTCAATATTCGTCCCCTCTCATTATGGTTATGACCCTATTGGTAACGTCAGAATCGCTTGCGTCAGGGCTGAAATAATTATAATCGGTATCGTAATAGTCGATTTTCCAGAAGTACGTATCATTTTTGAAATTTATTGCACCGAAGTTGTGTTCGCCGTAAGGGTCGTTGTCCTCGGTAAAATTATCGAATGCCTGAACTTGTTTTAAAAGTTCTTTTCGGTCATCATCTGGTAAAGATTGCACGCAACGAGTAAGAACCACCCGTCCACCATAAAAAGTCTTACGAAACGTATCATTTAATCGTCTTATTTTTTCAATATCCATTTTCTCGCCTTTAAAATAAAAAAAGAGCCTCAACACTGGGTTGAAGCTCCGATTGTTGGATTGAGATGTAATTGACTCTGACCAACTTATTTTCAGTTCATTAGTATAGAGCCACATTATTACACCTCACTTTCAAACATACAAAACCCTTTGCGGTCCTCACTAAAAAACAGCTTTGTAAATGGTTTCGTATATTTTGTGATTTATAATAAAAACGAATCGAATCAATTTTTATTATGGTTAAATATAACATATTCTATTATAAATTGCAAGTAAAATATTGTGCAAAATCAGGTGATTAGTTAAATAATTTAGTCATATAAAATTAACAAAAGGATGTTTATATGAAACCGCAAGAAAAAATTGAAATAGAAAATCGTTTAGCAAGTATAGAAAAACGGATTGAACAAATCACTAAATATTTAAAGAGCACACAAAAAAAGCAAAAAGTGTTTTGGAGGTGTCGATATTGTAATAGGGTTTTGTTTCACAGGCCAATTAACAACGAAGGCTGTTCCTGTAGTCCCAATGGTAAGCATCTATATATACAAGAAATAGAACCGTAAAAAATATAATAGCCCCAATCTTTGAAAGGGGCTATTTTATTAAATTACCATTGGTATTTATAAGATGTACGTTTGAATTTGGTTAATTCGGTAAGACCTGATTTATTGGTAAACCAAACACTTACGTTTTTATATTTTTTATTATCCTTGGGATTATATTCGTCACTTCCTCTATAACAAAGGATCTTAAAGCGTCCAATTTCAAATAACCAGAAAAATGTTGTAGGTTGTTCGCCTATATTTAGATATGCAGGATTTTCCTTGTCATATGTAATATCATCAAAGTCATAAAAGACAATATCATCTTGGTCTGCTTTCTCTAATGCTTTGTAACAAGCTTCAACTGTTTCTTTCTTCTGTTTGTCCGATATTAATTTTTGTTGTTTTTGGAATTGTTTTTTATTAATAACGTTATATTCGTTTTGAAGATAGTTCTCGTTAATTAATCCACATCTTCCTTTGGGGAGTTTTTCCGGAAACATTGCGTCAATCATATATTGGTAATCTTTTGTCATTTTTGTAGCTATTTCTCCAGCCCATTTACGATTAATAACGTATATATAATTTTTTTTCCTGTTTAATTGACAATCATAGAGTTCTTTGTCATCTGAAAAAACTAGATACCTTTCATTTGTTTTACAATTTTCATTTATGTCAAACCATTTCTTTATGACATCAACCTTGTATTGTTTCTTTATCTTTTGTGCACATAAATCCATATCTTCTTGTTGTCCGGCAGATACATTTACTGCAAATAAACAGAATATCATAGTTAAAATAAGTTTTTTCATCACTGAATCCTTTGCATTAGTTGTTTACAATCATATTTCCAACATCTCCAAGACCGAATATACAAGATGTTAAAAAATAAATTGGTATGAAAATTATCATATATTTTATGATTTTGATTATCCTCTTACCCCATAAGTTGAATAATTCCCAACGGTTTGAGAAAAATAATGAGGGTATGAACATAACGACAGCCGTTATTCCACTTGCGGCTAACATATTAAATACAAATAGTAGAACATCTGTAACGTCAGACATCATTTTAAATGTTTCACTAGTCATATTTTCTCCAAGACTATTAATCTTTACTCCTAACAATAAAGTCAATAAGCCCCAGACAGCCGATAGGATATTAGTAATTTTTTCGTGTTTGGTCTTATCGGCGGTTGTTTTTTCTATACCAACATCTTTAACGAGTAAAATCTTTTCGTTGGCGTTTTCTTCCATTTTATCCAATCCTTCCGCCTAAATATAAAGGTTCCTCATTATCATCAATACCCATTGTCATACCCCCGTAATTGTTAAGCCAATCAATAAGTTTTGGGCATTTAATGTTTTGAGGATGAACTTGTGGCAAATTATGAAATGCGGCTTCATTGTCATTAAAGTTTTGTCCTTCTCCCATTAATAAAGTTAGGACATTACCTTTAACGCAGAAACGCTGGCTATACATAGAACGATTATTAGATATCTGTCTGCTTTGAATTTCTACCTTTATCGTATCATTACCGTATCGACATCCTGTATCAACAGATAAATTTACGACATCACCATCGCAAGATGAACGCATACCACCATTATTATTGGGTTTGTTATTCGAAGATGTGTTTTTTGAGCTTGTTATTTGCTTCCACTTATCATTAATTTTTTCATAAAAAGTGCAGTTTGAGGGAATTTTTCCAGTTGCAGCTTCTGCTGAAATCATATCGCCAGATTTTTCCGTTTTTATCCATATCAATTCAGAATCAAGAGAAAATGCATAATAGATAGTTGAATTTTCACATTCTGCTTTATTTTTGTTTTGGACGGTTGTCATAATGACATCCAACATATTTTCTGTAACTTTTTCACCCTCAAATTCCAAACCAATACGCAAGGTTTTTCTAAAAATATCTTTTGCTAATGCAATCCTGTCTTTCTCATAACTTGTACTGAAATTTGAAATTCCGTAAAATATCGCTATCACCAATACCACGGCACCAAATATCCATTCTATAAAACTTTTAGTTTTACTCATTAATTCTTTAATGTTACTCATAGTTACGAATTCCTTTCGTTCAATAATTCTGCTAATTTCGACCAACTAAAGCTTTTTGCAACTTTAGCATTTTTAGGATACCAATCGATACCTCCTTTGGAGACATCAAGCTTACCTAATTGTTTTCCGTCTTCTTTGATAGAAAAAGAGATATCTACATTGCCCAAATCTTTTTCGGGGATTGAAAATTTTATATCGTGTGTTGCCATAGTGAAAATTCCTTTACTTCGCCGAACGGGTAAATAATGTTTTTCCTGTTGCGTCATAACATACTATGGAACTGCCTTTTTTGATGGTGACCGTGGTTGAAGTAAAACCGACCAGTTCTCCTGCTCTGTTAAAAAGGTGTATCCCTTTTTCATTATATGCATAAACATTTGTGCCCTTTTGTATGGCACTCGCAATAGTTTTGGTATTTGGCATATCGAATCTCCTATAAAGTTACTTTGCAGTATTTCTTTATCCCTAACAAAAAACCGCCTGATTAGAGGCGGTCGGAGAGTTCGAAAATCATATCGTCTTAAATGATTCTTTTAGCCTTTCAGCCGAGGCTTTGGACATACGCTAAAAGCTCCCCGACCATATTGCTATGAATCGGGGATATATCTATTATCAGTCTAGATTTTACCGACCGATAATATCACGATGTTATACCCTAACACCGAAGACGATAGAGCTTTCGACAGCTCCGAACCATCTCTGGTTCTTGGTAGAGATAAACAACTACCTAGTTTCGACTATAAAAGGTTTTCAGTAAAATTCAATTAAAATCCTGATTTTATAAAAACTTATTTTTTTCGGTCAGACAAACGATAATATTAAAAGTACGGTAAATGACACATCAAAAACAAAAGCACATATTGCCTGGTCAGGAAAATAACGGGAATCGATATTTTTAGGACTTTTACTTGACTTTTTGTATTAAATATGCTTTAATATACTTGCTTTGGAGCTCCCAATGAGCTCGTTCGTTGTATACCGAACTAATCACCTCGTCAGAGGAGATAGTTTGGTATTTTTTTATTCAGACTTTCTTCCTTTGATGAAAGAGTAACATTTTTTAGAAAAGGAAAAAGTATATGAAAGAAATTTTAAAAGAATTTATCTCACATCAAATTCGGTCAAACTGTTTTGAAAACATTCCTTTAACTACAAAAAGGATTAAGGAATGTTACCAAGGCGTGAGTAATTCTAAAATTTTTGATGAATTGTGGATGTTGGAAAATTTGGGAATTATCTATATAAAACAAGCGGCTCGGTCTCGGAAAAGTTACAAAGACCGTGAAAAATGGTTACAATGGAAGCACAAAATCTGCCGCTACATTATTGATATTCTGAAACCGGAATACTTTAATGCAACTTCCGCTTCGGCATCAGATTGGGCAATTAAAGCTTATGTTGATACCGAAAAATGGGATTTTGTACTTCAATTTAATGGAATTGATGCTGAGATTAGGATCAACTTAAAACCAACAAAAGGTTACCCAAAATCATTGCTGAGGGATTTTTGGGAACAAGCTCAAAATAAAGTTAACGAATGGTGTGAATGTCCATTTGCAAAACCCCACACATCAATTTCAACATTTTTTGGACGTTTTTGTAAAGAACTTCAACCATTTTTTATTGAATTTGAAAAAGGCGGGTATAAAGCTCGATTTACTTCTGTTATTTACCCTGATGTTTTAAGAACAAAAAAAGTGAGTGACTTTATCTTTTGGCGTGCCTCAAAGAATAAGCGGCAACATTATAAGTGTGAGTTTGACGAGAATGGTAAATTTCTTGGTTGGCATAGGTGTTGATATTCTTGATTATTTTGTAAAAATACTTTGGCTAACTGGTATGTTTCCATTGTGGCTTGATAATATTCTCTGGTTAGCCAAAGTTCGAAATTCGTTGCAAAACTGTCACCAATTAAGGAAATCTCTGCAGAAATGCAGAGATTTTTTTGTGCGCTAAGACTTAGGAAATCAGGGGATTTGAGAGAGTGAAAGACGGGATTTTAGTCTAAGGTGTCCCGCTTAAAAGGCTAAATTTCGGTCTAAATGGGCAAAAAGTCTACGTTATGTAGGGACACCTTAGACAGTGTCCCTACATCAAATTTGTTGGTGTTGAGAGCAAAATGGTTAAAATCGGTTTGTGGGTAAAAACTGCTTGACAGTCGGCTGAAAATATAGGTTTTCACGAACTTTTGCATCAAAAAGCCCTACATAAAAAGCTCTGGAGCAACCGGAGCTTTTTGATGTTTTATGCTTACATCTAACGTACTGATTCTTGGCTATAAGCCGGATCTTTTTCTAAACCAAACGCCTCGACAATCTCGTTAAGATTGTTTTTACTTCTATAGATACGGAACTGTAAGCAAATGCTCTTAACACTTTTTTGGCAAGTTCAACCTCTTTTTCATTATAATGCTTTCCCCTAAAATTCTTATAGACCCCATCAGATCTTTGGCTGTAAATATAGTATATCATTACCCCCTTTGGTATAAATAACATCATCATAACTGTTCCAGTAATTGTTTCAGAGCCAATAAGCTGATCAAAGGTTAACCACCTAACTATAGTGTTATCTACAATGTAAGACGAATTTGAGCTATCATATATGCACTACTTCCCCCTTAAAAATAATTCCATAAACTGTCTGGAATTTTCCAGTTATAGTGTTCTGCCATAAAGTTTTTGCAATCGTCTAATAACGAGATATGCCATTTACGACTTCATACAAATTTTTATCGCCAAATAGTTGAGGTTTACATTGCTGAACAAAAATCTATGCCAATTAGCATCATCTTCCCAGTCATCTGAAAATAATCCCATATTTTTCTTTATTTTATAGAAGTCTGCATATTAATTATCTGAGTGCATAATATCTATTACAACTAACTCCGACTTCGTACCGGTTTTAAATCTGATTGCCCAATCCGAAAGTCCCGACGTGACGACGAAATTTGTCTGCCCGCGACGTTCAATACCATAGGTTTTATCGTTAGCCCCTATCCATTCCCCAACTTTATTCAAAGGAAAGAGCTGCCCGCCGTGAGTATGCCCCGAAAGGACCAAATCTACTCTTGCTTTTGCCTCTTTTTCATAATCATTAGGCTGATGATCCATTACAATGATAAATTTATTTTTATCCAGTCCGGAAACAAGTTCTTCCATATCTGCCCGAAAACCTCCCCTTTGAATTTCCGAAAAATCCCGGCGCCCGACAACATAATATGTATTATCTATCAACACTGTTTTATCCTGCAGGACACGGATATTGTTTTTTTCCAATTCCGCAATCAACTCGTTTCCGGTAAAACCTCTGACTTCCGGAGCATGATACCCTTTGTCATGATTGCCAAAAGCAAAATAAACGCCATACTTCGTTTTAAGCGTTCCCAGCGACCGGCACGCCGAAACCATTTCTTCACGCGTCGTACCGTCATCCACAAAATCCCCCACAATCAACACAATATCCGGGTTCAATTCTTGTATTTTTCTAACATGCCGTTCAAAACCTTTACCGCCAAACGTCGTTCCGATATGGGAATCCGCAAACTGAACAATACGCAATTTTTGTCCAGCCTTTTCTGATACAACCGTATAAGACGTTGTCCAGACATGGTGGTTCAAATACCAACCTAAACCAAGAACAGCACAGCTTAACAGAATAGCGGCAATGCCGGCATAATAATATTTGAACGGCCGCCTCCGAAAATGTCCGACCAAATAAAAGACTAAATCGCACAGCAGCCAGATACAGACAAAGTGAAGCAAACACACTACAGCATTAACAAGGTTTATGGTCAGGCTAAGTGCGGCAAAAATTAACAATATTAATACAAATCCGGCTGTTTTCCGGCATTGCGCATTATTTCCGTTCCGGTCAAACATCTTCATAAATCCAAATCTGGCTACCCTGCCACTTAAATAAATCAAGCCGGCTCCAGCAGATATGATGACTATTCCCAAAATTACATACCACATTAGCATATTCTGTTTTTCCCTTTCGTTTCCATATTTTATCTTTCTGCCCCAAACGTAATTCTGCCTAATTTTCCTGCAATTCAAATGATTGCAATCAATTTATATTTTTCGTTCCCTCTGCCGTTTTTCTGTATAATCCGACTGATGCCCCTTGCCGGTAAGCACATTCAACAACATTTACAGTGTCCGCCGGACTGAAACCCCTCCCGAATCTATTCTACGAGCACAACAATTTTGCGGTTAATCCTTTTTATTTTGCAGAAAAACTGATGTCTGTTCTATGCCCAATATTCCGGCAAGTGTTTCCGCTGTATCTGCTCCGGCGGACAATTTGCAAGAATCCAGACGCTTCATAGTTTCTCTCTATGTGATTATTATAATTTTTAGAGTAAGCTCTAAGTCAAGATATTTTTTATTTTTACCTACGGCTGTTTCAGCCATTGCTTCTCATCCTATTTTGGGAAAATTCTCCGTATTTTACACTATTCGCAATCCAGTCAACAGAACTACTTATTAATACCAGTCGTGTTTTTCGCTACAATCAAGCCTCCGTATTTTTTCCATATCTTCCTGAGTTAAACTGAAATCAAATATATCCATATTTTCTTCTATATGCCTTGGATTTTGGGAACCGGGGATTACGATGATGTTCCGCTGTAAATTCCAGCGCAGAATGACCTGAGCAGCCGTTTTACCATATTTTGCACCGATTGCCGCCAATTCCTTATTATTCAGCAGCGTTTCCGTATATCCCCGGCCGCCAAGCGGATACCACCCCTCGACAGCTATGCCCTGTCGCTGAATGTATGCGACGACATCTGTTTCCTGATAGTACGGATGTATTTCGTTTTGCACGACTACCGGTTTAATTTCTATTTGCGGCAGAAAAAATTCCAATTCTTTAATATAATAATTTGACAGTCCGAGGGAATTTATCTTTCCATCTTTCACCGCCTGCTCCATCACCTTATAGGCCTTTTTGTCGTTTTCGCCGGGGTGATGCAGCAGCATCAAATCAATGTACCCGCTTCCCAGCCGTTCAAGCGCCTGCTCTATGGCTTTCTCTGCTTGAAAAAACTGGTTTGGATATAACTTCGTGGCGATAAAAATTTCTTTTCTCGGAACCTCTGATTTCCGAATCGCCTCTGCAACATTTTTCTCGTTACCATAAAATGATGCTGTATCTATCATTCGGCAACCGTTCTTTAAAGCCGCCCCTACTGCCTCTGCACAGGCTTTCCCGTGCAAACTGTATGTACCAATCCCGATAATCGGCATTTTATAGCCATTATTCAGCTTTACAACTTTTGCATTTATATTGAATATTTCTTCTGGCATCGTTCCTTCTCCATAGCCGCGACCTCTTATCCGGAAAGAAACCGCACGACAAATATTATAACAAAATCAACCTAACTGTTTACAATTATTTTACATTAGCTTAAAAAAACTTTCAACCTTATCAAACGGAAGCTTATCCATTTGACGGTATAAATCGATTTTTCTGATTGGACAGTATTACAAATTTAAATATATATTATCTTTACAATATATCGGAATGTCAGAGAAAAAATTATGGAATTCAGAGTATTGCGCTATTTTTTAAATGTGTCTGAGAAGGAAAAACAACAAGAGCTTCTGACTTTCTGCATATAGCACAACCGCCCATCTTAAGGCTGCTGAAAGAACTGGAAGAAAATTCGGCTGGATAAATAGCTGCTGAATTTTGGCATTCTCATCCAATTGACAGTTTGTCAAAATACAGTTCTGTCCAACTTCCTGTTCAAGACATCTGGGGCGTTATAATGCCCTCAAAATACGAATTGGCACAAAGACAAAACATTTCCAAGGCTTATTTAATCAGGCTGCTGCTGATATGTTCGCAACGGGTTTTGGTCAAAACATCTTTTCGCAATGAATTTCAAGGGTAGTTCGGTCCTGATTTCAAAAAACTGAATATAATAACGGCTCATAATTTGGTTTATAACGCCGCTTTGCTGGCCGAACAAAATATCGGATATATTCTGAACCCGAATAAACTTGTCAACGCCAAGGACAGAACTGTTTGTTTCCGGCCGTTTACGCCTACTCTGAAAGCCGGATTAGGCATTGTTTGGGAAAAATATCGTTTTTTTCACCTGTTGCAAATTTTTAATGCCCTGCAAAAAAATTTATTGGATAAACAACGACCGGTACTTTCCTGTGCCGATTAATCCGCCGAGAGCCGTCTTCGCGCTGCAGGCCTTTTACAAATTAAAAGCGTTCCCGTAATTTTTTAAGGAGACTATAATGATATACGGATATGTCAGAGTATCTACAGATAAGCAATCTTTGCAAAATCAAGAATTTGAAATCAACAATTTCTGTCAAATGCAACAAATTAAAATTGACAAATGGATTGCGGAAATGATTTCCGGCACAAAAGATTTTGAAAAACGAAAATTGGGAATTTTGCTCAAAAAATTAAAAAAGGACGATATCCTGATTTGCTCTGAAATTTCCCGCCTGGGACGAAATCTCCTGCAAGTCATGACCATTTTAAATTTCTGTATGCAAAAGGAAATACAAGTATGGACAATCAAAGACAACTATCGGCTGGGAGCAGATATCCAATCCAAGGTTCTGGCTTTTGCCTTTTCGTTATCTGCGGAAATTGAACGGAACCTCATCAGCCAAAGAACAAAAGAAGCCCTTTCACGCATCAAAGCCAGCGGTCGAAAATTAGGAAGACAATTCGGCAGCAGAAACAAAAAACACATTTTGGACGGAAAAGAAAAGGATATCCTTAAACTTATCAATAAAGGCCTGCCCAAAAAACAGATAGCCAAGCTGATGCGGGTCAGCATTTTTACTCTTTACCAATTTTTGAAAAACAACCCGTATCAAAACGGCTAATCGTATATAGCACAGAATATTTTTAATCTGACGAACGTTTAATTCTTATACCCCTTTAATCCCATGAAAGTCAAGCTATAAATCTACTTATCTCATAAGATTCGGCTAAAAAGTTTATGCGGGACAACGAACTTTGGTTCTGTACAATATTAAGAATTAAACGTTCGTTAAACGCATAACCGCACAATTTTGTTTTATGTGCTTCTCGGACGTGGGATTTATGTTTAGCCTTAACTTTTATTGCTGATGGAAGAGACCTGCCGCCAATGATTTTAGGATATATCAATACTAAAGGAAGATATGCGTCTCCGTCCGAACAGGAACAATCTGTCCGCTCTTACGCTGACTGCTATAATCTGACAATTGACAAATTCCTTAAAACAGATGACCTTGCAAAAACTCTGCCGTGCAACCTGAAACAAGGCGATGTCTTAATTGTGGCTGACATTTCGATTATTGGTGAACGGTTTGAAGATGTTATCAAGGTTATTGCCCAGCTTTCCACATACAAATTGCGAATCTGTACAATCAAAGAAAACCTGACCCTTGATTTGGGATTTCCCTTCCTAATGGAAGATTGCCTGAATGACGTTTTGAAAATCTATAAAGGCCTGCTTTCCATAAAAAACAAAGCTATTCAGGAAAATCTTCTGCAAACGGGGAAAAAACGAGGCCGCCCGTTTGGCAAAATGATTCGTACGTCTTTATCGGGTCAGGAGCAAGCAGTGGCAGAGCTTATTTCCGCCGGCGTAACCAAAGCAGAGATAGCAAAACGTTTTGGCATCGGCAGAACTACTCTTTATACCTTTTTAAAACGCTGCAAAGAAAGGAACATCCATGCCTGAAATTTTATTTTTGTTTTGCCGTTCGTTTGAGAAGCCCTCTTTCTCTGTATTAGTACTCAATCGTTTTTATACGGCGAAAGTTTGGAGGCATAATGGCTGAATTCACTCAATACATTAATAAACTGCAGGCAAAAATAGTTAAATATTCTCAAAAAGCCAAAACGAGCAAGCGGCTTGCTTTGCGTATTATTTTATGGAACTTCAAATATATATTAAAAAATCTAGCTAAACAAAAAACTTCATACACGGATAAGAAAATACATATCGGCGTTGAAGCTCTCGGTGGTATGGGAGACCTGATTATCGCGGCGAAATATGTCTGCGCCCTTGAAAAATATTTTGGCACAGACGTCATTATTGACATTTTATGCAACAATAAGGATTTATGTTATAAAAATGTCATTTTCCCCCAAAATTCAGTATATACAAAAGAAAATGCCCCGAATTATGACCTGTATATTTCCTTTATCCGTTTCCCTGTTATTGAAAACTATATACCAAATCGTCTAAATAAAAAGGTTTCCGCTTATATTGAAACTGTTAATCAGTTTCACCAGAAAAATTTATTTATCAGCAAAAATGCTTTTTTAGGACTAGCCATATCTATGATGAGGGGGCGTACAAGAGAAAACCAGGGAGACATCAATAATTTACTCGGTATGGATAAGTTAGATTTCAAATTAGAAAGCAATTTGGATATTTACAGCGTTTTACAGAAATTTGGAATAAACACGCCGAATTATATTACCATTCAGACCGGATCCGGGCGCTGTTGGGAAAATATAAAAAATGAAACACGGCAATGGCCGGAAGAATATTACAGACGTTTCGTCAGATTGCTTAAAGATAAATATCCCGAAGTTCAAATTATTCAAATCGGCAGCAAAAAACAAACCCCAATTTCAGGTGTTGACATAGATTTGCGTGACCAAACAGATATGGAAGAGGCTTTTTCACTTTTGAAGCATGCCAAACTGCATATTTCTCAAGAGGGAGGAATGGTTCATGCACGCCATTTTTTACGCGGCGGCACATCCGTTGTCCTGTTTGGACCGACCGACGAGAGATTTTACGGCTATCCGGAAAATATAAATTTAAGCAGGAGAATCTGCCCGTTTGCCTGCGAATGGATTGAAGACGACTGGATGAGAAAATGCATCAAAACCGGATGTTGTGCCGATTGCATGCAGAGACTGACACCCGAATTTATCATAGAATTTGTGAAACTTTAGTACGGAGACTATTATGGCTGAAGATTTAAAAATCGGTTTTAAGTTAAAAGGCGGGCTTGGTGATATTTTAATAGGTGCGAACTATCTATATAAAATAAGAGAACTTATAGGATATAAAAATATATGCATTGATGTATATGCACACAGGAACTTATCATTAGTAACAGCATTGTTTCCTAAGCAAGGTTTTGTTAATCATATTTTTCTTGATGGAGATATTGAGGACAATAACGGCCAATATGATTTGTTTGTAGTTTTAAACCGTTTTCCTGACGTCTGGTATAAAAATTTAAAAAAAATATATCTTTATGCTCCGGATTTAATAGACTTTGTGCAAGCGTGTGAGAAATTTCGTCTGAAACATCTCCGCTTTTTTGACCACCTTCCTGTTTGTGACGGTGAGGCTAATACCATTTTAGAAATATTAAAGAAAAAAAGAATTCAACAATGTGATATATATGATTTATTCAATATTACTGAAAATTTTAATTACGAACTTCCGCTTAACCCCTCCTCTGTTACGAATATAAAGAACTTAGATCTTGCAGGAACAAAGTATATAACCATTCATCGCGGCACTGACGATAAACAGACTGAAAACAGTATCAAGCTATGGCCCATACATTTTTATAACACGCTGATATCTTATATAAAAAATTCATTTCCCGATATTTTAATTGTTCAATTGGGCATTAATGAAATCCGCTGTCCATCGTTTGACAATATTGACTTAAATTTAGTTGGAAAAACATCTGTTGAAGACTTAAAAGTACTACTCAAAAATTCTTTTTTACATATAGATAACGAGGGAGGGATGGTTCACCTCCGGCATGCATTACACGGTGGTGTTTCCTGTGTTTTATTCGGGCCAACTTCTCCTGAAGTATATGGATATTCCGAAAATTTAAATTTGAGGGGAAATGGCTGTCCAATGGCCTGTGAATGGGTCATTAACTCATGGCAAAGCAGATGCGTACGAGGGTTCCATACTCTTCCGTGCATGAATTCATTAACACCAGAATTTGTCTTCAGTCAATTAACCGGTATACTAGGAGATAAAACAATATGACTTATGTTGAACTAATCTTTCGCAGATATTGGAAATACAAAAATAAAGGATATTCGGATAAAAAAATAATAATCAAATTTATTTTTTATAATTTTCGTCTATTATTTAATAAAAAAACTGATTGTTCCGACGGTCATAACCAGCTTTACATTAATAATGACAGAAAACTGGTCATTGCTTTTCGCACAAATGGCGGTTTTGGCAATGTTTTGATTCATGCTAACTTCATTAAATGTTTTTATGAAAAATTCCGTAACCATAATCTTAATGTAGTTGTTTTCGGACATCCCTCTTCTGAAATTAACGAAGCCATTTTCGACAAACAAGATTTTGTTACTGCCTATTATAATTACACGGATTTGAAAAAAGAGGATTTCTCATACTATGATGCTGTTATAGATATACATTCATTTCCAGATATATTAAAAGCCGACTGGAATAAAATACACGGAGTAAATCCGGCTTTATTCAAACTGTTTGATAAATGGAAAAGATTTAGAGATGACGATCATTTTTCAAGATTTTTCACATTGCGCCCCCTATTAAACAGCCAAATTTACAAGTATTCAATTTTAAATAATAAAACATGTTTCAATGTCGCAGATATTGACAATGCATTAAATATGCCCGACGATTACATTCTTGACATACATATTAATAAAGATGAAGAAAAAAGATTACAGGAATTCGGCCTGAACAAAGACAGATTTATTACTATCCAACGCGGCGTGAATCCTTTCTCCGGTACAATTGAAGCTCCTAAAATGTGGCCGGTTGAGCATTTTAATACACTAATTAAATTATTGAAAAATCGTTATAAGGGAATTAAAATTGTACAGTTGGGCGAATCTCCAGAACGTTGTAAAACGTTACACGGCATTGATGTTAATTTAATAGGAAAAACCGATTGGGATGATTTAAAAATTTTACTGAAAAATGCTTTGTATCATATTGATGGCGAATGTGGCATGGTACATTTGAGAAAAGCGTTAAAGACTGGCCCCTCCGTAGTTTTATTTGGTCCGACTCCCATAAAATTTTTCAGTTACAGCAACAATATAAATATTACGGCTGATATCTGCCCTGCATGTGCCGGTCTTACTGATAACTGGCAAAAAAAATGCTTAATTGGAAATGCATTATGCATGTCTTCAATTACGCCTCAATTGGTTATTGAGAAAATAGATGCTTATGAACATAAACTAACAGTTTCCACTCCAAAATCCCTTTATGAAAAAATAATTGAGGATTCATGTTTCAGTTTAGATTCAATATGGGTACAAAACTGGTTGTCTAAACAGAATATTTTTGCCTATGAAATTATCGAGTTAACAATCTCTGAACTAAAAATTTTCAAATACGAAAATCATCAATGGGTTTCCTGTAAACTTTTTGAAAGTCCTGCTGTTCATTATTTGGAGGGAAATCGTAAGGAATATATAGAATACTGTAACTACAAAAACACTTATAACCCTAGTGATGTACATTCTCCTGACAGGTTTGAGAAACTGATTACCGATTATCACCCTGACTTGAATTCCGTATCCATTGCCATAGATGCTCACAACAGGATTTTAGACGGACAACACCGCGCTGCAATTATCTTTCATCATAATCCCCTTTCAAAAGTCAAAGTATTAAAATTATATGGAGATTTTTGATATATTTTCGCAGTTTTGAACATTTAATATCTTGAAATAAAAGAGGAATAAAATGCCATTACTTACTACATACATAGAAAAATTCCAAGATATCCGAGTGCTGGTTATCGGCGACATTATGCTGGACCGTTTTATGTACGGAAAAGTGGAGCGGATTTCTCCGGAAGCCCCGGTACCGGTATTTAAGTTTCATCATGAGAAAAAAATGCTCGGCGGAGCGGGAAACGTAGCGGCAAATCTTACATCGTTGGGCGTACACTGCGATTTCATCGGGATTATCGGCAAAGATGAGGCTGGGCGGAGCCTTTCAGGTTTACTTTCGGCTGTCAACGTTCACAGCCATCTTCTGCGCCTTGCCGATTATCCGACAATTGTAAAAACCCGCCTGATTGCCGGCGCCAATCATCTGACCCGGGTCGATCAGGAAGAAATTCTTCCGGTCATTACAGATTTGCTTCCGCGTTATAAACGGATTTTGATACATGCCGTCAAAAAGGCCGACATTGTCTTAATTTCAGACTATAACAAAGGGCTGTTGACCCCGGTTACAACGCAAATGATTATTGACATCTGCCGACAGTTTGGAAAACAGACCATTATAGACCCCAAAGGAACCGATTATTCAAAATACATCGGCGCGACATTAGTTAAACCGAATTTAAAAGAGTTTTCGGAAGCTACCGGATGCTTGTACAATCCGTTGGCAGCAGATTTTCACGAACAAATCACGGCAGGAGCTAAGATATTATTTGATAAATTTTATATTAAAAATTTATTGGTTACGCTTTCTGAATACGGTATGGTTTATATTCCTGCAGACAATCCGGACGAACTGATGCAAATTCCAACCGAAGCCAAAGAAGTTTTTGATGTTTCCGGTGCCGGTGATACGGCTTTGGCTACATTAGGCGCCTGTCTGGGAGCCGGAGTTCCGATTAAAGATGCGATGAAACTCGCTAACACTGCATCCGGCATAGCCATTGGAAAGCTGGGTACAGCAACCGTTACGGCAGATGAGTTAAAAATGGCACTTTCACAAAGGGCGATGCCGGATGACGGGTGGAGTCAGAAAAAGAAAATTATCACATTGGAGCAAGCTAAAAGCATCGTCAAACATCTGCGTGACCAAGGAAAACGTGTCGGTTTTACCAATGGTTGTTTTGACTGCTGCCATTTGGGACATTTAAACTCATTTATGCAGGCAAAAAAACTTTGCGACGTTTTAATTGCCGCCGTAAACTCAGATGCTTCGGTCAAACGTTACAAAGGGCCGTCGCGGCCAATTCAGGACGAAAAAACACGGGCGCTTTTATTAGCTTCATTGGAAATGATAGATTATGTTATCGTTTTTGAAGAGGATTCCCCTTTACATATTGTAGACGCACTACGGCCGGACATCGTTGCCAAAGAGGGGTATGCGTTGGAAAACTGGCCCGAGGGGAAACTGGCACAAAGCTATGGCGGCAAGGCGGTTATTTTAAAGAGGCTGGACGGATATTCCACTTCCGGCCTGGTAGAAAAAATGAAAGGATAGGATTATGAACCGGATAAAAAACATAGATTTTCTCAGAATTTTGTTTGCATTACTGATAGCCTTTCATCATTTTACCAATACGGGTGCTATCAAAAATTCTGCCGACATATTTGTCAGATCTTTGCCGCAAAATACATTTAACCTTCCTTTTATTGTAGATTTTTTCTTTATCATCTCCGGCTTTTTTTTGATTATTTCCTGGAAAAAACAACCGACAATTGCTTTTGTTAAAAATAAGTTTTCCCGCTTATTTCCTCTGATGCTGTTATATCTTGCATTAATCAGGCTCTGGAAGTTTTTGGGAATTACCGACTATTCTTTCAGGGAAAGTGTCTTTTCGTTATTGTTACTGGACAATGTCGGCCTGTCTATCCACAACAGCGGCGTCGCATGGTTTATTTCAGCGTATTTTGTTACAATCTGTTTTTATTATTATTTGTTAAAAAACTTTAATTCCAAAAATGTACAGCTTGCCATATTTTTACTAATATATTTCAGTTATGCCTTTCTGGTACACAGGCAAAACGGCAATATTTCAGGAACTAATATGACTTATGGCTATATTTTCAATGTAGGAATGCTCCGGGCTTTGGCGGGGATTGGTATCGGATATTTTATCGGATTATGGTACCGGCAATATAATTATATAGAAGATACACCGCGGCAAAAAATTATATACAGCATTTTAGAAGCCTGCTCTTTGTCGTATATGATATATTTCCTGCTAATCCGTAATCCAAATCTGAATTCACTTCTTTACGTGATGACATTTTGTGTGCTGTTCACTTTATTTCTGCTGAACAAGGGAATTATCTCCCAGTTTTTCAATAATAATATTTCCGTTATATGCGGGCGTTATGCTTTAGCCGTATATATGATTCATGAACCGGTTTTGAGGATTACACGGCCACTGATTTTTGATAAATACTCTCAACTAGTTACGGATCACATCTGGTATATGACAGGTGTCTATATTACCATTGTTGCCGTTTCTGCTGTCATTGCATATCATTTTGTAGAAATTCCCGGAACAAAAATGATTAAAAAACTGCTCTTTCCTAAAGAAGAAAGTACAGCAACCGCAGGAAACCTAGAGAGAGAGAGAGAGAGAGAGAGAGAGAGAGAGAGAGAGAGAGAGAGAGAGAG
>OIWL01000054.1_pt1 | contig 155073 bp, 177 predicted proteins | sample 1587561 | NCBI WGS metagenome assembly OIWL01 (sample SAMEA3888903, study PRJEB22519) | human gut metagenome | biome: human gut; feature: human-associated habitat; material: faeces | place: Denmark | collected 2010 | reverse complement strand
ATCTGACTAGCATCATAAGCCTAATCACCACCACCCGTCTAACGGGTGGTTTGCTCTGAGGCTATAAGCCTCTGTTACCGGCCAGCGCCTAAAGACGCTGGCTTTCACTTTGTTCAAGCCACTACGCCCTTGACTCGTCGCCGCCCTTCAAAGGGCGTCTGTATTACCGGCTACCCCTTGAAGGGGTCCTCGTACTCCTTCACACTGAGTTTGTCCTGCATGATATCGTACTTCTCCTGGTCTTGTATATACTTTTTTATAGTTGCCTCATTAAGTCCTACTGTACTTACATAGTATCCTTCTGACCAGAAATGTCTGTTTCCAAATTTATACTTTAGGTTTGCGTGCTTATCATAAATCATAAGTGCGCTTTTTCCCTTTAAGTATCCCATAAACTGTGACACACTGTATTTCGGTGGTATGCTTACTAACATATGAATATGGTCGGGCATAAGATGCCCTTCTATAATCTCTACTCCTTTGTATGCACACAATTGTTTCAAAATATCTCTAATGCTCTCTTTGTATTGATTATAAATTATTTTTCGTCTATACTTTGGAGTGAAGACGATATGGTACTTACACATCCACTTTGTGTGTGCTAAATCGTTGGTCTTATTGGCCATTTTAATCACCTTTCCTTTCTGTAGTAGTGGCTTGGACACCTCTATTATACCTTGGAAAGGTGATTGTGCTATAAGCACCTGCCCACCACCCGCATAGCAGGTGGTTTATTGTTTCGCACATCTCCATTTCTCCGTTGGGAGAAACTCCGATGCACTCAACAGGCTAAAGCCATAATTATTATCACTCAACATAAAACTAGCCAAGAAACGCTATAAATTCGGCATTTCTTGGCCATGTTATATTCAGTCAACCCGCTTTACCCTCAAAGTGCAAAATACTTTGCCTCGAGATATCTGTTTACTATTCAAACTCGATTTTGGCAACTATATATTGTGTCTAATCAAGTTTTACACTGCTATATTTCGTATAATTATTCTTGATATTCTATGTATTCTTCATCGTTTTGAAACTTTTTGCAAGCATTTTGCAACCACGTTATGCCTATAACGCAAGAGAGCCGGATTACTCCGACTCTCTCAAGTATGCATCCGCAAATGCATACCCCAATTAGTAATTATAATATACAGCAACCATTGAAAAAATGCAAGTTTTTATAAAAAATTTTTCAAAATATTCATTCTTGATGCCAAATCCGGATGAATCACTATCGCAGCAACATTAGGATTAACAGCTTGTCTATAATTATCTGTTATCTTTTCAAACTCCCGAATAAATGCTTTTATTTCTGTCTTTGATACCTTCAGTAGCTTCATATAGTAGCACATAAGAATGATGTAGTCGCCAATTGTCTTGAAATTCACATATGGCAATCCAATTTCAAGTTTCAAACACTGTTTCATTGCACTAGTAGGATCAATATTTCTGAAACGAGTATCGAAAACTACTGCATTATGTGCAATAGCATTTCGTAAATCTTTTAATGTATAGATGTATTTGTATATCAACTGTCTATCTGTATCACAAGACACATTGAGAAATAAACGCTTTGAAATATCATCTCGAACATCATATGTAAGGCATGATAATAAATATCCCAAATCACCCATTGTCATTATTTCGAATAAAGCCCATACCGGAACATCTGAATATCCAATATTATTATAGAAATGCGTTATCTTTGGATTATTCTTTTTATAGGCATACGCAAGGCTAGACTGAATAGAATTCTGCAAATTCAGCTTATTCTGTTGCAATTTCCTTTTCTGCTCTATAGTTGCTGATGCCGGTGCGTTGTTGTATCCGCTAACAACCTTATCATACATATCCTGAATAGATTCCGAATTAGCATTTACAAGTATGCTTTCCAACGCAATATTTTTTACTGCTGTTTCAATAAACATCATTTTCCCATACAACAACGCCTTCAAATCAGAATCGTATTGAATAGTAGCATAGACTTCATCATATGACGTAAATGGCAATCGTCTATGCGCATTTCCAAAAAAACGATATCCCTTGTATCCATGAAAATATCCTGTATTAATAAGTTGACGCTTCTGTTTGGGTCCCTGTATTGAAATTCCACTATCTCGTAAATGTCTCATCAGAGCATCTGTTTTTTTATAACTCATAGACGCCTCCCGAAATTAATTTTAATACAATTATAATGCGATTTAATATCAAAAACAAGACAGTTAAAAAAATGTAGAGCCTATTCTATGCCTCCAAATCACCAGACATAACATCTACTGTCTCTAATAACGTTTTAGCATAATCAAATGCATTCCTCTTTACTGTCTTTTGAGAAACAATCGAACAAAACAGAATGCTCCAAACAACCAACACTAACAACATTGTATACTTTGGAACCGGATTTCGAAATATATCCGCAATACCAAATTTATCTACCATTAGTATTTCACGAATAGTCAAAATAGCATATATCGATAAAGCATACCACTTACACCCATATAGATTTCTCCAATAATTATATTTCTTTAGTTCTTGATAAACTCTCGGGAATTGTTCTCTATGCGAATTTGCATAAATACGTAAATATTTTGTTACGCTCTCGTATTTGCTGTCGCTTTGAGAATCTAAATTTTCTTCTTCCTCCGATTCAGGCAATTGTAAATCAGGGATTTTTTCATTTAACCACTTATGGTATTTAACTTTTGTAATATCATCTATAGTATCATCACTAAACCTTAATATTATAGTTGTTGGCATTCCTCCCCAAGCCTTATAGAATTTCTCTTCATATGTTTTTCCCAGTTCTCGTACTATATATGCGGCAAATGAAATTACTACTAAAGATAATGCCAATCCTATTCCTGCCTCCATCCACTTACACTTCACGACACCATTAAAAAACACCATAAGCAAAAGCGGAATTCCTGCCGTTATGGCTGGTTTAATTCTTGCTGCAATAACAAAATCATCAAATGCTTCTCGAATAGCTTTTATCACTTATCCCACTCCTCAACTTTTTCCTCAAAATTCAACTTTTCTAACGCACTCCAACCTTCTCTATCTGGCATATTTTTATGATGATGAATAATGTTTCCTTCGGTTTTATATACTTTCACGCCTCTTCTTGTAAAGGCGTTAACTACCATCTGAAGAGGATGATGATCTGAATCTTTCGCTACAGATACATACGCCGTTTTTCCTATAGTTTTATCTTCATCAACAATTTCCCCAATAAGCCGATATAGAGGATTGGATATACCTCATCCAGCGGTCGATTTTGCCAGTCTTCGATCTGAGGCAGGATTTTATCTGTAACGTCTGAAATAAAGCCTTCTGATGTTTCAAAACCGTAGATATCTTCGATGGTTTCGGATATTTGCCGGGTCGTCATCCCTTTTGCATACATGGAAATAATCTTCTGATCGATATCAGAAATATCCTTCTGACGTTTCTTTACAATCTGTGGCTCAAATGTTGATTTACGATCCTGGGGAACATCGATATCCATGCTGCCATAGCTGCTGTTTACACGCTTTGATTTATATCCATTGCGGTAATCATCGCTATCAGATCGTTCAGATTTCTGGTAACCAAGATGAGCATCCATTTCTGCTTCCATCATCTCTTTGATGGTGCCGCCAAACAGATCCTTAAGTGCATCCTGGATATCTTCAGCAGTTTCAATATCATACTCCTGAAGAAGCTGCTGAATGATGTTTCGCTTTCCCTCTGTCATTACTACTTTGTGTACAGGTTTCTTTTCTCTTCTTGCCATAATAAAAGGCCTCCTATGATTTATATTTTACCATAGAAGACCTTGCTGTTATTAGCTATTTACAGAAAAAGTTTCACACACTCACTTGTGGATTTAATATACATCTTTTTTGCACTCAAAACAAGCCTAGCTTTCTTTCCAGGCTGTTTTCGGCTTTTTCCTTTTTTATTTTCTGCTTACAATCCCCATATATGCGAATTGAAATAAGCTTTCTTTTTGTTTTGGAGCGAAAGTGTATGTGTGATGCAATCTACATACTTGCCTAATTCCCCATGCCTGTTCTTTTCCGCTTGGAGCATATCGCTACTGTTTATAACATCGTATTCAGCACCGGCTGCTTTAGGCAATTCCCGTTTCTGATATCTTACCAGTGCCAACATATCTCCACCATTCATTTCATATGCCCTTAGTTTTGCCATTTTTGTAGCTCCTTGAATGCTCCATCCCATTGGTCTGGAACTCATTCTGCTGGACAATACATGGCTTACATGACCTTCGGTACTGCTCCCTTTTACACCGTTTTGGTGTCTCAGGCGAAGTTTAGCTGCCATCCAATTCGAGAGTATATAGTCTCTTGCTGCAGCAATCCGCTTTAATCCCGCTTCGTTCTCCAGACAGTCTTTCAAGCGGTCAACGATTTCCTCAAAATCTGTTTTGTTTTACTCCTGATCGCTGTTCGCAGCTCATCCAGCGCATCTTCCCTGCTGTCTTTCATGTGGCTGGTCAGTTTAATCAGATATTTTTCAAGATGAAATTCATCCAGTACATATGTGATTCCTGCAATCCTTTTCATTCCGGATTTTATCCATGTTCCACCATCTGAACTTAAATATATTTTTTTTCACTTTATCTAAGTCGTAATGATTGCTGATATATTCATACACCTCATCCCAAAATTCTGAGTTTTCTTCTCCGTAGCTGGTTCCACAGAAGTAGTACGGATTTACAAGTTTGTGCCGTTTACTTTTGGGTGCCTCTTTTTCAATTCCTTCATGAATATAAACAAGTTTGGTTATCAGACAGTTGTTTTTCTGATGATTTTCATTTTCAACCAGATCACCTTTCTTCTCTCTGAACTGAAGGGATGCATGGTCTTCATCTGCCTCGATATAGAGATATTCAATCTCCTTTTTCTTTTCAGGTTTCTCGTTGTTTTTCGGAAATTCGAGAGCATGAATCTTATTTTTTACTGTCTGTTTTTTTACATCTGTTGTAAGGCTAGTTTCTTCTCCACCTCGTCGATACGAAGTCTGAACTGCCTCTTTTAGCATTCTGGCCTGCGCATCTTCTGTAATTCGCTCATGCTTCTCGAGTCCAATAATTCGATCCAACAGGTATTCACTTTCGCCTGTCTCTTTGTTTGTAAACAATGTTTTTTCAAATGTGACTGTTCCCAGTGACGTAATCAGCTGCTTGGTGTCATGAGATTCAACCACCCAATGTTGCAGACGTTTCTGGCTCTTTCTAAGCATTGTGTTCATTTCTTCCAGAGATTCCTGTATCATTCGGAGGCCAAGGTTATGCAGCTCATCAGTGAGGTTTAGAATATACTCTGCCAGTTTTTGCGGCTCCTTTATAAAATCGTCCTCAAGTTTTTCAAATTTGCTAATGCATTCTTCTTCAAAATATTTTATACTGTTATACATAGAGAACACCTTTCCTTTGTTTGTATTTTGGTTGTCAGCCTTAAATACTTTATCACAAAGTTAGGTGTTCTCTAATTTTAATTTTTATTATCCGAGTAAAATTTTACGCTAGCAAGCGATTACATATAGATATATTGTTTTTCAGATATTGATTGAAAGTTATATGGTAGTCTAGATGTAAACGTCCATTCATAACAATTGACTTAGAAATAGAGATTCTAGAATCCGAATGGATAGAAAGCCATTTATTAATACAATTATAAACACTTTTTATAGAATCTGCAATTTCTTGTGATTTTGTGCCAGAAAGTTTTAATTTTAGTAATAGAGATTCTTTTTCGTAAATGGGATACATAGCAGTATAAAAGGATTGTACATTTTCACTATCTAATAGCCCCACAAGTCGTTGTTTCATACTTTATCAGTACATCGTGGGGACTCTACACTATTATTTCCGAGGGTAAATTTACGCAACCGTAATCGCTTTTAGCTTCTTGATTTTACAAACATTTCGTGATAATATCTAATTAAACAGAAAGCACCCACTCCAAAGGTGGATGCTCCGAGTTTAGGTTAATGAATGTCCTTAAGGACACCGCCTATCCTGTTGGCAGACAGGATAGGCATTTTTATTTTCGCCTGCTCTTCCTCGAAGAGCTTTTCTCTTTATCGAGAAAGGCAAGCAACGCTACAATCAAGCTACCAAAGGACATCAACAATGCTAATATCCCAATGAAAATCGAAATGATTACATAAGCCGTCATCGGCGCCACCGTCTACGCTCCGCTTCGGTCCTCGCTAAACGGATGTCCACTGGACATCCAGCGACCTTCCTATGTATTCCGGTAGACCGGTATCATAAAACTCGGGAGGCTACCTCTACGCTTCGCTCCGGTCGGCGCTAAACAAGCGTCCCCCGGACGCTTAACGCCCTATCATGGGTACTTTCTTTAAGTAGTATCCTAACATAAGCACTTATGTTTCTGCAAGGATAAATATTATAATTCAAAATTCAAAATCTCGCACCATAGGCACGAGATTTACTCATAGCCAAGTAAATAGCATATAACTGCCTGCTGTACTTCTATCAAAGCTTTCTTAAACTCATACCCCACAAAATATCTACTGTCAATAGCAGCTGCTGACACTTCCTCGCCCCTAAAGAATGGTGGACACGGATTTAAGCAAGCATCCACATTCGCATGTATAAGACGTTCTAATGTGATTTGATAACCTTCAAAGTCATTCTTCGCCGCTGATGGGATTGAATCTGTGCAAATAATATCTTTGCCGACAACAGCTTTATCTATATCGTAGCAGACACTAGCTCCGTCAATTTCATATCCTCTAGGACAACACTGTGTAAAATTGAATCCCACTAATTCCGATGCCTCTTTCCATGTATTTCCAATATTCCCCTTTGAACCCATAAAAAGACATTCCTTTTCAGAGTAATCCACATATTTCTTTGAAAGAGAATACAAATCTGTTAATATCTCGCATGGATGATTTACAGCTGTCATAGCATTTATAATTGGAATATGCAAATGCTCCGCCATATACTCTATCAACGACAAATCCTTGTGACGGACAATAACCATATCCGCCCAGTTTTCCAGATATCCTATCACATCCTTAATATCTTCTTTTTTGTCAAGTGCTTCCGGCGGAAACAAAATTGTATCTCCACCCAACATTTTTATCCCATTTTCAAAAGAAACCCTTGTTCTAATGCTGCTTTCCGGAAAAAATAATACAATCGCTTTCCCCTTCAGCCAATCACATTCTCCGTTATCTGCTTTTAACTTATCCGCCAATTCAAAGATTTGAAAAATTTCCTACTTTGAAAAATCGTTCAAATGTATAAAATGTTTCATTGTCCTGCCTCCTTAAATTTCTCCAATCTATAATGATGTTCTTCATCTAACTCCTTAACACCATTCTTATAATCATATCCAAATTTTCTGTAAAATTCTGTTGCTGTAATAGAAGCAGGTATCTCAATACGAGTTGCTCTTACATAAAACTCATCCTGTTCCAACGTATTTATGATTTTTCTTCCAATCCCTTTTCCATGGAATTCTGGCAAAACGAAAATAGTCAGCAAAATGCTTTCTGTCTTACTTCCCCAGAAACCAGAAATCGAGCCCGTACCAACTATCTTACCATTCCATTCAAAGACATACATATGTGCATAGTTGGCAATATTTAGAACTTTCCCTGAATCATAAACCTTTGCAAGTTCCTCCATAGCTGCAATTCCATAATCCTTGCTATTGACCTCTAAGAAATTCCTTACAATAAGCTTGCTAACCTCATCTGCATCCTCTTCTTCAAATCTTCGTACATTAATACAATTTTTTACATAACCAACCAATGTCATCTTTTCATTTACCACTATATCCTCGCCAACTCTAACAAAGCCGTATTTTTCGTATAAATGACAATTGCCTGTTTCCTGCTTAATCGTATCTAAACGCCATTCTATTGTATTCGGATAAATGCCAAATAATTGTTCTATCACCGTGCTCGCAATCCCTTTATTTTGTAATTTTGGAATTATGAAAATAGGAGATATCCAATTAACATTTTCATGCACCTTTTTGCCTTGATGCCATCTGACTCTCACACCTCCAACTTTTTCACCATGAAACACAATGAAGTAAAAATCTGAATTTTCCTCAATAATCTTCTCTGTTACTCTTTTCAGGCTTTCTTTTGCCGGACTTGTATCATCATCTTGATATTTTTCATATAATGGCATAAACGCTTCTACCTGTAGTCTGTGCAGACACTCTGCTTCATCTTCTGTTACCAATTTCAATTCAATTGAATCATTCATTCCATGCACCTCTTTCACGCAAAAAATCGCATCAAACATTCATTGTCCAATGCGATAATTCCAATTTACGATGTAATATATATTAACACATCACTTACATTCTGGTTTTATGCACTAGACTAATAGACCTACCGGCTATAAGTCAATGCATTAACCCTGCAAAGCTTATAACACAGTATGTCTATAATACATGTACATATAACGTCTTGAATGTAAGTTCTGATTCATTTGTATGCTCTCCTTGTAATTTTGGTGATAAGTATACTATCCATATTCTCTTGTGTCAATAAAATTTTTATTTCAAACCATAAAAAACTTTCCATTACTCAATTCACAAATAGAGCCAAAGTAGAGCCATTTGATAAAACAAATGCCGGAAGCCCGCATAAATACAGGCTTTCGGCATTTTAGTCCGTTATTCAAACTCGATTTTGTAAGGCTGATTTTTAGTATTTTCTTTCATATTAAATACTATTCTCCTTGTCTTTTCGGTCTTAAAATTTGTATTATTTATATCTATTTGAATTATTAACATCACGATAACATCATTCAACATTTTCAGGATTAGGCTGAATTTCTATTACATCTTCTATCCTGCACCCCAGCTTCTGGCATATCCCGTCAATGTGTTTCATCTCTACATATTGATTCTTTGACAGCCTCGACAAAGTCCCGGCACTGAATCCTACCATATTCATGAGCTGTGTCTTCTTAATATCCTTGTCGATAAGTGTCTTCCATAATGGTCTATATGATATCATATCTGCTCCTTTTTATCAATTCCGTAACTGTGTTTCCTGTTTTACTCATTATAATTCAATACCTTATTCCTGTCAACATTTTATTCTAACTTGTTAGAAATTTTATTCAACTTTTTGTATCAAAACTATTGACGTACAGTGTACATATGGTAATATACAACCAACAACAGAACAGAACAAAATTACAACAGATTAGAATTTTAATTTTACAAAATGGAGGAAAACAATATGTTAAAGGAACAGAGATTTGGAGTAGAAGTTGAAATGACAGGAATCAGCAGAAAGAAAGCTGCAGATGTTCTTGCAGAAGTGTTCGGAGCAATCGCAGGTGAGCCAGACGGTACCTGCTATCACACACGCATCATCAAGGACCAGAAGAACCGCAAATGGAAAGTCATGAGAGATTCATCTATCACACCGGTAAGAAACGACAATTCAAATGCTCCGATGGATGAATACAGAGTAGAAATGGTTACACCACCCCTCAACTATGAAGACATTGAGCTCCTGCAGGTCGTTATAAGAAAGCTCCGCGAGAACGGAGCAAAATCCCATCGCAGCTGTGGTATTCACATCCATGTTGACGGAGCCAATCACACAGCAGCCTCTCTCAGAAGACTGGTAAGCTTCATGACAGCTAGGCAGGATCTGATCTATGAGGCTCTTGAAATCGGTGATCGTGAAAACAGCTGGTGTCACAAGCTTAACAAAACACTCCTTAATGCAATGAAAAAGGACAAGAACCTCACGAACGAAAAAGCAGAGGAAATCTGGTACAGCAGTGCAAATGACGGTTACTGTGGTGGCATAGACCATCAGCATTACAATTCCACAAGATACCATGGTGTGAATCTCCATGCTTTTTTCACAAAAGGTACAGTCGAATTCAGACTTTTCAACAGCACACTTCATGCTGGAAAAATCAAGGCATACATTCAGTTCTGTTTAGCTGTATCTGCATGGGCTATCACCTCCAACGACAAGCTGGTGTTCCGTTCCATGGATAATTACACTGCAGAGCAGAAAGTTACAATCATGAGAAACATCCTTACTCACAGACTTGGTCTCTATGGGGACGAGTTTAAGACCTGCCGGCTTCACATGATGAACCCTTTGAAGAAAGCCGCAGGCATGGCAGTAAGAGAAGCTGCGTAGCACACAATGCGCTGACCTATCGGCATGACGGGGAGAATGGAGATAATATGGCAAATCAGAAAAATATCCCTATAGGGCTCAGGAAGAAATACAGGATTGTTATCTCTGGCGGGCTTTCCAATGAGCATTTTGTGAAAGCTCCAAACAAGACTATTGCCAGGTCTATGGCAAAAGGAGAACTTAATCCATGGATAAAAATAATCAAAATTGAGGAGGTATCAGCATGAAGAAATTATATGTAGCATACGGAAGCAATCTCAATATTGCACAGATGGCTCTCAGGTGCCCTACAGCACATATTTATGGCACCGGCCTATTAAATAACTGGGAGCTTATTTACAGAGGCAGTATGACCGGATCATACGCAACAATAAGGAGAAGAAAAGGCTCTGCCGTTCCGGTTGTGGTATGGAGTATAATGGAGAATGACGAGAAGAGTCTTGACATTTATGAGGGGTATCCCAGATTTTATTTCAAGCAGAATGTTATGGTAGATCTTCCGTCCGGAAAGAAGAAAGCAATGGTCTATATCATGGATTTGAAACGTAAGCCAGGCAGGCCGAGTCAGCGGTATGTAGAATCCATCCGAGAGGGATATATTTCAAACAATCTGGATATACTCTACTTAGAACGGTCACTCACTTTGAATTCGCAGGAGTGCAAAAAAGAGACGTTCTGTAAAACGTCTCTTTTTTAGGCAAGCGAGGAGTTGCAGCTCCTTACTCGTCTGTTTTTGACTTTTGCGACCCGTTAATGGTTCGTGTAGCTCTTGGAGTTTTATTCGGCACCCTTACGATTAACTCATCGAGAGAACAGTCCAATGCCTCGCAGATAAGGTCCAGGTGGTCCAAATTTACCCTATCTACCATCTCATGGTACAACTCGTTAATCGTAGTTGGTCGTATACCGGTCTTTCTCGCAAGATCTGCCTGAGTCCACTTTCGGTCACCAAGTCGTGAAGAAAGTAAAATTCTAATCATACGTCATTGCTCCTTCCGTTATAATCTACCCCTTTTCCGGAGAGAAAAGGGGTATTTGTTAGATTATCACGTAGTTCGTTATTTCTTTATCGTGTTAAATTGAGCAATGACGACCTCATCATCTAGTATATCACAGCCATTTCATGCTATTTTTTCTTGAGCCACTTACTATGGACAAATCCTGCGTATTTATCAATGGCGACCAAATACCATTTTACACCATCCTTAGTGCTGTAGTATCCGTAACACTTCACTTCTGCGCCCTCTAAGAGAGTGAGGATTACAGTGTTGCCAGTACCGGCTCCTGTCCTCATATTCAGATCAGATGTTGTTACATAGGTTCCGGCAAGAGAATTATTCCTGCTCGTTGCATATCCAACCTTGGCAGAACCGTTTTTGAGCACATAATTCTTCTTTGTTGCAGGAGCGGAAGGTGCCGCCGGAGTTGCCGGCTTGACGGATGCTTCTTTATCATACTTCGGAACTCCAAAGCCCCGGATGTATTTTCCGTTCACAGCAAGGCTTCTTCTCTTGACCGCATTGGAATAATTACCCTCAATTACAGTAATCAGGGCACCTTCTACCTTTTCAACAACACCGACATGATCACTAGAACCCTTATTATCTCCGACACCGCTATCCTGCCAGTCATAAAAGATATAATCTCCATGGCTCGGAACGTAGGCATCATTCTCCACCCAGCATCCTAACGACCGGAATAAAGCAATCAACTTATCACAGCCGCACTCTGTAGGAATAATGTCTGTATATCCCTTGGCGATGGCACACGCACTTGCAAAAGTGGCACACCATGCATCAGTGTACTTAACCTTATATCCTCTCGCCAGCGGCTTGTGGTTGTTGTAAAGGTCGATAATCTTTTTATGGCTTCCATCAGCTTCCTTGCATCCAATCCAGCTCTGTGCCTGTGCCACAATTTCACTTCTCTTTCTACTCATACTCTTAGTACCTCCTACAAATTTTTCGTAATAATTCTGACCATACGAGGCTCTTTTCTTCTGAACCGCTGTACTCTGGTCAGCAGGTCTTTCAAACTGCAAAAGAACCGCATTGGATGCCTCTGCGACACTTCCTGCGGTTCTCAAAATCTGATATACGGAGCAATACGACTGCTTCAGTTCCTTAACAAGAAATGCAAGCTGCGTTTCCATATCTCCGATTGATGTTTTTTTTGCTCGCACGAATGTAAGCAGATTTTGCTTTCTGCTCCAGTACGTCCATTGAGCCAGTCCATACCCGGCGCCGTCTTTAACGAAATTTTGATAATCTCCGTTATCAACGGCAGCTGTGTATGTATCATCGGTAAGCCCCAGCTTCTTCTCGGAACTGTTCTGCAGATTGGTCGGTTTTAATCCGGACTCTGCATACAGATTCCCCATGAGTCCGGCTGTACCGAACTCATTGAAACCATTGCTTTTTAAGTAATTCCAAATCTTCTCGTCATTTGTTTTTCCAGTTAAAGCCATACGATCGCCTACCTTTTAAACTGTGCGATTGCCTGCATTACCTTGTCATATCCCACCATTGCACATAACCAGGACAACAGAATCAGTGCAATCAGATATACCGCTGTCTGTGCATTAAGTACAGCTCCGACCAGAATAATATAGGCAATGCCAACCGCAATTGAAAGACCGATTGCTACATATCCTGCAAGGGCATTGGAATAATACTTTGTTCCCCGCTCGTCCAACCACTTTTTAATAGCCTCCGTAAAAAGACCAGTCAGTGTGGATACAATAAGTAAACCTAATAAAAATACTTCAAGACTCATCATTCATTTCCTCCATTTCTGAATTGTTATCTTCTTTTCTGTCTGCACGTTCCCAGTCATGCTCCCTTTTCCTGTCCTTGGTCGTGCGGATCCATCCGCAAATGCCGGCTTCTCCGATTGTCGCTGCAATAACAGCACAGGCATACGTTTCCGGTATGGCTGCGTACTCCCGGAATATGCACAGCATCTGCCAATTAAACCAAATAAAAAAGGCAAACATCAGAATCAATACCAGATTCAGAGTGCCTACCTTTCCTATTGCTTTTTTAATGTTCTTCCACAGGTGGAAGCCTCGCCTTTTTCGCATACATACCTCCTACATACCTATCTGTGTAAACATAAAGCCTACAGCAATGCCAATTATCGTTGTGATCACATAACCAACGACCTTTCTCCACATCTCACCGTCTTTGCTTTCTAAAGACACGAGACGTTTTCCTTGTGCCTCCTGCTCTTTGACCATGCTCTCAACAGACTGTGCCAGCTTTTCGATTGATACCGTAAGAGCATTGATCTGCTTGGTGTTTTCTTCCAACTGTTCAATTCTCTTGTTCTGGCGGTGGTCTTCATCCTCAATGCGTTTCTGATACTCCTCGTACTCTGCCCTTGTAATTGGCTCCTCCATTCACTGCCTCCTTTCCAAAGAAAAAAGAGCCTTCCGGCTCTCATTCTTTCATTTCTTCGTACTGATCCATACATTCTTCCAAAATTTTCTCGTCAATCTCCTGGTTTGAATCCACTTCAAAGAATCCATTTATAGTCCGCAGGTTATGTATCTCTCTGACATAGCTTTTCAGTAAAGCTGTCATTCGATATATGATTTCATCCTGCTTTTCAACCATGTCCATATAGATTTCAAGAAGCTCTAAATCATTCTTACCCATGCTATTCCTCCATATTGTGTGTGAGTACAAAATCTTCCCACAGTTTATCCTTAAAGCGGTTTCCATCAACATGCTCAAGCATTCCTGCGTAGCTGGCTGCCACCTGCTTGCAGTAATCGAAGGATACCTCATATTTTTTGTATTTTTCCGCCACTCTCCGAAGGTTCTTTTTCATTCTCAGAGTAGTGCTTTTCCTTAAAAGAACATGATCTGGATAGATTACGCATCCCACGAACTCACACCCACACCTGTTTGGCCGGAGTGCACACCGATCATTAAATTCAAGTAGCAGTTTTTCATTGAGAAACTGAGTGAGCAGTTTCCCATATTCCTTCAGCTTTCCCTTATCTGTATCAGTGATAATGATATCATCTGCAAATCGGATGTATTTTTTTATCCCCAAGGTTCTTTTTGCGTACTGGTCCAGCTGATCAAGATACATATTCCCAATCATGTGTGACAGTCCGCCTCCTATGGCGATTCCCTTATCCCAGAGCATTTCATCGTCCGTAATTGTAAGATGGTTGCCATCAAGTGGCATCCCGAACGGTCGCTGTGTGCTGCACATATAGTACCGCATAAGCTCTACAGTGTATTTGTCGGAGATCTTCTTTTTAATGATATTCATCAAAACTTCGTGGTCAATCCGGTAAAAGAATTTTCTAACATCAAACTTGTAATAATACGCATACTGTCCTCTACCATTAAACTCATGAAACCACGAAGCAAGTCTCCTAACCGCTTCGTGCTGTCCTCTGTCCGTAACACATGCGTATGTGTCAGTTATGAATCCTCTCTGAATTGGCTCATATAGAACGTCATATATTGCCCTCTGAATCACTTTCGTGGTGTAATCAGTGTAAATAACCTTTCTTACTTTTGGATCAAATACAAGGAAGCTGCGATACCGCACTGGTGGAATATCCAGTCTCCTGAGCCTGTCTCTCAAGTTCAGAAGATTTTCCTCAAGGTTCCTTCTGAACTCTATAATCTCCCATTTGTCAGTGTGCTGTGACGCACAGTTCTTATCTGCTCTGAGCAGATTTTCAAATGATGTTATTTCATAATAAACATTCTTTATCGACATTGTTTCTCCAGTTTGGCACACACGGAATTCGGATATGCCTACTATCGGTGTGTGCACAGTTTTAATTTTTTGCCTATGGCAAGGAAAAGCAGTCCTTTACCTACCATGTACTGGGAGACAGCCCTTGAGCTGTCAGCATCTGACTATTTGGTAGAGCGGAGCGGAAGCCGAGGTTCCAGTTCGAGTTCGAGCGGGGATTGTTGCCGTTCAAGGCGAACAGACCCGCATTAGCACCGTTGTTCCAATTGCCACCAGAGTAGAACGCTACACCGCAATCCCTATCTCTGGACATTCTTGATCCAGCCGCCTACCATTTTACCAATTTCAACGACTTTCTCAGCCCAGATTTCGTATTTTTTGATCGGGAGGAATCCAAGCTTGTAAGAAAGACGGATATATGCCTTTAACTTTGTCACTTCAACATCAAGCTCCTGCAAAGTTGTCTTTTTATAATATTTCTTAGACCCCTCGACTACTCTTTCGAGGATAAGGTTCATACACCGCTTTATATCCACAACTAAGGCAAACTTCTCAGACTTTGGAAATTGTTGCAAACACACGTAAGCATATTCCATCATCTCAAAGACCTTCTGCTGTATCTTCATTTCTTCCATTCTTTTTTCATCCTCCCGTTAAAAACACAAGTTATTTTAGCATCCTTGTTAGAATTTATGCCATTTTGTTACATTATCACGTATTCCGTTATCGTAACCTCCAAAAAATATACCCCACTATCGTGGGGGTAGACAGAACACATTACTCAGTAGGCAGGTCTACATAAGCGGAGCGGAAGCCGAGGCTCCAGTACGAGCCCGAGCGGGGACCGTCGCCGAACAAGGCGAACAGACCCGCATGAGCACCGTAGTTCCAACCGCCACCAGAGAAGAACGCTCTCTCGTCGGCTCCATTGTTCATCCACATATGGTCGTCTTCGTATTCAGATGCAGTCGCACTTGCAGGCAGAAAGGCCAATGCCTTTAACACTGCCTGAGCTGCCGCTGATACAGAAGACGCACAGGTAACGCTTGCGAAAGCACAATCACGAGAAGCGTCAGCCTGAGTGGTGATTGTTGCAGAATAGGTAATCTTGCCAGATACCCAGTCAAGCTTAATAGAGTTCGCTGTAGTTCCAGATCCGTTCGGGGTAATGTACGCTCCGGTTGTCGCATCAATGGCTTTCCACTGTGCACTGGATGCTGCCTGTGAATGGTCGAGATCCGCAGCATTGTTATTAACAAGCACCTGCAGTTCTCCTTTTACAGTTCTGGAACCGCCATTCCACTCCCAGATGTTTCCATTCAAATCCCAGATACCCTCCAGAGTGCCGTCATGGCTCCATGATACAGGACCAGTTCCGGTCAATACTCTGGCTGTTCTTCTGGAATCATTTACTCCTGGAGCAGGAATTGCTTTATAGCCACCCTCAGAAGCATCTTTGCCATAGTTGTTATTACCTTTAGGCAGACAGCCATTTGCCTTGCACCACAAAGCGATTGCCGCCCATTCAGCCCTTGTCATAAGGTGCCATCCGTCGCCCTTCTGTGTACAGTAGCTGATTGCCTGATCCAGATTAACAGAAGTCTTAGGGTCCTCACAAGGAAGGCTGTACGCTCTGTTGTTGTTCACAATATTCTGGTACTTGGAAATGTAGATTGCATCAACTTCCTGCCCATTGACGATAAAGGCAGGATGTACGGAATCTGCTCCGCCAGGGATAACCTGTGAGATTTTGAATTTCGGGATTTTAACCATGACGGAAGGAAGCCCCTTATCATCATAAAGAATATCATTTGTAGGGCACACCGCTTTAAGTGCCATTGCTGCTAAATCAAAATTTGCCATAGTGCTTATACCTCCTCTACTCTTTCTCTCTCATCAACGCTCCAAAGTGTAAGTGTGACATCATCCATGTTAAGAGGCTTTGCAACCATCTGGATGCCTTTCTCTCCATCTTCGCCCTCTGTCTCATGCCCCTCATATTCCTTGGCCGGAATATCGACTTCTGCCACATACCACTTTCCGGATGCTGTGCCGATTACAAGATCTCCATCATCATCAAAACAGATATCCTTATGCTCTGGCTCATCCTTCTGGAGCTTGGCCAGATTCAACATAAGCTCGTCAGCGAACGTGATCTTGGTACCGCTCACTTCGAAATCGATCTTGGTGCCTGCGTTTTTCTCTACAATTTTCATGAAAGAATTCCTCCTTTTACAATGTATTTAACTGTTACTGATGTGGCACTTCCGTCAAATCCAAGCTTAAATCCGTTAAGAGCCTTATCTGATACCGATAATTCCCCCGGAAGCCCACCGGAAAAGCCCGTCACCCTTGCCTCTACAAGGTAGTTAGTTGTTTTCCTTGTCTTGGTAAGATTTATGGTCTTATCGCTGTTATTGAACGGATACTTCAAGGTGTTGGTAAGGGTAACAGTACCCGTTTCCACAATGTTCTCCGCCTCAAGCCCGCTTACTCTTTCTTCGTGATCGGCTTCAAACTGAAGCTGATGCTGAAAGATAATCTGCTGTGCAATCTGTGAATCCTGGATAGCTTCCTCCATGCGGTTGAAGTTCTCTGCACTCTGATTGGTGCCCTGCTGCATGAGTTTCCCGGCAGGCTCCATTGTCACAGTTCCGTCCGCATTCTGAGTAGCTTTGTATGTTCTTGCAGGATCTCTTACATTGTCCTGCCAAAGCATTCTGTCAAACATGTCTTTCCTCCTTCTATTCTTCTACCATAGGCACGTCGATCTGGATCAACGCACCTTCCGTTGAGCTCTTGACAATAGACCGGTTGCCTTCATACGCAACGTCTCCGTCTGCATCAAGCAGTCGTACTTTGGTAATCGTTATTGACATTTCATCGGTTGTCTCGATTTTGAATGTCATGGTATTTCCAGACATACTCTTTTCAGTGAATCGTCCTTCGTACCACTTCCCTGTTGCCGAAGCATAATACTGTGCTCGGGCAATCTTGCGCAGCCACCATCTGCGGTTTTTATCCAAAAAGGTTTTCTGCCAAGCCACTACAATCCCTCCTCTCCACATAGATTTGTACCGCATTCTACATATGTTAAAACAGCAGAGCTTTCGGAAGTTCCAAATGAAACTTTGTTTTCGCTCTGCTGACCTAATGTAGCAATATCAGGGTTGGTTCCACATTGTTCGTATGCTATCAATGCAGAACTCTCATTTGTGCTAATAGTAATCTTATCCTCGTAAGAAATGCCTACTGTGGTGTTCTCCGGATATGTGCCGGCTTCCTGCTCCTCTGAGCTCGGTAAATGACCGTAGACCATATCAGATGAACTGGTACGTATATTTACACCATTTTCAAGAACCATGCCCTTGGTGGTATCTGTTGGATACGTTCCTGCGAGCATGTTTTCGTCACTTGGCATATGCGGATATACCACATCATTGCTGATTGTGCCGACATTCATGCCGGATGGAATGTATGCACCTACGGTTGCTATATCCGGCTTTGTTCCACACAATTCATATGGAAATACATAATGTGTGATATTGGTATGGAACTTTATCTTTGTGGTGCTTATGAGCAGGACTTCTGCCAGGATATGTGCTGGCTTCATTTTCTCTATCAGAGCCTCAAGGTCTGATATATATACCTGATTCTCCTCTTTTATCTGTACCGAAATGGTAAGTCTTGTTGTCATTCTTACGGATGGAGTTTCATCACATCCTGTATAATTCTTCACTATGCTCTTAATAAGTGAACCGGAAAACTTGTCTCCGCCATTCCAGAACAGCTTCACCCTTTTTCTTCTGTATTCGAGATCTGTCTGTGAATCAGGAAGAAGATTGAGCCATTTTTCCCACCGGCTTATCGTTTCCTCATCTGCAGTATCGATGAACTGATCCTGCATAAGCTTTTCAAGCCCTTCCGCACCTACATCAAGCGTTTTTCCTGCAAATCTGTAGTTGGTGTCCATTTCCAACAAATCCCGATAAAAAAGCGGACCGTAGGAAAGTAATTCCTCGTATCCGCTTCTTTGCTGATTGTAAAATACTGTACTAAGCATCGATCAGCACCTCCTTCAGAACAGGTGTGCTCTCCTTCCCTACCTTTACATTTTCAGTAGAGCCATTGAGCTTCAGAGAAGCAGGAACATAGTCTAATATGCTTTCTGCCGACGCAATCAGCGAACCAATTGAGGACACTCTCACAGTAATATCCTCGTCTCCATCGACAACCAGTGTCTTGAAATAAGTCTTGATTGCATTCTGGACTTCCGTCTGTGCTGTCTGCTTGCTGTACCCGCTTTTCAAATCTGCACTGAATGATACCGAAATATCAACCGCCTCCGGAGCGGCCGCCAGAAAATGAGCTCCCAGATCAGATACCCCATCTCCTAAGCCATCACTGAACGTAAGAGCCTTGCCGTTGACAGTAACTTGATACCCTTCCACAATCGGATCAATATAACTCTGTACGTCCTCTAATATGCTCTTAGCGGGGATTCCGCCCTCTGTGGAATATATGACAGCCTTAACGGTATTTTCGCCTCCGTACAACGGCAATATGTGTGCCCTGCCCACACCCGCTCTTTCCTCGCACCAGACTTTGTATTGTGAACGATTATTATTCTGTGCCGGTCCTGTTTTCTTTTCCTGCCATCTGCTTCTTAAATCATCGTCTGTTTCTTCCTCAGCTCCCGGAATATAAAGAGAGCCAAGCGTACATGCTTCAAGACCGTTGACTTCGTAGACTGGCACGACATTCTGTCCGGGCAGGATAGAATTGGTCGCAGTTCCAAGGACTTCTGACTCCAACAAAAACCTGTCATCCTTCGATATAAGCTTGAAGTAGCAGGATTCTACAAAGAACCTGCTTCCAAGTTCCGGAGTTGTGCCAGTAAATGAAACTTCATAGTAGGATGGAGTGGCACTTTGTCTGTAAATGCCATCCTGAGCCGCCTTTTCCGTCAAAACATCTCCGGTGCAGGTATCAACTGCCAGCATTTCAAAGGCTGTACTGAGATCATTCATGAATTTTGCAATACGGATGCAGTGACCTGTGGCAGCATCCATGAATAAGCTTCCCTGTCTGGTATCCACCCCGTATTCTTCACCAAGAGCTCTCGCCTGATCCATAAAGTAATCTTCCGTAAATTCTTCAAACACCTAAATCACCTCCTTTGTCTGTATGCTTCCGTAAATTGTGTCTACATCAAACGATATGATCACACTGTCCTGATGCGGATAGGTATCCTTAAATTCAAACCCGAAGTTATAAACATCCAGAATTCTCTCGTCATGAATCAGTGTGTCTCTGATAAGGAAGGGCATTTCTGCCTCTATATACTCTCTTGTTGCAGTGTTCCTTATAACACTGTCACGTATTTCGCTGCCATACTGACTGTCATAAATAAGGCAATGAAAACGAGGTGTCAGAAGGGCTTTCTTTATGAACTGCTTAACAGCCTCCTGCTCATCTATGAATCCGGCAATCCGACCAGCTTCCCAGTCTATAGCGTAGGTTCTTGATGTGATCGTTTCCTCGTCTTCAATGGCAGCAACCGGAATAGCTATGTCAACCGCCATCTGATTACCCCTTTCTGTCCAAAATGTAATATTGTTTTCCGCTGTTGAATGCCAGCAGATAAACGGTATCGCCTTTCTTTAGTGCGTTATGAATCATAAGAACTCCGTCTCTGACAGTAAATGTTGCCAGAAAATGGGAATGTGCTCCATCATCGCTTCCGCTTAGTTCCTCATGTGTATGCTTTCCGTCCGTCTTCGTTTTTGATATGAGAGAGCCGGCTCCCGTTTCCAGATCAACCTCGATCTGGTAGTCCGTAAGGCTTCTCGGTACCACAAGCGAATTGGCGGTTAATACCATTTTTGCATCATTCTTCAGCGTGACTTCCAGTGGAGAGGCGGATGTTACAATTCCCTCCTTCACACTCGGTGCTTCCGGTGCCATTGATTGTATCAGCTGTTTTATTCCGGTAGGTGTTTCCTGATCTGCCATAATCCATCCTCCTAACTAAATGTGCCATCATCAACCCAACCAAACACCCTGCTCTTGCTGTCTGTGTGCTCTAGGTGCCATGGGTGAGCCTTGCCTTTTGCAATGTGAGTAATCTTGGCCGGACCTGCATTGCATCTGGAGCCGGTAGGCTTGCTTGCGGCACTGTTCACATAGTGGTAACCGCCATTGAACTGCACAACGTCTCCTATCTTGTGTTCAGAGCTTGTCTGTGTTGAGCCTGATGATTTTGTCACAGGCTCTGCAAAGTTAAGCTTTAAGGTCATTGTATGGCTTTCTCTTGTGTACTTGTGGGTGTCTTCATCAATAAAAAAAGACCGTTTTAATCCAAGATGAGGGATGATAACATAAACACATTTTCCGGATACAGCTTCCGATACTCCCATGCCAGAGACCTTCAAACTCTGCTCCGGTGTCCCCTTTTCATCAAAGATTGATTCGACCAGCTCCTGCATCTGTGCGGCTGTGTAGGAATCGTCCACCGACTTTACCTCCATGAAGGTACCAATCTTCGATTCCAGCTCGGTATTGGCTTTCTCATACACTATCGCATCCTCCTTCGACAGGAGCCTTACTCTGGTTCTTATCTTCTCAATGCTCTTGGAGTATTCGTAACTGGTGAGGTTTGACTGACTGCTCCCAGCTTCCAATACCCACTGCATGGCATTTTCCACTCTTTTTCTTAAATAAATCGTGCCATTTTCGGAAGAAATATAATATCTTTCCCCTGTGGCTTTATACGTTGTGCTTAACGCATCGAGCATCACATCATAATAAGTTGTCTTTGCTTTTGGAAGTTCCGGTATTACATAGCTTGTATCAACCGCATTTCCTGTCATTCCCAGCCTTGACATACAATCATTGAATATATCTGTGGCCGTCTTGTTGGTATAGCAGAATGAATCCTTGTTATTCGCCAGATAATAAGCATTGTCATAGGCTTTTACCACCAGCTTTTTAGAATTACTCTGCTTATGGCTTGTGATTATGCCCCGGAACAGCTCTTTGCCGCCCTCATAAAAAACACATTGGTCTCCATTGGCACAATCTACCGTAACCCTTGAATGATTGCATCCATCATCATCCATCAGAGTGATACTGACAGACCTTGGAGCAGCTCCTTTCCTGCCGCTCCAAGTGATCTCCTCGAACATATTTGACACATCATAGCCCGTTCCGTTATGGATAATTACAAATTGTATTGCCATGGCTACCTCCTATGCTGCCGGTATGGTATAAACCTGTCCGGGATAAATCAGATTTGGGTTACTGCCAATAACACCTTTATTCGCATTGTAAATAACGGTATATTTAGCTCCTGATCCGTAGAACTTCTTTGCGATGTTCCAAAGACAGTCGCCCTTTTTCACTGTGTATGTCTGTGCCGCCGGAGTGTTATCCACCCTTGGAGAGGATTGTGAAACAGTAGCTTTCTGTGTGGTAACATTCACCTTGATCTGACGCATGGTGATTTCTCTGTACTCCTTGAAGGTAATGTCAAACTGCACCGTTCCAGGATCGCCGCCAACCTCTGAGGTTTTGAATTTCTCAATGGTGGCATACATGGATATTCCCATGCCTCCGGTAAGAGTAAGCCGCACCGGCTTCTTGGTGTTCTTCATTGCCAAAACCTGTGCTACTGCTGTGTTCGGATCCGGAATGTTGCTGTAATTGCATCCGCTGAAATAAGTCTTCGGGAAAAAGCTCGAAAAGCTAATGTTCGCAGCTGCACTGTCCTGTATAATCGTACACTCACCAACTCCATACACCTTGAGGTTGGAGTTGTCACTGCCATACGACACTTCTATTTCTTCTGGAAGAACCGGAAACCGAAAAATGCTGTTCAGTTTCATGGCTAATTGATAATTAGAACTCATACGACAAATCTCCTTCCTCCTCAATTTCCTGCTGAATAATACCCATAAGAGCATCCTTCATGTTCGACATTAACAGGCTTACAACATCTTCCTTTGTGACACCATTTCCGGTTACCTTCATTTCTCCAGCACCCTCTACTCTAAAAGTCACTGTCCTGTCGCCGCCTGCTGTATCATTAGCCGCCTGCTCCGGCTCCACATAGAAACTGTCCGAAGATGTATCTTTTGCAAGTATGTTAGCTGTTTCATCAGCTGTATAAACAACTTCTCCGCCACCAAAATTGACAAGCTCCGGTCCTTCCTCGCCGACCAGTGCAAGTCCCGGTTCCGCATCTACGGTACCTTCTGCGTATGCATGATATCCACCGCCCTTTAGAGTGGTGTTTGCAAAGCTTAGGGAATTGATTGCACTCTGGGCTTTCGATACTCCGTCTTGAATTTCCTTCACATAGGCATCCATAGTGGATTTCGCATTTGCCTTCGCTTCATCACTCAGGTTTAGATTATCAACAGCTGTTTCCATATCCGTCTGTATCTTGGTAAGGGAATTAGAAAAATCCGTCTCCAACTCTGCCATACTGGTTGCTGTATCGCCTTGAGCTGTCTGCAGGTCATTGTATTGCTTCACTACTGCTGACAGATCTGCATCATTCATGCTTTCCATGCCGGCCAGCATTGCAGCTGACTCCTCACTGCCATCTGACAAATCTTTCAGCATATCAGACAATCCTTCGATTTCGTCTGCTCTGGCTGTAAGAGAATTCATGTTCTCGTTGTATGAGTTCCAGTAATCTATCTGTGACTGCAACGCATCCTTGATACTCTGGGATGTCATTGCTGTTACGTCCTCAACCTCTGTCCATAAATCATACTGACCTTGAACACTCTGCAGAGCTGAATCGTAAGCATCATCATAGGCTGTGCACAATTCTTCAAGCTGTGCCGAATAGCCTTGAATGACACTGCTTGCCTCGTTGTATCCGTCAGATGTACTCTCCAGTACCTCTCTCTGCTGCTCATATATCTCGGAAGCCTCTGTTGCTGATGCAGACGCAAGAGCAAGTTCTGACATCATGCTGTCGATTTCTTCCTCAGAGTACCCCATTTCTTCATAGCATTCACGAATGGCATCTGTGACACGATTAAATTCCTCTTCTGCATCTTCAGTCGCATCTTTAAGCACACTATACTCGTTATAGGCATCTTTTACCGATCCAGACCAGTTCATTTCAGCTCCATCAGCTAAACCCGACCATGCTAAGAATGGATGTTCTTCCGACCAATCTTCATCAAGAGCTTTCTGATATTCTTCATATGCTGCATTCATGGACTTATTGGCTTCATCAAATGTGGACTGTGCATTTTGGTACTGTCCTATATAATCCATAAGCTTATCCATGTTTGCCTGTGCTTTCTCCTGATTTGCGGAATCTGTAACCGCCTGCCATAAATCTTCCACCGACATGTTCAGTTTTCCGTTTGTAGAGTCAAGCGTGAGGTTTAATCCCTCATAGGAATTGTTCAGTCTATCGACTATGCCTTGCATAATTTCTAACTGCCCACCAGATAGATTTGTATTTTCCTGCATAGCTACAAGTTGAGCGATTAATGATTTTGAAGAAGATTCGCTATCATCAATTCCACTCATTGTTTCTTCGTATTTGCTATCAATTTCATCCAATGCCGTTCGTAATTCCTCGGTCTGTGCAACAAGATCTGCTATAGTCTCTTTATTTTCCTCAAACGAAGCACTCAACTCGTCGATTTGGTTTTTTAATTCGTATGCCGCAACTGTATCTGCCTGTCCAGCTTCTTCAAGTTCTGCATATTGATCTTGTAATTTATCGAGTTCCTTTTGTGTCTCCTTTGACGATAGAGTAAGATTCTCCTGCGCCTTTGCCATCTCATCTTCTGTATTATTAAGATAAATAACTGCCGCTGTAACTCCTCCGATTGCTGCTGCAACCAACGCAAGCGGTCCAAGGGCTACCGACATAGTAGTCCCCATTGCCGCTGTAACTACAGTCGCTACCTTTGTAACAGCGGTGTACGCAGTAAGTGCAAGAGTGACACCACCAATCCCAACAGCCGCACCAGTAAGCAGTGCGGAAATTGCTGGATGTTTCGTGATAAGTTCTGTAAATCCATCTGTAATATCTGCTATACCATTCTTAAACTGTGCCACCGTAGGGTTTATGTCGTCTCCAATGGCGATTGCGAGGTTATTGAAGCTATTCTGCATACGTTCTGTCGCATACTGCGTAGTATTCGTCATAGCAGAATAAGCTCTCTCCGTTGTTCCTGCTGAATTTCTCAGCTTATCCAGATTGTTATTAAATGTATCAAGTCCCTGATTGATAACAGCGTTGGCAGCCTTTCCGGCTTCTGCACTGCCCCACAGGTTCATCAATGCTTCACTGTCCTGATCCACGCTGTTATAGAGAATTTCCAGAACGTCTGCCAATGAATATCCTGACTTCATCAACTGTCCGAAGGACTGTCCTGTTTCCTCCATGATTACTCCGGCAACCTCCGAGCTGGAATCACCCAGCTCATTGAACATACTGGAGATATAGGTCGTGGATTCTTCAACGCTTACACCCGCCTTGGTCAGACTGATGTATCCTGATTCCAGATTGTAAAGATCAATCGAATAAGCGGATGCCGTACTGATAGCTTTACCCATGCTGCTCGACAACTGGTCGATTGTCATAACACCCAAGTTCTGGGATGTAATCAAGCTATCCGAGATATTCGTTACCTCGGAAGCTTCCAGCTGATACGCATTGAGGGCTGTCGTTAATACAGACAGGGCAGATGCAGACGATGTAAAGCCCGCTTTGGCAAGCTTTGATGCTTCTCCTACAGTTTCTACCGCTCCCTCCGTGGCGACACCGGCTGATATTGCATTGTAAGTGGCATCCGCAAGCTCATTTACGTTCTTTGCAGTGTCCTTTGATAATCCAGATATCTGTGTAGAAAGCTGATCTGCGGACAGCACGGTGGTGTCGGCTACCGTAGATACCATGGCAACATTCGTCTCGAACTCTGTAGCTTTATCAGAGGCATCTGAAAATGCATCCGCTATTTTATTCAGTACCGCCACAATTCCGACTGTAGCAAGAATATCATCCAGTCCTACCACCGCATTTTTTGACTTGTCCCCGAAATCCTCTGATTTCTTGCTCGTTTTATCCATTTCCTCTCCGAGCTGTTCTGTCTTATTCTGTGCTTCCTCCGCCGCATCCGCTTCTGCTTTCAGTGCATCCTCTGTCTTAAAGCCCATATTTACAAGTTCTTCTGTTGAATAAACCGCTTCCAGACAGCCCTTATCATAATTGCCAACTGCATCCGTCCAGTAATCGGTTGCCTGCGCCGCCTTTTCCATTGCTTCTGTGGCTTTCTGTGTTTCTTCTGTGGTATTTGCAAATGCCTTATCCGCTGTATCCGATAATTTGTCGAAAGCGTCAAGTGTTTTATTACCGGCACTGGACATAGCATCCAACTTATCGCTTATTTCATCGATGGCTTTAAATATTACCGATAATCCAGCCACTACCTATCGCCTCCCTTCCGACCGGACAGCAAATATACTCCTCGTCTGCAAGGGTCTTCAGTTTCTACAAGCTCGGAAGCTATAAAGAAACCTCTTTTTCGCTTGGGCATTCTCTCAAATTCCTCTGGTCTGAGACCATGCCTCTGCCAGAGGACGTGTGCCCAATACTCCAAAGTGCCCTTGCTTTCAATCAGTTTTTTGCGTCTTTGGTCTCCTTAGCCTCATCGTCCTCCTCCGTCAGGCCAAGAACTTTTAACACCTGCTTGCTTACGTGTCCGTATTCCTTATTGGTAGGGAATACTTTAAGCGGCATTTCGGTAATGTCCACGCATCCGAAGTATTCCATGAGCTTCTTGTCCTTCAGATCAGGATAAACGAGAGCCTCTACCATGAGGTGGCGGGCTGCCTTGTTTCTGTCTCTCTCGACCTTATATACAACATTGCCATTCTGAACAATGAAATTACCCTTCTTATCCTTGAGAGGTGTCTTGGATTCATACATCTCATTGATTTTCGCAATAGTGTCGTTGTGCAACTGCTTAATTTCCAGCTGAATCACTTCGCCATTCTCGTCCTTGATGGACTCAGGACCTGGAACCGTAACAATCTGTTCCACCTTTGCTTCCTCACGCATGAAGTATCTCAAATCTTTATTAGCCATAATGACCTCCTATTTTCTATTCTCAGGCCTCTATTTTGACCTGTAGCACACTTTAAGTTCCATAGACAGTAGTTAATCTGTCTGCATGATTTTGAACGTAAAAAAGGCACACACAAAACCGAAGTTCTGCGTATGCCTCTGCTGTTCATGACTGTCCTGCTTAGGACATATTCTTGGCACCAAAGCTGATGCTGTCCTTTACTACATCTCCATCTGTGTCAAGCGAAATGAGATTGATATCTCCTGTCAGCACAGCTCCAGTCACTGTTACGGACTCGCTTCCGCTTACCTCGTAGAAATCAGAATCCTTATCGGTTCTGATGCCCTGAATTGTAAGTTCCGGAGTGATTCCAGAGTTCTCATACTGTTTAACGATATTGTTCCATCTTGCAGTAGTGCGGTACTCGTCAATGCTTCCGGTAATATCTCTGCCAAGCCAGCGTCTGTTTGTTCCCTTATCGCCCAGCATCTTGCCAGACCATACCGTAGGAGTGTAAACAATCGTAAGCTTTACTGCGTCCATTACCTCTACTCCATCAATGTAGATGTGACCTTCTTTAAGGCTGAGGGGTTTTCTGTTCTCGCCCATATTCTTTCATCCTCCTTATCTTGTTGATACAGAGAAGTACAGCTTCTCTGCTGAATCTACTGCCTGCAGTCCGACATTGAAGAACGTCTCGTCTCCGATGCTCTTGCTCTGGTCAACGTAGAAGTCATTTTCTGCATCCACGTTCGTGATTGCTCCCTGCTTCGCATAGCTCTGGAGAAGTGCTCTGCCAAGACCTTCCATAACAAGCCATCCGTCCTCGTCATTGTCAAACTTATTCGGAGGGAATGTCAGCTTCAGATCATCTGCAAAGCTGTCATACACCCGGATTACTCTGTTCTTAGAATAATCTGAGGTTCTCTCCGTTGTGAAATTGTGAAGACTGTTGATATCGTACTCGACGATTACCTCATCCTCCTCAGACATGGAGAAGAAGAATTCTCCATTGGAGATAGCTTCGATTGCTTCCTCATTGGTCTTTAAGCCAACAACATCCGTAGCACCCTCAACCGCAACATTGGTATTGGATGTGGTCTTGTCTGCTCCTGCTGTCGCACCTGCCACCCACGCACAAGCTTGTGCATTAGTAAGCTCCTGACCGTCTACCGCATAGGAGTTTGTCACATTGATAATTCCTTCGTAGTCAGATTCGGCATCTGGAAGTACTGCCTGCACAGTCTTTCCGCACTGTTCACGAAGATACTTAATCTTTGTGATTACCGCAGTCTTCTGTGAGGACTCGTCTTTAGGGAATGCCATTGTATTCCACTTGATCTTCTCGGAAGCATCCAAAAATGCTGTGATATCGGTGTTCTGCACAGCTCCGTCCGTTCCGCTTTCAAGATTTGTGGATGCAAATGCAGTAAGGTTTGCGGATGTGGATGTTGCTGAAAACACAACATACTTACCAGAGTTTACCGCAATCAGATCAGCGATTGTGGTAAGCCCTGTGTACTCCTCCACCTTGTCTGCACCAAGATATACCCTCACTGCGAAAGTAGAAGCTCCTGCCTCTGCCACGCATGCAACAGCAATATCATTTCCTCTGGTACCGCCATATGCGGCCGTAATGGTCATTCCTCCTGCTGTCTTCGTTGCCTTGTCTCCATTGTTGATAATGTAAACAATAACGGTAACAGCATTCTTGAATGCCTCTCTGATTAGCAGCATAAAGTCGTTTGTGTCATAGATACTGTGTCCAAGCTTTGCCACCTCCGCATCCGGAGACGCAGAGGTCAATTTCAGAATCCCCTTGTCAGGTCCCCATCCAAGCCCGATCAATGGAATGAGTGCGGTACCTCTTGTGGATCCGTTAGGGCTCTGCTGACGTTTTGACTTGAAGTTAATATAATCTCCAGGTCTTTTCTTTGAAACATTTACTTCAAAAGTTCCACCAGCCATGATTTACTATACCTCCTTTTCTAACCATGCTTTAATGTGTTCATGTACTTCCTGGATGGAATACTCACCATCCGGAAGATCGGCAGTTGCTCCTGCAAAAGTGCTTGATGTCACATGAAACAGCTTCATGCAACTCTTTCTGATCTCATCTAATGAGAACTTCTTTTCTTCCATAACTTTCTCTGCAGTCGGCTCTTCCATAACCTTTTTATCTGCATCTGACTGTCTTCTACTCGGCATTTTGACCTCCTTCTATTTGCTCAGCAATAGGAGTGCCATTGAAATAGAACTCCCTTGCCAGTGTTGCTGCTTTCTCGTTAAATCTCGTGTATCGCTTCCATGAAATCTCAATCTGCCACACACCCTCGTCCACCTTGGTCGCTTCCATGCTGTCTATTCGGAAGTTATTTCCTGTCCGTTTTCCTTTTTCATCTACCAACGGCACTTTATAGCGATTCCCGCTTATTGCATGTACTATCTGCGAGCACTTTCCTCCTGTGGAAACATTGTCAATGTCCATCACCTTCGCATATAAGGTAAATGTCGTAGAGTATGTGTTTGTTGAGAAATCCCCGCTTTTCTGGTGCGGAGAAGGATAAAATACACAAGGGATTTCCATATCCTCTGGCACTTCATCAAAATATGCCGGCAGGTTCAGAATGCCGGCAACAAAGTAGTAAAGAGCCGCAATCTCAAATTCCAGCATTTCCTCACCTTCCTACATAAAAAATTGTTGTAACCATTGTTCCATCTTCTGTTCCATGAGCCCAGGAAGCATATCCTCAATACAGCGGACTGCGTCTCCCCAGTAATGTGAGCCTTCAATCCATTTCTGCTTCAAAAGCATTCCTGTCTTAGCTCCCGGCTCATAGATGAAATGTTCTCCCTGCCAGTATCCCGGAACAAACCTGGTATTTACCCCTTTGGGGTTCAGCCAGTGACCTTTATCCGCATACTCTGCGTATTTCACATTGGTGCCGACTTCTATAGTCATGCTTCCCTCATTCAGCACAAAAACATTATCCTGCTCCCCTTTTGAGAAGCTATTCAGAAGCAGTCTGGTGTCAACTGTCTGTTTCCGGATGATCTCGTCCTGCACAATTCTGAGGAATTCATACCCTAAGCCTTCCATGAAGTTGACCAATTCCTTCTTGAATTCTCCCTGAGCTGCTTTATCCAGTTTTCCAACAAATCCTTTCAGATCTGAAGTGTCAATCTTTACATAAGTTGTAGCCACTATAATGCCCCTTTCACAGTTCCTTTCCGCTGAATATTTACCATAATGTGATGGTCTCTAATGTTGTGAGGCATTTCCGCTGTATATGCCAGTCCGGTATTCTTATCAACAACCTTGTCATTGACACGAACGTCCGTATCTGCCGGAAGCTGTAATTTCCCAGAGTATATGAATTCGTTCGCTGATTCCGTCTGAGTAAGTTCTGCATTAGCATTCACATTGAAATGACACGCTACATCTTCAACGTCCGGAACCTTCGGATATGAGAAACCTGTCTGCTTGATTGCAAACCCCATATCCTTTTCCCCTTTTACCATGTGATAAATATCACACCTATGGTCCAGTAAATCCTCAAATGCCATAAGCGCCTCCTATAACTTCCTAAGTTTCATTGTCACCTTGCCGTTATCAGGCTGGATGATGTAATCATCTAACATCAGAGCCAGCCCCAGATTTTCGGCAATGTCTGAATCATTGTCCATGGTGTAGGAGTAATCATCAAAGGTCTCTGAGCTTTTCGCTCCCTCCTTCTGTGTAATTGCCTGCTTGGCATAAGCTTCAGCCAATAAAATAACTGCCATCCGGACATCCTGTGGCAGCTCTTTTTCGTACTCTTCTGTATCAAATCTGTTATGCGTATGGTAAATAACATATCTTTCTGCTCTGGCTATATCATAGGCAAGTCGAACATCAGACCTTGCCGCCACCTTGGCAGATTCAGAATACTCTTTTACCTCCGCAGGCTGTACCCAAGGTCTCTGCATGTGTTCCTCCTACTCTAATCCAAGCTTAGAAAAATCTACAAGTCCGAGAGCACCATTGATACGTTCAACATACTCGTCATGCTTGCTGCATCCTTCAAGGCTGATATTCTTCTCTTCGGCCAGAGCTAAAAGGTCGGCATTACGCATATGGGATACTTTGCTTGCTGTCAGTCCGTCCTCAACTCCTGCTTCTGCGCCAGCTCCACCCTCCGGAGCTTCCGGCTCCTCGTCTTCTGCGCCAGCTCCCGTGTTATCGGTATTCAATTCCTCCGCAGGATTAGCAATCACTGGCTGTTCATCAAATCTGCCGGTAGCAAGAAGCTGTTCTGCCAGTCCGTCCTCAACTTCAAAAGGCTCCCCCTTTACACAGGAGAAGCCTCTGATAGAGTAAGAAAGCCCGGTATTAAGTGATAATCGTTTCATAAGGCACCTCCTTAATCAAGAGAAGGCAAGCCAGTAATAATCGCAGTAGCGTCAAGCTCCTCGATGATCGGATCGTAATCAAGGTGGCATACATAGAATCTCTTATCCTGCATGATCGCCTCTTTGCCCTCAGTGGTCTTTCTGATCTTCATACCGTAGGTGTTTACAACAACGAGGTTCTTCGGATCCGTAAGGATAATCTTATCGTCACTGATAGACGGACAGGAAACAGTAGGAATGTGTACCGGCTGAGTGTAAACATTCTCCGGAACAGCTCCGCCTTTGCCGATTACCTGATTCATCAGATAAAGTTCCCACTCCTGTGCTCTCTTAGGGGACATGAGCCAACGAAGCTTTCCATTGTTGTACTTATTAGGCAGCTTCTGGAGTGTCTTGTAGAAGATGTCCAGCTTCATGGAGTTTTCACTGGAAGCGTCATATACATGACCGCCGCCGTTGATCTGCTTAATCCAACCATCATTGAGCTTTAAGAAGTCTGCATCTGCAGCTGCTCCAATCTCAATCGCCTCGGAAGCATTCCATGCACCCGCAGTATGTGCTTTAATGAACTTGTACAGCTTCTTGTTATTGGTTACGATGTCTCCGATAGCGAATGTATCTGAGCTGTTAAACTCCTTTACCTGGGAAGCTTTCTCGTCGCCATTGAGATACAGGTCCTCAAGGTCAACACCAAGCTGTGTGGTCATGAGGTTTGTAATGACTGCCTCTAACTGCTGACCTTCGATATTCTCACGAAGGGTTTCCTCAGTAATCTCCCAAGGTAAACGAACGGCCTTGCAGGCATACTCGATCACGTTGGTATTTACACCAGCTCTGTAGCCATCATCTGTGTTCTCGACCTTGGCACGAAGAATTCTGGATGCGATACCAATCTTGTCAATCTCACCGCTTTTTGATGTTCTCATGACGTGTCTTACCAGAGGTCCGAGGTTGGTCGCTTCGAATGTCTGCTGAATAAATTTTCTTGCCTGCTCCGGCTGTAAAAGTCCATGAGTAAGGCTGCCGGTCTGAATTGCAGTACCGGCTTTGTTAATGATCTGCTGATTTGTAGGCATAATATTTTTCCTCCTTCTTTTTTGCTTAGAACATGCCTGTCATGTAGTGCTGTTCTGCTTCCTGCTTCTCAACAGTGCCTGCGGCAGAATTGAGGTTGCCCGGAAGTGCTCTGCTCTTCAAGAGCGGCTCGATTGCCTTTGTAACAGGCTCCATGGCCTTGGAAACTGCCTCACCCACCATCTTAGCTACATCGTCTGCATTTACATCAGACTCAGGTTCTGCAGGTGTGCCTTCTCCTTCGCCGCCCTCGCCCTTTGTGATAGCTTCGAGCTGTTTTGTGATAGGTTCCATGGCTTTTGCCACTGCATCCCCTACCATCTGCTGAACTTCTTCTCGCTTCATTTCGTCGTCCTCCTTTTTGACGTTATTTTTTGCTACTGTGTCTCCACCTTCGCCCTCTGAATTATCAGTGAACTCAGACAAAAATGAACCCAGCGTATCATAAATGCCTTTAAGGGCACTTAGATTCTTGGTGCTGATACTCTTTCCTGCTTTTTCAACAGGCGCAGGAGCTTCCTTTGCCGCCTTCTCCAATGACTTAACAATACTGCCATCACTCGTAAGAAGCTGCGTGACAATATCATTGAAATCTGTGAGAGCGTCTTTGATGGTCTCCTCGTCAGAGTTATATCCCCATTCCCAGGAGCCAGTATCGGGATTGTAGAAATTGCCTTCCAGGCAGCTTCTAAGCGCATACCATGCAGAGTAGAAGTTATCCTCTTTCACACGTCGTTTGAAATTGTTCTTCACAGCACCTTTCTCAACGACATCGAAGCCCATAGCCTTTGCAAGCTTTCTAAAAAGCCCTTTCGGCTCTTCCTGCTTCTCTACCGGAAGTTCTACATCTTCCTCAGAGTAGACACCAACACCACCCATAGAGAATCCTGTGATATCCCCTTTCTGAATGGAATCCCATACATCAGAGTCCGTAATCTCCATGGTCATGAGCCATGTGCCTTTCTTGATCGTTTCTCCTTCAATCTCCATATCGCATTTTGCAACATAGGATTCGACCACCTCTGCTCCGTCACACTTCTTGAAGCAGTGCTGAAGGTCTACCTGATTGCCGTTCTTGGCGAACCAATAAGCAGCCTTGGTAATCTCCTCCTCCGTCATGTAATTGCCCTGTGTATCCTCTACCATGGGCTCATACACGATACCGGTCACAAAGTGGCTGTCTGCGTCTGCCTTCAAAATTCGTCCAAACGTGGCGAAATTTGCGGCACCGTCCTCTGATTTAGTAATCAGGAACTGCTTTTTATTCGCAGCCTTGTCAACCAACGATACGAAGCTGATTTTTGCATCTGTAATTGCGTATGCTTTCGCAATCTTAGGCATACTCTCAAACCTCCTTCTGGTTTATTTACTGTTTAACGGACAGCTCCGAGATAATAGGATCACCTCCTTCCTCATAGCAAGTAGCGGAAAATGCACAACTTTTGCATCAGATACGAATGCCTTTGCTTGTAACTCACGATGCCACCTCCCTCCCGAAAAAAGGCAATAAAAAAAGCACCCTCTCGGATGCTAATTTCGCAATAATTAGTCTGTATTAAATCTTTCCTCAGATTCTCGTTTGTCAGCCTCGGCAAACTCATCAAAGATTTTCTGTTCCTCTTCCGTAAGCTCACACGTCGGCACCAAGGTACCAGATTCATCATATTCAATTTTTCCTGCAAGTTCCGAAGGATAAATTAACATATTATTCACTAGTCCTTTCCTTAAACAGCTTCTTGACCGTTTTCTCCAACTTAGTGTTCTTTGTGGAAGATACGGCTTCTGCAACAAATTCATCTGGACGTTTTGCTGCGTATATACCTAACTTCTGCTTAATTATACTACGATCAATCTTTAAATTGCAAGCACTCATAGCATCTTCCATAATGGATTTGCAGAACACATCTCCATCAATGGCTTTCCATGTATCATCCAGATTGTCATACATACTTATGGTTTTCTTATATGTAACCATGTGAACCATCTCATGTTTCAGAATTCCATAAGCACCGGACTTCGGTGTCCAATTTCCTTCCTCAACCTGTGATTTTATCAGATTATTGATAACTTTCTGGTCCGCAAAATGAGAGCTTGATATTTTCAGAACTGTTTTTATCTCTGAACCCTTCTTGCTGATTGCAGCTCTGGCGGCATCTGTTCCAAGGTTATCAACAAAACGGATTTCGTCAATGAAGCCATTTAATTGCGGATATTCCTTGTAAAGTCTCTGCATAGCACGATTTACCCGATTAACAGCCTTAATGTCCTGTTTCGTATAATTCGTCTTCTTGACACCTAGGTGAGTTTTCGCCCACTTGTCTGCGGCTTTGGTGTTTGCCTGTGAAACAGATCTGCTCTGCGTTGCTTCATACGGAACAATTCCTGCTTTAGCTTTTTCTTTCTCGCTTTGCTCTTTCTCCCAGCTTCCATCGTCATTGTCAATGAATGCCTGCTGCATCTTCTTCCGTTCGTCAATAGACAATCCCAAGGTTTCCTGATTAACGATTCCCCTGTGAATACAATGGCAGTTTATGCTTTCGCCTGCCGGAAGGTTCGGATCACGAGGAAACATAGGATAATATGTGCCACCGTCCTTGCCCTGCATTTCAAAAGGCTGGTCTTTCGGCACCATCTGTCCGTCCATAGCAACATGGTTCGGGCGAGGCTTAATCTTATGTACCCCTGTGTGCCGCCACTCTTTCATATCAACAACCGGGCTTTGCTGAATGGCTTCCTCTTTCGCTACACTGTGTGCCCTAAGTACCTCAGTTACAGCAACACGTTTCGCTTGGTAGTATTCCGTTCGCCAGCCTCCGTCCATAATCTTGCGTGTCAGCGTTGCAATATCATCCCCATTCGCTATCGTTTCCTGGATAAGGTCAGTGATCTGCTTATGGGTGTTTACTTTCATCAGATTGCCGAGCTGTTCGCTCCATGAGGCGAACCATTCAGATGTTCTCTGCCGTAAAGTGTCTACCACAAGCTCTCCATCTGATTCCTGTATATATACTGTTGCCAGCTTCGGGATGTTGAGCTCATACATCGCATTGGCTGCTTCGGTAACCTGTTCCGCTATGTCGTCTTCATCGATCATATCAGAGACATTCTCCTGTGCGGCATCCCAATCTCCATCTGCGGCTTTAAGAGCAGTGACAAGAGCAGTAGTCTGGGAATGAAGAATGTCGGCGATTTCCTCCTCTAAAGAGTTTATCTCCGACACTGTATCCTTCGGCTCTGCGTAGCCTTCCTCCTTCAGCTCGTCCTCAAGGTCTTCGTCAGCCTTTGCCAAGTATCTGTCTATAGCATCATAGATTGGATCAGCATGAGCGATAATTGCTTCCGCCACCATCTGGTAATACTTCGACTTGTCAGCCATATCAATCACCAGCTTTCTCTCGGTATGCTCCCAATGCGTTTCTGATTTCCTTCATAATTGGAACCAGCTCTGCATCATTCAGCTCTGCTTTCTTTATCTGTCCGTCAAGTATGGCAAGTTCTTCCTCGGTAACCGTTTTCTCATTGCCCTGTGGCTTTGTATTTTGACCTGTAGGCTCGTTTCCGGTCGTTTGCGGTTGTTCCCCTGCTCCCGCTCCTAAATTCGCCTGTAGCTGGCTCTGGGTGACTGTTCTGGAATATGCCAGAGGAACGTTTCCCCATTCTCCGTCATAGTCAGCACATCCATCTTTACCGAGGACTTCATAGGTGTACTCCTTGGCAAGGTTCGGTGTTAGTCCTCCGGCTCTCTCTGTGATATTGAGTATCTTCTGGATATCATCCGGATTGGTTATATCCGGTTCATCAAACCTAGCTTCAACGTGCTTGAATCCATATCCATTCAGCAGCTTGTTGTTGATTACCCACGCAAGAGATGTTCTTTCCGGCTGGAATACCTGCTTTTCAGTAACCTCCATAGCTGTCTGTGCAGTAGCTCTGTTAAAATCTGTCGTGTATCCGACATACAGATCTGGAAGCAGGAAAGCTGACTGTGTTTTCTTCCTGCCATTCTCCTGATACTCCTGGAACAATTCATCTTTCTGTAGGATTGAGGCAAGGTCTTTTATTTCGACCTCCGGTTGCTTCTGGTCTTGGAACGCTGCACCCGTCTCATTGTTCTCTGTTTCAAGAATCAGGAACGAATGCTGTCCCTTTTCCCCTTCGATCTCATTCATGTATGTTTGGAGCTTCGTGAATGCATCATCAGAGAGCGTTCCACCCTTAACCAGTATCATCAATGGTGTATGCCTGCCCTTGCGGAAGTACGCGTTATTCAGAACCTCTGCTCTCCTGTTTCCGTCAACAGTGAGTACCTGTCCTATCCACCGCACTTCTCCATAAGGCATACTGCCAAGTCTGAAATCAATTATCTCATTCGCCTGATCGTCAATATCGACCGGCTCCGTATCTTCCTCAGTGACATATTTTCCAGTTCTCTTATCCATAATTCGCGGATCTCCAAACTCCTTAAAGTAAACTGTCCTGCCGGCTACGTTCTGTCGGAACTTTCTGAACTTCTTCTTTCGCATCATTCTCTCGCCCTTATAGAAAAACTCTGTCTCGATATAAGGCTCTAACGGATATGTCATGTCGATTGACGGAGTATCAATGATAAACTCCAGCTGTACGACATTCCCTTTCATATCCCGGATAACCTCGCAATATGATATTCCGAATGTCTCTCTGTCCCGAATCACATTCTCGAAGACTTCCTTCGACATGCAGTCCATATTGAGCAGATCGATGACTCTCTCCATCGCATTCCATTCCGCCTGCATCTCTGTGGTTTCTTCCTCGTAGTCCTCGCGGTATCCAACGCTGATTCCAAAGCCTGCTATATTGCTCTTATATGCTCTTATGCACTGCGGAAGGATAGTGGAATTGTCTACCAGCTCCTTCAACCCTCTCATGTCGATAGGGTGCGTAATCCATTCAGATGCATTTACAGCATTTACCATGCTCAGCTGTTCGCTTTTATCTGACTTTTCAATCGGTTTCTGGCTTTCAACAAAAACCGTTGGTGTCTCCCCGAAGTTATCTGCCTTCACAATCTTGACACCAACCTGTCTGACCGGTTTTTCCTCAGACATTATTTTTTCCCTCCTTTCTTCTTGTACGTCATAGGCAAGCAGACAAGCAGTATGCAGTCGGCTTCATCCGGAGACGTAAGCCCTCTGTCCTTCATATCTTTCTTGCTTTCAACCTTCTGTTTTGAGTTACTTGTAAAAGAATACTTCCTACACGACAGCTGACCTATGAGGTCGTTATCATCAGGAAGCAGTATCTCCGGCTTATGCGGTCGCCCCTCTTCATCAAACGGAGCAATCAAGTCCTTAACCACACCCATCATGTACGTTGTGGAATCCACGTAATACCGATGGCTGATAGGCTGTCCGAAATTGACTGGAAGCAGGTGTGAATCCTGCCATACCGCAGGCTCTGTTCTGGCATAACTGCGAAGCTGGTCAACGACACCGCCGCCAACACCGCCATCATCCACTTTAATACCTATTGGACCAGTATATTTATATTTGCTCCTCAGCTGTTTATAAAGGATTGCTATATTACTGGCTGTCCATGTTGTGTCCTGCCCGTTGTACTTCTTGAATATCTTCACAACCTCATTGATGCGGAAGCCTATGCATGTCTTATCATCACCAAATCTGGCAACGTCACAGCCAATCTCAATCTTATCTATTAGTGACGGGTCCTGTGGATATTTCCGCCCTTTATCGTCTGTATATATGCCTAATGCCCTTGCTGTCCTCTCGGATATCTCCGTCTTACAACTCTGCTCTAACCATGAAATGGGGATGAATACATCATCTTCCTGCTGTGGAAACTCTCCATAAACACGAACACGAACAACATTGCTATCCGCTCCGTACTTCCGCTTCATGGCTTCGATATTCTCTTTGTTGGTACGCTTGCTGTGTTCTGAATTGACCGTATGGCACTTATAGAGCGAACGGTCTACAGTGTGGCTGTCGTAGAATGTTCCGGAGGTCTTTGTCGGGTTCCCCATCAACAGAAGCTTGTTGTTCTCTCCTGCAAGAGTACCTGTGATTGCCTCCATGATAGGATCCGCAACACCGGAAGCCTCGTCCACAATGAATAGCATGTTATCCTCATGGAAACCCTGCATATTCTCTGGCTTTGTAGCAGTCCTAGCAACAGCAAACCAACGCTTTTCATAGCCAATCATATAAACATAGGTCTTTGTCCATTTAAGGAGCATAGGAAGCAAAGGAGAGTTGTTCATCCACTTGTCAACCTCAGACCACAGTACATCATGGAGCTGCTGCTTCGTCGGAGCTGTCGCGACTATTCTTGGATATGGATAACATACCAAAAACCACAGAAGCAGTGCCGCCTCAAGACCTGTCTTTCCGACACCTTGGCCAGACTTGACCGATACCCTCGGGTAATCCCTCAGATCATGTGCAACCTCGATCTGCCAGTCGTCCGGTTCAAACAGTAGAACCTCTCTCATGAACATTACCGGATCAGCTTTCCATTTCGGTATGCTGTCCTCCAGGAAGTCATTCAGCCATTGGTTATCATCCATCCGAATCCCTCCTGTTCTGTAGCACCTTCTCAGCCCACATCCTTACAACGTCATTGCCCTTATTGCCGCCATCAAGCTTCTGGTGCTCAATGTGCATCTTAGATAATGCCTCGATTGCCTTAGTCTTCTTGGACTGTACGTTGGATAACTCTGATTCCAGCCTTGCTATGATCTGGTCTTTGTTATCTGTCTGGGTAAATACCGAATATTCATTGCCCGGAAGTCTTTCTCCGGCAGCAACCTTTTCTGCTATCCTTCTGGCATATTCCTCTTTATCCTCGTCATTCTCAAATGTCCGCTTCCGCTCCGACCTCTGCGAAAATGCCAATGCCACAGGACTTTCGCTGTTGCGGTATTTGTTGATTGCTTTCATAATCCGTCGTTCCCTGACCGAGAAAAGCTGTATCTGCTCTATCAGCAGTTCTTCCTCATCTTTTGGCATATCCTCAATGAGATTCTTCTCGTCTTCATCCAACGTATCCCAGTAGACAGCCGAGTACCCTCCATGCTTTGTCGCATCTGGCGGCTTAGCCTTCGGATTGCCTCTACCTCCCACTGCATTCTTGTTGCCCTTCGGAGCACCTCTCTTACGTGGAACGCTCCCTTTATCCGAAGTGGAACGCTCCACTTGTTTTTTTTTGCCATTATCAGCTTTGGTTGGGCTAAGCTTTGCCTCCCATCCGTCCATGGACTTCCACTTCCGTACCTTGTTGGCCGGAACCTTTAGCTTTTCAGCAATTTCAACAAGTTTAAGGCTTCCTTTGCTTTCCAGATATATTTTCTCAGCCTGCTTGCGTTCATCACTTCTCTTGTCCGCATTTGGACTTCTTGGTGTTGGCATTTACCTCCCTCCCATCAGCTTTGATATTGTTTCGTGGGTACATGAAAAAGGGGAAGCACTCACCCTCCCCCGCAATTACGAATATTTCTCGTTTTATCATTATATCTTCGTTATATATTCCGCTTTGGAAAAGTTTTTCTTCTCCTGTACCATCATTTTCAAGAAGTCCTCCTTGGAAAACTCTGATAAACGGAATATTTCCTCCGGTCTCATGCCAAGCTGCTTGCCGATTTCTTCTACCGACTTGCCCTCTTCCATGAGCTCTTTGACGATTTTCTTCATTGGTTCGAGCAGGTGTGTACCTCTTGCCCTGTTATGGGTAACGGTGCCGTAAATATTACCTGCCTTGTCCTTGTGATCAACGATAACGACCAGCACCTTACCTCCAAGACGTTCAAACAGCGTTCTCTTGTCCTTTTCTGAAGGTGGCACATACTTCCATTCCGGGCCTGCAACAGTCCATCTGTGGAATCCGTCAATAATCGTATAATCTGGTCTTACAACAATCGGAAGCGTCCACCCATTTGTGAAAATAGATTGTGTGAGCAATTCAAGGTTCTGCTTCGATACCTTGTTCGGGTTATAATCATTCGGCTTTACCAATGCTCTGTCTACCCATTGGAGAGTAGAGGAAGGCTCCATAAGCTTATCCATTCTTCTTCGCCTCCTCCCTCTTAGCCTCGGTAATATACCGGCCATATATCCTCTGGTAGAGTGCCCTGTAAGAACGGAGCTTAGGATCTCCGGAGATAAGCCCCTCGTAAATGGCTTTGTAATCCTTATCCGTTGCTATTGCCGCAACAGATATGAAGAAATTACGGTATCTGGAAGCCACATACCGTTTATGCTTTGTTGTAAAATAGATGTCCATGTTATTGAACATCTCTATAAGCTCTGCCTTGTAGTCTTTCTGCCCCTGCCCGCTTTCATTGTTCTTTCGTGCAGCGGTGCTCCTGCCGAACATCTCGCTGTCCCAATACAGTGCTGCGAGATATGCGTTAGGTTCTCTGCGTGTTACCCTCTCCATAAGGTCAGGGTAATACTCATTCATCTTCACAAGGCTACGTGCAGTATCCACAGAAAAGAACTGTGATACCCTCAGCTGACCTTTTCGGGTTCCTGCCTGCCACAAGAACAGGTAAATCTCCGGAATGTCAACATGCTCATTCAGCAGGTAAAGCCATACGTCATTGTTTGTCCAGTCATAGATTGGAAAGACCTGGTGCTTATTCGTCATTGTCTTTCCCGCCTTTATCATGGATGCAATGTTCTGTAATCTCTGCACCGATTCTGCTGTCCGTATTCCTGTTATTGTGATTCCACTCTGACAGGTTCTCGGAAGGAAGTCCTGGTACGCATCAATCCTTGGTCTGAGGAGCGGATGATTCCTGATTGCAAATGCAGGCGGTCTTCTTACCCACACATTCTCTTTTGTGTGATCCCAGCAGATAAAGGTTTCATCATTCGATAATTCGTTGAAGCAGTTGTAATGTTTTACTTCCAGACAATACCATTCAAATCTGGCACCCATGAGAAGAAATCTCTTTCTCCAAGTCTTTACAGTCTCCTCAATGCATGGGAATATGGCTTCCTCGTCTATGAACTGCACTACAAGTTGGCCTGGATTGATCTTTCCTCTCTGCACAAGGTTGTAAATCAGCTGTGCCATGCATAAGCTGTCCTTCCCGCCGGAAAAGGACATATATACCGGCAGTCCGTTGTTGAATACGTTTGTGATCCGTATTTCAGCAGCCTTTACAACATCGATGCTGGACTCACATCTCTTTACAGCCATATCTTCTCACCGCACTTCGGACAGATAACGAATTTCTTTACTTCGGCGGTTTCTTCGTCCTGCTCCTCATGGACAGCATCACTTGTGGTTGTAATAGCTGTATTCTGTGGATTTTCATTGGTACTAGAACCAGAATCCGGCATATTGGGTTCTGTGGGCTTCTGGCTTCTCTCTGTCCTGTCTCTAATCGCCTGTATCTCTGATTCATCAAGAGTGCCATATTCCGATAGTTTCTCGGTCACTTCTTCGGCATCCGATACCATCTGTTTCAGTATCTCTGAATCGAAACCAGGAATATCAAGGTCCCCCTGCAGATCTTCCAAGAAAGAATTGAGCGTGTCAAGGTTCTCGATACCCAGTGAGAATATCTTGTTGTCAGCAATCATAAGTTTTTTCTTCTGGTTCTCTGTCAAATCAGTGTACTGGTACACCAACGCTTCCTCATACCCCATACGGAGCAGGGTTTCATATAATCCGTTGCCGGCGAGGATTACATTCTTCTCATCAACAACAATCGGTCTAATCTGCCCGAACATCTTCACGCTTCGCTCAAATTCTCTGAGCTGTTGCTCTGTATGGATGCGGACATTTTTCTCAGGTCTTACCATATCGGTAAGCTTCATAGTAATGCTATTCATAATGTTTTCCTCCAAAATATTATTTTGAAGGAGAGTGACGTATAAACCATCTGCAAATGGTGTGTTACTCCAAGCCCTTTAGAAATTCTTTTGCACTTGGAATTTTCTTGGCAGCTTCTTTCACTATATCCGGCTCAATCTCGTAGACTTCTTTCCATCCGTTTTCGATGGATCCCGTCCATTGTCGTGCCGCCCATGGATGGGTGCCGCATAAATATCCGTTTTTCCAATCATAAATTGGAGGCATTACCAAATTGTAATAATGGATATATGCCAATACTTCTTCATGGCTCCAATCAGCCAGAGGACTAAAACGTGTGACACCTTTTCCGTCCGTATATATATTGCTCCCTTTTCCGACGTAGTTTCCATCAGCTCTTCTGCGTCCAAGCAAGATCATATCAAGCTCATGAGCCTTATAATACTTTGCCTGTCCTCTGTGTTGAACAATATGAAACCATTGCGCCGCAGTGTTGGAATCCTGTGGGAACAGCATCTGCGGGTGTTTCACAAGCCATTCAATATCCTGCCCTGTGTTTATAATCTCCAGTTTAGGAGGCTTATTCCTATCCACCCATTCTGTAAATGCTGAATACTCTAAATTACTCACTACGAGGACGCTATCCTCTATTCCTGCTTGTCTGCAGACATCTGCGAGCACCAAGGAATCTTTGCCACCACTCCATGCAACTGCAGCTTTCTTTCCATTTGTTGTAGCTATGATATCTTTTACTGTCTGTCCCACTCTTTCATCAAGCTCTGATTTTGGGACAAGATCTTCAATCTGCTTCATTGCCTCCAACCATGCATCATTACTAATTTTCTGTTTTCTCCCAAGTATCTGTTGTCCCATTTATTCCACCGCCTCTCTTTTTAAGACACGAGAAATAACCAGTGCCACCATTCCAGACGAGAGGACTGTTATCAGGCTTCCAGCTGTTTTATATGCTGACAGATTGGAAATCGTCCCGTAGGCGAAAATAGGAAGCCCTACAAGGAATGCTGTAAGCACTCCTGCGGCAACTCCGCTTGCCGTAAGCCTCACATTCATCAGTGTAAGCATGGTAGGCAACATTGTTGTGGCTCTTAGCGTGCAGTAAAACAAGAACATGTGCGTTACTGTCAGTCCCGGAATATTTGCAATCAGTATTCCAACGATAAGCAAGACAATCATGGATGCCTTAGATGCTTTTATCTGGTCTGCATCCTTCAATCTCGCTGTGGCTTTCAGATCCGTTGTCAGTGATGCGATTGCACATAGGTTACTATCCACCGTGGAAAGCAGTCCGGAAATCAGCATGAACATGAATGGAATAATTACCCATGCAGGGAATATCGCTTTGATCAACTCAAAGTTTACCATTCCTGTGTCTGTCGGAATAAATCCTGTGCCGGCTGCGATAAATCCGAGAATTCCCATTGAAAGTGGAACGACCGCAAACATCACAGCTCCAAGACCGAATGAACGTCCGATTCTGTCTTTCCTGATTGAAAAAGCTCTCTGCCAGAAGCACTGGTCTCCAAAAGGTCCGGCAAACAGTCCGATTGCCGTAGGCAGTCCAAATCCCAGAAATACTTCCAAACCTTTCTCTGAAAACAGGTGTCCGTAATCTCCGCTTGCTCCTGCAATCTGAATGGCAGCTGCTCCCCCATTAAGCTTCAATGCCCATGGAACGAAGATTGCACATGCCAACAGCAGGAACACCATCTGAATTGCGTCCGTAAAGACAGAAGCCTTGATTCCGGAAATCTGCGAATAAGAAAAAGCTATGACTGCCAGTACGATAGTCATAGCCCATAATGGTAAACCCGTTGCCGTACTCAGTATCTTGCCTCCTGCTAACAGTTGAACTGCAGTTGACAGGATTGTAAGTGCTGTGAGCTGAAAGAGATATACTCTCTTTACCGGCTCGGACTTGTATTTCTTGTGCATATACCCGGAAAGCGTGATTCCGTCCGGCATATCCCGCCGGATTTTTCTTGCAAATGGAATGAACAGGATCAGGCATAAAATATTCGGCACTAAAAACCAGAACAGCCCTGCAATGCCATTCGAGTAGGCCTTCTCTGCCGACGTGAATAAAGCCGGCGCCCATATCCAGGTTGCCGCAATGCTCATTGCCGATACTACCATTCCCATATTTCTGTGTCCTACATGGAAGCTCTCGCCTCCGTCTTCTCTTTTCGTAAAAGCTTTTGTCGCACCCACCATCAAGAGTGCGTAGACAATCAATACGATTATCCCTTGCATTTTTGTTACCTCCTTCGGTTTTTTATAGTCGAATGAGCAACAAAAAAGCACCGAGTTTTTGCCCGATGCTTTACGATTTAGAATTTTACGAATTTCACTTTACCACTTATATATTTGAACGTCAACCGAAACTTTTTTGAAATGGGGGATTTATTGTAATGTCAAGCCATCCACCCCAAAAATAAGTGCCGACAGTCTTTCGAGAGCAATTTTCTCGTCAATGTATGTCGTGTCGTTGGATACATTCCACTTCTCAGCAAGCTCTTTCCTGCTTATTTTGTCTTCGGATATGTATAATCCGTATATGATATCATATCTCCGTTTGTCCAGCTCGTTTGAAGACTTCTCACAGCATACCTCAAAGATTTCCAACATCGTCCGGACGTGGCTTACGATAATACCGGTTCTTGTAGCACTGTTCTTAATGCTTTCCACCACAAGGACATCATTGTAAATGTTCATCATGCTTTCGAGGATATCTGCAGCTGACTCCTCCATCTGTGTCCTTCCGAATACGGAGTTTTCCGCATTCTCCTGTAACATGCGGAAATTACGGAGCAGAAGCTTCGTGTTATGGAGCCTTCTGTCTCCCCGTTTCTTCTGCGATTTCTTCAATTCTTCGACATACTTGTCTATGCCTGCGTTTGCTCCTACCTCAGCCGCCTTTTCAAGAAGATCGTGTAAATCTTCGGGACTTAATGCTATGAGGGTAGAGTGTGCGTTTTCATTTCCATCCATTGATCAGACCTCCCTAAAAATATTCCGGTTCCTGGTACCGCTTTATCCGAAATGCTTTTCAAGAAGACCTAACAGGTTTCTTGCTTCTTCCTCTGTAAGTGTAATGCCTTTTCCCATTTTTTCATCATCGGGCGACCAGTCTCTGATATCATACTTAGGATCGGCATCATTCCAGCTTACCAACCGGAGTTCTTTGTTCCACCCGTTGGCGACTTGTCTTATTATACCAATTTTTTCTATCGTTGTACATTTGATTTCTGACATTTTGCATTATTCCTCCAATTCGTTGTTAAAGTTTTGGTCTCTTTGTTGGCTCGATCCGGCTCATGTGTACCTCTGTCTCAGCTCCGTTCTCCTGCATCTTCTTGTTGTAGAGATAAATCTGGTTGGAAACCTGCTGTGGTGTCATTTTCATTTCATCCGCAATGTCCTTAACCTTCCACCCTGCCTTTTTCAGAGCCATAATCTTGCCTACATCGTACTTTTTCTTTCCGGTCGTGTTTTCATCTTCCGCCGCCTCAGATACGGTTTCCTGCAGTTTTGCCTCACTTTTAGTAGGTTCGCTACGCTTTTCCTCATTTTGATCACATTTTCCCTCGTTTTGAGACGGTTTTAATGGCAATGTACGCACATATCTTCGGATATCCTCCGTACACTTCTTGCAGAACAGCCAGCTTTCAAACTCATTCTCCTCCAACAGATCTCCCTCTGCTTTATCTCTGGTATTTACGGACACGAAACCATGCCTTTTCTCCTTTGTCATTTCCGCTCCGCACCGATCGCAAAAATACTTAATCATCGTCATTCCCTCCTGCACAAATGGTAACTCATTGTTGCCTGCTCTCCTTCTGAAATCCTTGTAAATCAGCAATCCCATACGTTCCATCTTTATGCTCATGTTGCGTATAAAGAGCGATTGTGCTCCCATACTTAGGATGGCTATGTCCATCTATCACTATTCCTGCAAGAACCGGAATCATGCAACTCGCATCTCCGCTCACGTTTTCATCCTTAAATGTTTTTCCACACATTCTGCATTTGTACACTGGGTTATATCTCATTTCTCACATCCTCCACTTTTCCTATTTTCAGTGCATAGTATAATATTCCTCTATTCCGGCATTTCTATAAAATCACTCGGTTCCATCTGTCCCGGTACGCTGTACTCCGCATCATCCACGAGATTATATCCGCTTGCAAAAGCTTTTTGCTTCGGCATCGGCGGATTTTTCTTTCTGTAACATACAGGTCCATACCCTCTAGCTACACTGTCTGCCCCTTTCAAGCGCCGACCACATTCCATGCAAACAGTCATCAGAAATCACCTCCCTCAAAGATAAATACCTTATGTACCGGTACTCTCTTGTCCTTAAAACCTTCCCAGTACATATATGCGCCAGAGGCTAAACACGATGCTGAGTATTCCTCAATCTCCTTATCATTTTTAAGCCACACACAATGGTCTGCGACATACTCCTTTATTTCATCCAGAAGTTTATTTTCCATAAGTGCCTGTATTATCTGCAAGGTAACTTCCAACCATTTCTCTGGAGTAAATTCTCCTATGTTGGTCTTGTAGAATTCCTTAAACACATTTTTCTGTCTGGTATTTCCAAATCGTGTCGTGTATGTAGTTCCTGTTGGCTCGCTTCTGCCTATTCGATGATGTATTGCATAGTCTGAAATACAAACTATCTTCATGTCTATCATCACCTCTTTTCTTGTCTCTCATTTAGCTAAACAACCACGAATCATATCCATACAAATTTTTTGATTTGCCTCTCAATGTAATGCTCTCGTCAGTGCAGCTTCTCTTCACAGCTCTTCTCATGCCTCTTGATGTCTGTCTTTTTGCATATCTCTTTGATTTTGGTCCTATCAAATGATTTTTATGATACATTCCCATAGTCATTCTCCTATCTTCCACTTCTAAGCATACAAAATAGCAACTCGGTAGTAGATTTCTTCCTCAAACCAAGTCTGCAGTTACTTATAACAGCCAGCTTCCATCTGCCTTTTTCAAAGTCTAACTCTGTCGGGTTTTCAAACTCATCCGTTAATTCCGACATATAAGGAATTGCTACCATTATTCCGAAGTGTCCTGATGAATCTGGAGAAACCTCATGCAGATGTTTATAAAACTTCCCATCTCTCATATCTGGTAACAAATCCTTATAACACTCCATTGTTGTTACTATGTAATTCTTTTCTCCAATAAAATTTAATCCATTTCCAGAATAAACATCCTGCTTGCAGCTTTTTATTTCATAGCAAACGAATATTCCTTTTTCGATTTCAGATATGGAACATTGTCCAGCAGGAATAAACTGCATAAAGTCAACTCTTTTAGGTTTTCCTTTTGCGGCCCACGGATCAATACTAACCTCACTCGCCCAATACTTTCCAATTCCTCCGAATTTATCTGATACAAGAAGATTTCCAAGAAATTCCGTTGTTTTCTTTCTATCCATTACAATCCCCTTTCTCTCAACTTTTGGTCAATAATTGGTACAAGCATTCTTACTGAGCATTTCATGTGTAAAGTAGTTGGAGCATCCACAATTTTACGGAGCATATCATAGTACACTTCCTCTGCAGATAAATCCTTAGCATATTCCTCTGCCTGTTCCCTCGTTTGCTCTACTATCTGAATACCTTTACACTTCTCTGAAATTTCATGTATCAGTTCTACAGCTCTGCTCGTAAACACTATTTCGTTATTATCTACTACTGGCTCTTCCAGCAACTTTTCCATAAGTTCATCTATCATTGTCTTTCCTTTCTGCATTTACTGCTTTCTCATATCCCAAGCACCTCATAAATCGTTCTGGTTTTCCACAGGCTTCATAATGTTTGCAGTCAATGCACACATTTTCTTTCTCATGTTTTTCCATCAAGAGGCTTCCCCACCTTCCGCAGTTTCATTTGCACTTTCCGCCCTGTTATTCCATACCTTTGCAGCCCTATCTTTGCACTCTTCAATACTGGTAATAGTATTGTCTTCATGGTTCATATCAGGACAATATCCCTCGGTTCTCGCACCACATTTTCCACACTGACACCAAATAGTGAACCCGTATTCCTTATTGACAGCCTTCATTACTGCCCTCCCGCCACAAAACGGACACGTTTTAAGTTCTATACTCATAATCTTTACCTCACAATTCTAAATTTTTTCCTATTCTGCCTTGCATGATAATCATCTATCACATATTCATGGCATTCCTCTCTTTCCATATTTTCGGGACTTTCTCCATCAAAATTATTGCATATATCGCAAAAGAAACACGGGTGCCAGTCGTATGGCACTTCTTCCGGATTGACAGTAAGGCTCTCTGCATTATTGATGCACGACCTGCATAAACAGTAGTAACATGGATCCACCATCGGAACTCTCTCTTGCTTATGTTCCGGTGACTTTTCCTCTGTTATATTCATAAATTCATCAAATTTCAGTTGTCCATTCATAGTTACTCATATGTTGGCTCCGGCTTTGTGTCCGAATAAACATAATCTTCATCACTCAACTCGTCAGCAATAATTCTGACATCTGCTCTCTGCAGCTTTAAGAGTAATAAGTCAAACTCATCCAGATTTCTAAGGGAATTCAGATTCGGGTTTGTATCTACTCTTATTTCCCATCCATCCTTTCTATCTCCATCCCACCTAGAAAGACGTATTGTTCTGTTGAGTTCCTCCTGCTGCTCCTCTTCATCCACTGTAAAATCAATAGCGGCATATTTGAATGAACTCCAGCTTCTCTCACGCTCCTCCTCAAATTCAAAGAAAGCAGTCATTGCCTCATACTCTGGCGACTCATCCCATTCAACTTCTCTGCCATCGGTATCCATATTTCTTGCGACAAACTTTTTGTATTCCTTAAACAAATCCGTTAATTTCATTTCTGTTATCTGAGGTTCTTTCATCAAATACTGGAAATTTTCCAACATTTGCTTATTATCCATAAGAACAGATTTATTAACTATTTCCGTAAGAACTGTATCTAATTTTACTATATAGGCAGACATATCATAGTTCTCAATAAACGGAACTAAAACCTGCTCAACTCTTTCTTTGACCGCCTTTTCAAGCTTTCCATAATTAAATGAACTAGCTATTGCTTTTTCTATTCCATCCGTCACCTTTTCTCTAATAATCTGATCAACAGTTCCATCCGATAGGATTTCATCTGTGATTCTCTTAATATCTTCATCAAAATTTGCCATACTATTTTCCTCCTAATTATGCGTATCTCTAAAATTCTCCATAGCCCATCTGTTTCCCGTTGCGCGAACCTTCGCCTCGGTTCTTTCCTGTGGTGTAGAACCTCTGCCGACACATGCGAGTATGGATTTCCTTACGGAGCTTCCCTCCGTCAGCCCCATTGCGTCCAGAGCCTCCTTTGTTCCACACTCATCACAGATCATCGTCTTGTTGTCCACCCTCGACAGAGCTCTTAACCATTCTGTATCTCTTCCACATTTCGGACACTTCATATTTTCTTTCATGGCCGGTGTGATTGCCGCACCAATGGTCTTTGCGGTATGCACCCATGCAGTAATTCACATGAATGCAGCTTCTACACATTTCCTCCGGATCCATTACTCTCCTTTCCGGGCGGTGCACCACGACCGCCCTGTTTTATTTCGTGATATACATTATTCCTGACCATGAGGTAACTTGGTGCCTGATTGCTGTTCCAGATATTTCTTATTGGCGGCTGATATAACCGCCAGCACATCCTGTAATCTGCATGTGATCAGCAGATTCTTCTCCGGTATCTCTAATGTAACGATAGCTCCCTGCACAGTTGATGTGATTTTAATATCACACTGCTCCAGATTGACTGCTCCGCCTTTCCGTAGGCTCTTTCCATTGCGGATTTTTCTTATCACTGCTTTTCCGTCTATTGCCATTGCATCTGTAAATCCTGCCATTTATGCCTCCTTGAAATTTACCGGAAGTACCAGGGCTGTCATATCGCTATCATCTGCCTTAATAAGAGCAGGCTGTTTGGCCGAGGTAAGCTCCAACGTTACTGTGTCACATTCAAAAGCCTTGAGGCTGTCCATCATAAGCCTCGGATCAAAGGCGATCTTCAAATCTTTCTCAAATGGTTCGATTACCGGAATCTCCTCGTGAAAGTCTGCCATGGTGCTTCTGTATGTAAGTCCAATGGTGTCTCCGCTCATGTCCATGATTACAGGTGCCTTGTCCTCTGCTGAGCCGCAAAGCCTTGCACGATTGATAGCTTCCATAAGAACCTTACGATTTATAATTGTGAAAATATCACCGCTCTGGAACATTGCCTCGTACTTGAAGTATTCTCCCTGGATAATTCTGGTGTATACCTCATATCCATCCGATTTGAACAGCGTACCATTTTCATCATGGTAAATTGAAATATCACCTTCAAAATTCAGTTTTTTCACATTTTCCATAGCCGTTCTCGGAACAATAATTTGGAAATTTCCATCGTATTCAATACAGTCCCAAGCAATCCGGTGTCCGTCTAATCCTACAAAATTCAGTTTGCCGCCCTTGCATTCGAGGAACATTCCAGTCATTTGCTGATTGTTTCCATTAGTAGCAACGGCATAGAGAACATGGTCAATCGCCTTTTTAAGTTTCAAGGCAGAAATCTTTGCCGGCTCCGCTTCTGTATCAATACTCTTTGTATAGGCAAACAATGCTGCATCCAATGTTTTGAACTGGTTCTTAATTTTTCCTGTCTTTATGACAATGTTTCCACTCTTGATGCTGATATCCAGCTCTCCATCCGGAAGACTGTTGATAAAATCAAAGGCCTTGGCAGGAATAATAAATGGTTCTGTCTCTTCCTCTATACCCTCTAATTTTGCCTTAACAGTCAAGTTTGTATCAGAGGCGATTAAATACCCGTCCGCACACAAAACTCCTTTCAAAGCCTCAATAGTGGTTCGAGACGGCACTATGCTTTTAACCTGACCAATCTTTCCGCTTAATTCGTTCTTCTCAATTTTCATCTTTCAATTCGACTCCTTCCAAAATCAATATTGTGCATTGTCTCTCTTGCAACTGATATGGCTTCAGATCTTCCTCTTTCATGTATTTTCTTCCATACAGTTCTTTCATCCTTTTCCATACATCCCAAGGAACTCTGTAAAAATTCCGCAGTCCCATGGAAACCATGACATAGCAGTGAGCACCGAACTTCTCATAAAGATCTAAACTTTCCCACTGTGTGTCAGTAACCACCTCCTGCCGCATTCGGTCTGAATCCGTGTGTTTTGCTTCAAACATTATCCCTGTACCGTCACACAAAATCCCTTTGTAATCCGGCTGACCTTTTTTCTCATAAAACCCTCTGACTTCCCCACTCCGTTCTTTTCCAGTAATATGAAATGGTTCCGGAGTTTTCTCGATATGAGCCCATCCTTGCTTTTTATAAAATTCACAGGCACTGGAAATCCATCTCTCAAATGTTTCTCCGGCAGCTTTGCTCCTTCTTCCGGTAATCTGTCTTCTCGAATCAGCCATTTACTTCGCCTGCCAATCTCTTCAAAAGAATGGTCTTAATATCTGCCAGCTTTCCAGCTCCAATACCTTTTACCATCCCAATCTCATCTACAAGGCTTTGTATGTCTATCTTTGGTGTTGGTCTGCTTTGTGCTTTTCCCTGATTAAATCCTTCACTTCTCGCTTTTTCCACTCTGTCCTCCACATAATGAACCAACTGCTCGTCTGTCATTTTGCGGATTTTAACCGCCTTCTCGTGGATTTTATCTTCATCTACCGTTCTGCGGCAGCTTCTTTTCTTTGCCATATTCCGCTCCTTTCGTTCGTTCCTGCTGGCATGCGATATTGCAATACCAGCAGTGTAATCTTTATAGCCCTCGCTGTTCCGGCACCACATATTACATACTCAGTACAATCCGACTGGCTGATAACTCATAAGCTGTGTGTCGCTCCGAATTATCCTCACTAATTTTCTTTACATATTCACGGCTCTGGATTCTTCCCTGCAGCTGCACTCTCTGTCCAACCTCTAATGTTGATGCAAATCTCGCATTTCTGCCCCATGTAATACAAGGAATGTAATCTGACTTTCCATAAGCTCTGTTCACAGCAATGAGCAAATCTGCAATTTCCCTGCCAAGTGGAGTCTTTCTATAAACTGGTTCTTTGCAAACGTATCCATCAAGATCAATATGGTTTTCTCCAATAAATTCATCTTCAGTTACTGGATTCAATTCTACGGCAAACACAGAGAGTATCAGGCGGTTCTTTTTCTCTTCATGTCTGTTATAAGAGCGGAACTGACCGACAACCTCATACAATTTTCCCACCTTAATGTCTTCAATATTGCACATTCTTTCTGAAACCATAACCGGCACTGTATCAATGTTTCCGCTTTCTCTCGGAATGTTCATGTCAAAAACATAAAATCCTTCTCCGTACACCTCGTGGCTGTATACCGGTGTTCCTGCAACTTCTCCTGCTAATACTACTGCGTTATTTTCAAATCTGTTTTCTGCATTGTTACTCATCTTTTAATCCTCCATATAGTCAAGTTTCGGGAGTTCAACCCCCATATTTTTACAACTGTTCTCAAAGCATGCCCTGCACAGGTAGGCATACTGTTTAGCTGGTGTACCTCTTTTTGATCTTGCCATCAATGCAACCATCTGGTTCTTGCGAAGCACTTTCCCGCACTCAGAGCACGCTTCATAGAGCTTGTTCTGCATTTTTTCGCTGATTGTCTTTTCAAGGAGCTGTTTTGGGAAATCCCTCCGCATATTCTTTTCTCCAACAATCGGAATCAGACTGTCTTTCATAAAAATTGGTATTCCAAACGTATCTGCAGTAAGCACCAGATTCTTAATCCACTCAAACTCTGGAATGACCTTATTCTTTGACCGCCCTGTCTGTGCTCCGACAATAATCCATGGCGGTGCCGTTTTCACCGTTGCCCCAAACTTGCCGAAATCCTCAAGTATCGGTTCGATACTCAAAAACCAGTTATAAGTGCCGGATTCAAACCATGCGTATTCCTGATCCGGTCTCGTCACTGTCGTGCCATACCAGAAATTGTTCTGCTGTGGCAGCTTCCCGGCATTTGCCAGCTTCATGTATCGTTCTGGGTTCTTTGTCAGAAACAAATAATTGTGCTCGTCATGCTCCAGGCACACCGTGAATATTTCCTCAATCCACTGATCCGGTACCCACTCTCCGAATACATCAGCCATAGCTCCCACAAAAATGTTGTTACCCATTTTCAGTTTGCCAATCGTATCCATGCGATATCTGTGAAAGGTCGGCTCGAATCCGAATGGATATACCAGCGGATGCCCTGTCTCACTCAGCATCGGCTTATCCAAAATATATAAAGTGCTTTCGTCCGGTCCAGTCTGCGTCGAATAATCCGCCTTACACATCTTATTGAGCCTTACGTCTCCGCTGAATCTGGCTGTCATAGTTCTTGCATAGCAGTAATGGCATCCATGATTGCATCCCGTAATAGGATTCCATGTGTGATCACACCACTCAATTTTTGATTTATTCACAACGTTCCTCCTTTCTGACATATCCAAGCTGGACTTCCTCTTCCCATGGAACATCTGAACAATTAACATGCTGTCCGCACTTGCTACAATAATCCGGCTGATAATCTGGACCGGCATTGAGGATATGGTTGCATCTAGGACAGATACAATACTGATGAAGCGTAATAGCGAATCCATACTTGTTGTATGTCCCATGTTTAATCTTGGGCTTTCTCGCAATAAACTTTGGCATTATTAAATTAGTTACCTGTCCCAGCATTTGTATCATCTCCTTCCTCCCAATACTCAACAAAGTATTCATACTGTGCTGTCTTCCTGCCTTCTGTTCCGGGAATCATTCCTCTGCCGATACGTGCCGCATATCCTGCTTTGATCAGCATTCCGCATAATGAAAGCCTGTCCTCTTCATTCCACTGGACTGAACCCTTACGCAGACTGTAAATTCTGTTTCTTTTTGCCATTTGTATCTCCTTTCTGGATTGCATCCTGCATTTTCTTCTCGAACACCTGCACAAAGGCTTTCACATCCGGTGGCATCCCACAGTTGCTTTTACCTCTGCACTGTACGACCTTGTTATTTTTCCATTCCATCGTGAAATAAGATTGCTCTGGATGATCTGCCTTTCTGACAAAGAAGATGTTCGTTTCTCCTTTTGCCACTCTCTCAACGTAACCTCCTACACAGTGATGAAGAGCTTCTCCTTCCTTGCGGATTTCATCCCCGCTCTGCGGCACTACAAGGATCAGCCCCTTTCCTTTTATCTGGAAAGCATCCACTCCATCATTCTTACTGAATATCTCCTCCATTGCTTTCTTCGTCTGTTCCATCCTCTTGGCGGCCAGCTTCTCCCTGCGTAACTTTTCAGCTGCAGCTTTCTTATCCTGCAATGCCTTATACTCTCCCGCCACCCTGTCATGCACCTTTTTGAAATTGTTCGGCATGTAGATAAACTTGTTATCCAGGTCGTATTTCAGTTCCCGGCACCACCCTATATATTCAAGCCAGTCATGTGCCATATTCTGTTTTCTCTCTATTCGCGGATCAGTTCTCTCTTTATACCTGTTGTAGGAATAGCCCCACATGCAGGCATTCTTTTCTCCGATCGGGTATCTCTCACTCTCCCTGTCTATGTACCGGCAGAGCTTATGGAGCGATACCCTTCTATTCTTCTCCTTCAGAAGATCTGTGTTGCATTCAAAGGTTTCGTAAAATTCCTTTAACTGCTCCGGCTTCATCTGGATATCAAGCTGCTGTGCTACCTGCAACAGGCGGAGTTCGTAATGATTGCCGTCTATTGCAGGTAGTGTCCTCGTATTGACCTTATTCAGCCCTAAGATTTCATAGATGGTGTCAGCCTTATAATTGACCTTGCCCGTCATGTTCCCGCTGTAGTTGTAGCCTTTTACCACATCCTTCGCCAGCTGGTTCAAGCCCATTTTGCAGAACCACTCAAGCTTCGGAAATTTCAGATAAATATCAATGGCATCCTCGTATCTGAAAGCCGTGGTCGGAATGTTCTGTGCCAGAATTTCCAGTGCGGAATACTTCATAGGTGTGTGTTCCCATGCCTCTGGAAGATTTCCGGGATATAAGATACACTCCATGCATGCGATATTTCCCTCGTCTGGAATCCAGCGCGAATTCCCCTTCTGGTGGTACACTCCCCATTCATAGCTTTCCTTCATCAGCTTTTCTCCGAAGAATGTGCAAAAACAGCGGCTGTACTCATGCATGGTTTCTTCAATGCGTTTCTTACATATGCTGCCTGTTATCATTGCGTCATTCTTTATGTGTCTCCATGCTTTGAAGTACCGGAGTAAGAAACCTTCCTCCTGCCGATCCACATATATGAACCATCTTTCATCTGATATCTGGCATGGCATTTTTCCTCTTGCCTTATATGTCACTCTGCTTCCGCAGAAAGGACATTCCCCCTTTTCATTGTTCCGAAGTCTTATCCTGCTCCGGTCAACGATTCCTGTCTTCTGGCAGTGCGTACACTCAAATTCAGCTTTTCCCTTGGATGTCTCTTTATAAATTCCGTACCGGCTGAAACTCATGCCCTGTTCCCATACCCAGTCGGTAAAATCCTGTGAAGGCTCTCCTATCGGCTCCATCCGCAGATCAATCGGTGCGAGGACTTTTCGGTGCTTCTCTGCCAGTCGTTCTGCCTTGACCTTGTCCTGGAATCTGTCAATAGCATTCCATACGTTCTCGTCAGTGTCTTTGCGGTAAGCCTTGAAAAAGCTCTCCATGATGCTCTTGTCCTCTGCTGTCCAGATAAACACCTTTGGAATGTGTTCGCTTTTCCATGTTTTTTGATCCCATTTGTACTCCCACAGCCGGAAACCCTGCATATTATCAAATGCAGCTGTGAGCCATTTAACCTTTGACTGTGACAGGTCCTGCGTGATATAATCATCACTCGACAGGAATGTCCTAAATGCTGCTTCCGTTTTTCCTTTTTTGAGCTTCGACACCTCATAGAAATTCAGAAGCAGTATTTTGTTATCATCAACCAGCTCCGCAGTCACAATGTTCTCCATTCCGTCCAGTCTATCTGCCATTTCAACCATTTCTGCTGTTGCCTCTGGTCTAGGCAATGCAGACAGCTTTCTTTTTTCCATCGTACATCCCTCCTTACAGCCCCATCATTGAGAACAGATCCATCTGCCCTTCAAGTTCATTCGACCTCTTCTTAGGAGCTTCTTTTTTCTCCGGCTCTTTCTTCGGCTTGTCCGCCTTTGCTTCCGGTTTCGGAGTTTCCTTGGCAGCCTTATCTTTTCCAGCTGTATCCGCCTTTTTCTCAGCGCGCTTCTTCATGCCGTCCAGACGCTTCTGCTGATCGGCTTTCTGTTTCTTTTCTCTCTCCTTGGCTTCCACAGCCTTTTTCTCTTCAAGAGCTTTATCATCCAGTCTGTAATAGTCCTCTGCCCATTCGTAGACTACGGAATCCTTTACCATGGCACAGTTGCCACTCTTGAGCTTTCGTGCCTGATCCATGATGTACTTGAAGCACTTCTCCCAGGTCTTATGCGTCTGGCATACCGCATCAGCCAATGTCTCCGACTCTTTGCACCGGTCAATCATGTGTGACAGGATAGGCTCGGCATAGCCTTCCTTTCCCTTTTTCAATTCTCCCTGCAACTTTGCAACAGCTCCATCGATGCACTTTGCTGTCGGCTCAGGATCCGTTTTTTCTTCCTCTCCACCATTTTCAGAAGCCTCCTGCGTTTCAGTATCGTGAGTTTCCTCAATATCCTGGCCGCAAGAATCATCGCCCGGTTCATCACCTTCTGCTTCCTCTGCTCCTGCCTGCTCTTCCATTGCCTTCTGCACTTCTTCCGGTGTCGGATCAGGAACATTCCCTGTCACAATATCCGCAAGGGAAGTCTTCCCCATATACACAGCCTCGTCAAATGCCTGTTTTTCAATCCCTGCAATGGCTCTTCCAATCTCTGACTTCGGCTCTGTTTCATCCAGACTTTCCATTGCCTCGTATTCCTCTTTGAGCCTGTCATTCGTAACATCAAACAATGTGTTACCGTCTGCATCATAGAATGCGGTTACAGTATCTCTTTTTAGAACCTTGTAAGTCGTGCTCCCGACCTCCAGCTCGCAGTTCTTTTCTTCTGCCGGATATCCCTTTTCCAGATACTCCAAAACTGCCTTGCTCCACTCAAATTCATAATCTCTGTTGTCTCCTGATGCGTAATGCACCACTGTCCTACTTGTTCCCATAGGTTTCCTCCTTTTTGTCAAAATCGAAGAAGAATACATATTCATCCTCTTTCTGTTGCTCCGCCTCTGGTAGAGGCATTAGTCTTTTCATGTTTTGTATAAATATCCGCATCTGCCACCTGTTAGAGTAGTAGAGCGGTGTGTACCAGAACTCCTGTCCTTTCTGTTCGTCCGGTTGTAATACCGAGCCTACAACAGGATTTACAATCGTGTCGGCTATGCAGATATATCCGGCACATCCAAGCAGTGACAGCTGAATGTAGCACATCTGGCCAACCACTCTGTCAATGTCCTGTCCTACGAAAAGAACCTTTTCCTGATAATTTATCCCTCGTTCCTTGAATGTGTTTGCAGCGGATATCAGCGTTGCACCTGCTCCGCATGCCGGGTCCGAAACTGCTATGTAATCCCTGTCCTCTGCCTTGCTTCTGACGGTGTCCCCGATTGTTATAAGGGACATCATTTTGCAGACATCATACGGAGTAAAGAATTGTCCATGCCAGTGACTTCCAAGATTGAGCTGCATATACAGCTTTCCGAGGAAATCCTGATCCGGATTGTTTTCTAATGCCATCGTTACAATGGCGAACAGCTTTGCCGGTATCTCTACATCTCCGCCCAGTTCCTTGATGCACCTCTCATATTCTTTTTCCCTGTCAGCTTTCCTTTTGGGGTTGGTCTCAAATACATTTGCAATCGTGCAAGCCATTGCCGACATAAGATCTGACCATACCTGCCATGCCGTTCTGCTGTAGCACAGATGATTGAACAGGTCTAAGAATTCCTTTTCAGTGCCCTTTATTTCATCATTCGTTTGTACCGCCACCCATCAACCGCCTCCTTACTGATTCAAATTGTCGTGCTCTTTCCTCACACTGTTGTGGTGTCAGCTCTTTCCTTTCCGGAGCAACAGTCTGTTCTATCGCAGGAGGTTCTCTGGCTTCAATCTGAGGAACATACCGCTGTTGCAGCATCAACTTTTCGTTCGCTATGAAATCTGGCAGCATATTGCTGTTGACCGCTTCCTTTGCCTTTGCTTCGTATGCTTCCCGGAAGTTGGCTCTGTCCGCTGTCGGATTTTCGCTCTGGCACAGCCTGCTCCATCCGAGATTTTTTACCACCGATACCGTCAGATCATCCATCAAGGCAAATGCTTCCTGCGGGTGATACCATCCATACTCCGACATTGCCCTCTGAACCACTCCCCATGCCTCGTCAAAACCGAGGACAGGAGGCTTGCACCTTTCCATACACAGTTTTCTGATTTCTGCAATGTTAGGAGGATAAACGCTTGTGCTTATGTGCTCCATAACCGCATTCTCAACGACTTTCCCGTTGAGGTCTTTCAGCATCCGGTACCAGAACTCCATTGATGCATCATCAGCCATTATCTTTGAAGCCGGATATGCTGATTTGACCGCAACTGCGATCATCGCAAATTCTGGTTTAGTCATCCTGAGCCCACCTCCTTGCCATGTCAGCATATTGTGAAATACTTGACTGCCTGTCTGTCTGATTATAGGTCTGTGTATATCCAGGTGTACCGCCTCGGTTCTGAACCTTTGATATCCAACCATTGATGAACCGCTTTATCCCACTGGCTGTTTTCCGCTTCTTCGGATTAGCATCACACCAGCCTTTCATTGCTCTAAGCTCCTGCATTACATCAACCGCCGGATACAGTTTCGATAATTCCAAGATGTATCCCTGTGTGATTGGGTATTCCTCTCCGGTATTCAGTGGTATTTCGATTACCGGCGGCTCCGCAGCTACTTGTTGCTCGGAGCATATAGTAGTATTGGATTCATATTCCGATTTGGATTCGGATTGGATTGGATTACGGACACATTTGTTGTCATTTGCTTTAATCTGCTGTCCTTTGCTGTCAAATGTCAGCAATTCGCATCCGTCCGCAAATTCGGGATATTTACTTTTCTGATTACGGATTCTTTGATGGGCCGCCCAGGTTACCAATTGCAGGTACGGTCTTCCTTGTGATTCATACACTCTGACCAAGCCTACCGCCGCCAACCTACCAAGTGCCTTATCTATATCCTTCTCCGTAATGTCTTTCAGAGGAAAGCAGCTCCCTTTGATTATCTTTGCTCTTCCGTCATATCTTCCAAAATCATCACAGGTTACAATCAGTCGATAGAACAGAACCTCCTCAAACCAGCTCAAGGAATCTATTTCCTCGCTTCTGCATATGCTCTCCTTGATTATCCGGTTTGGCATTGAATCACTCTCCTTTCGGGTGCCGGAGGGGTTTCCCCTCCGGATCCTGCTTTAATAAATTACCTTGCTTCCATGTTCCGTCTTCACAACATCCAAATTCTGAGGGAATCTGGCTTTCATGGTCGGATCATGCGTAATAGCCATAATCTTAATATTGCTGTACCGACTCTGGATGGTTTCCAGTGCGTCACAGTATGCCTGGATGCCATCCCCATCAAGGAATGGTGGCTCGTCTATGAATAACATTCCAAGCTGCACTCCTGCCGAAGATGATTTAATCTCGGCCAGTGCAAGGATGACCGACAATGAGGACTTAACCTTCTCTCCACCGGATTTTGACAGGTAAGGAAGTACGGATTTTCCATATTCCTCAATGAAAATATCCAAAGAACCCTTTTCCTTGCCGTTCTTCTGCAAGCGTTCCAGTCTGAACTCGACACCCATCTTGCCTCCGGTCATCTGACCGAGGATAGTGTTGGCTGTTGCTGTCAGCTGTGGGATGATGGATCTGATAATCTGATGCGGCACTCCGCTCTGGCTGAATGCAACCTTTAAGGTGTCATAATCTGCAGTTTCTTTCGCATATCCCACCTGCTTCTCCTGCAAGACTGCAATGTCCTGTTTCAGTTTGGCAATCTGCTGTGCTTTCTGTTGTAAAGCACCTATACGCATCTGGCTTTCTCTAACCATGCTGTTGATTGCATTGACCTCTGTTTCCAGACCATTGACAACCGCCTGCACTTCCTCAATTCCTGCCATTGCAAGAATTTCCTTGTCTGCCTCTGCCTGTCTTTCCCTGATTTCATCATCAATGCCGACAAGCTCCGTTGTCAGTTCCAATACTCTGTTCAAGGCTGTCATATTTCTTTCCTCAGCAACCGGAATCATCTTCTCCTTTTCAACCCATGGATCCAACACTGTAATGGCACTCATCACATGCACATGCTCCTCAAAAGCTTTCGCATATATACTCTGTTCTGTTTCTGCCTGTGTGCCCTTTAATTTGACCTCAGCGAGCCTGTTTTCCTCTTTGGATATGTCAGACTTCAAATGTTCGATTTTCGCCCGTATGAGGCTTAACTGGCTTTCCCTCTGGCTGATTGCTTCAACCTGTGATACATACGGAAGCAGTGTCGCACATTCACTCTGGAGTGCGGATAATGCGGTCAAATCAAATCCAATCGCTTCCATAGCAGCTTTCTTCTCTTCAATCTCCGCCGCTGTCTTTGCAAGTTCAGCTTTTCTCCGGGCTTCAATATCTGCATACAAGGTATCCTGCATTGCCAGCTTCTCCTTTGCTTCAATGGCATCCTGTAAGAACTTGCAGTGTGCATTCTCGATATCCACGCATCCGGATTCATTCAAAATTGCAACTTTCTTTTCAAGGACTAGCTTCCTCTCGTCTGCCGCCTGCTTTTCTCCGTCAAAACTTGTTCTTGTTTCGCTGTCGTGGAAAACAGTCGCAGAGAATTCCGTCTTTGCTTTCTGGTATGCGACCGCTTTCTCCTGCATGGCTTCCAGTTCAGCCTTCTTCCGGCTGTATTCCTCCGCTTTCTGTTTGGCTTCTCCGTCATTGGCAGATTCCAGTATCATGGCATTCATTGTATTCAGGCAGTCCTGCAATGCATTCTTGAGGTTTGCAACAGATTCCTGCTCTGTTTCTGCCTGTCTTGCATAATTCTCTGCTTCCTGCTTCTTGGAGGTGTAAAGTGCCGACTGCCCTGCAAGATCCAGCTCACGTTTCAAAAGATTGTTTCTCTCCGCAATCTTCTCCTCGATTTCAGCCTTTCCGGCAAGAATTGTTGCACTACTGTCTGCGATTGCATGCTGGGTGGCTCTATTCTGCTCTGTAACGGTCTTCTTAGCCTGCAAGGTTGTGACAGCTGCAAGGGCTTTCTTTCGTCTTTCTACGGCTTCCTGCTGATGCGACAAGATAAGCTTCTTCTGGTCTCTCTCATTGACCTTCTCCTGCAATCTGAGTTCCTGTTCTGCCAGTTCTGATCTGCAGGCTTCCAGTTCTTCATCCGGCTTACCGAATTCAGCAATCGTCACATTATGGATAGTGATCTCCTGCTCCAGCTCCCGTTTCTTCGCTCCGTTCACTCTCGCATTGTCAGAAGCAATCCTCTCCATCGACTGATAAATTCCAAGGCCAAGAAGTGTGCCGAGCACTTCTACTCTTTCTTCCGGCTTTGCCTGCAAGAATAATCCGTACTGGTCCTGCATGATCAGTGCACAGGATTTAAAAGTAAAACTGTCCATTCCAAGAATGTTAAGGATTTCCTGCTGGGTGTCGTTGTATCGTTCCTTTGAGCAGTCCTGCCATTCGTTCTCGATAAACTGTGAAATGTTCAGTGTTCCTTTTCCGGAACGTGCTCTGGTTCGTGTGACACGATACTTCTTCTCGCCTATGCGGAACGTAAACATGATCGAACCCGACCGGACACTTTCATCATTCCTCAGCCATGGTGCTTTTCCGGAATCGTCCTTTATCACTCCCTCTCTTGGTTCTTCATAGAGGCAGTCGATAATGGCATCCATGAACAAACTGCTCTTTCCTGCTCCATTCTGACCATTAATGGTACAGAACGTAATATCCTCAAAATTGAAGGTTTCCTCTTCATAATTGCGATAATTCTTGACTGCAATCTCTACCGGTTCAAATGCTCCGCTGTTGGCAGTCTTTGAATTGCTTGCCTCTGCTTCCGCAATGATCGGTCTTGCCTTCAGCACAAGTTCCTGTATCTTATCCTGTGGAAACTGCTTTTCTTCGAGATACTTAATGAGGTTCGCTTCCGGATCCGTCGTATTTTCAAGCTGTGTCCTGTTTGCAAATTCATCTATCTTGTCCGGAAGTATCTCCCACACCATGAATGCCCCATCATCAAGCAGCTCCTTTTCAAGAACCGCTGTGTTCAATGCCTTGCTGTTTTCTGCTGAACAGCTGTAATGCACGCGGACAATCTTGTCGTCAATTTCGCCTCTCCATTTCTGTGTAGCTACAAAGTCAAGAGCCTGCATATTGATCTGTGTCACATCATCCTCATCGAGTTTGATTGTTGCAAATCCTCTGTACGGTGTCTTGTGGAAGATGCTCTGCCACGTTCCAAGCTCGTGCCAGTTATGAATCCAGAAGCCTCTCTCCTGCCCCTCGTCATTGAAATTCAGAGCATTTATCGCACCGGAGTAATACCAGTTACGGTTATGTATCTTCTGTGGTCTGTGGATATGTCCCAGTGCCACCAAATCATAGTTAGCTGCCAGAAGTGCTTCCTGTGGAATGACCGGTTCGAACTGTGTAAGCATCATGGTCTGTCCGCTTTCTGTGTTGCAACCCGGAATTGTATAGTGTGCCATCAGGATACTTTTCTTCTCCAGAGAACACTGTGCTTTCAGACCAGTCACGATATTGGATAATTCCTCAGTAAATACCAAATTTTCTTCATCAGCACTAATTCCCGGATGGTTTGCTCTGAATATTCCCCGGTCAAATCCCGGAATCAGTGCGATATCTGCATCCTCAAAAGGAATTACCTGTGGGGTAATCACGATATGTACATTGGGAAATGGCTCAAATGTCTGTGCAAGTACATTAAACAGACCTATTCCATCATGGTTCGGGGTGCCTCGCATAACAACCACCTGCTTAGATACTGCCGCGAGCTCTTTGATATAATGGGTTGCTGTGACAATTTCCTCACAGCATCTGTCCGACCATGTCTTTCCGGAATGGAATATATCTCCAGATACCAGTGAATAGTCCGGTCTTTCTTCTCCTGCCACTCTGATCATTTCATTCAGACATCTTTTTGTATCTTCTGTACGGAGATTAACTCCGTCCTTTACCGGGCTTCGGAATGTGCCCAAATGCCAGTCCGCTGTATGTAAAATTTTCATAAGTTCATAGCCTCCTTTGTAGCTTTCATTGCCATTACCATATTTTTCAGTTCAAGGTGTAACAGTTTGAATGTCTCGTCTTCGATTCCACAGAAGTCAATCCCATCTCTGGTCCATTCTTCTCCCACAAACAGGATGTTTCCTGCAATCGGAATCTTGTGCTCATCAAATTTGTAAAGATAGCTGCCGATCATATTCGCATGATTAGGTTTCAGCAAGCCTTCTTCATCAATCAGCATACTCACGCACTGTCCTGGTACCTTTGTTGGTCGGTTTTTCATTTTCAAGCTGGTGTATAATCTTTCCGGCATTACGTGCTCGTATATCCTGCAATCATTCCCGATCAGCTCCCTCAGCACGTGGTTTTGTGCTTCGTGTGTACCCTCCGGGAAATCATGCACCGTCATTTCAAGGTCAGTGGTAATCCGTATAATCTTCATCAGTGTGCTCCTCTCTGGCATTTTACGCATAATGGTCTGCCAAACTTATCAATCGAGTAACCATAGACCTTCTCGGAAATAACCGAACCGCAATTCTCGCAGGCATATTCCTCCTGCTGTGGCTGAGCTTCCTGTTGCGGTGCTGTCGTCTGTTCCTGATCGAACCAGTTTTTCTCTGGTTCTTCTGCTACTACGTCGCTGTCCTCTTGCTGTTCAGAAGCAAATGCAGGATTGTTAATTTCATCCTCCGGATTAAAGTCTGTCGAAAATGCTTCATTGGAAAATGCAGTGGTGATTGCCGGTGGCGTGGATGAAATCCCAAACATATTCCCCATAGAGTTCATTCCCTGCTGAAGCATTGCATTTCTGACCGTAGGATCTGTGTAATCCGGCGCAAATGTAACTGTCGGTACAACAAAAGGCTTTTCCAGCTCCGCTTTCGAGTATGTTCCCTTGATTCCAAGCAGTGCTCTGATAACTCTAAGGATCGCTCCTGTCTGAGCCTTTTCTGATGCTGTCTTTCTAAGGAGCGTCATGTTCACAAGGATTGATCTCTCGATGTACTTCTCTCTGTCGCTATCGGCAATCACATAGTACTTGTCGTACTTTCCATACTGATTAGGTTCTGTCTCCTGCTTCCATTCCCCCTTGAACATTTCAGCAGCGGCCTTGGATGCTCTCCAGTCATGGATACCCATGATTGACTTATCCATAAATTCAAGGCGGTACTTGGATTCTTCATCGTCAAGGCAGATACGCTTGGTTTCCGCATGTGTCTTGTAGCTTCCGTCTGGAAGTCTGACAGCTCCGTATGCCTTGCCTACATAGGTGTTTGTATTCTCTCTTGTAACTGTGGTGTACTCTGGATGAAACTGGATGCCTGCCGCAGTTGCCAGCTTCATAAGAAGCGGCTTCGCAGGAGAGTAAACCTCCTCATATACAGCTTTTCCGTCTCTATCCTCTCCGGTTTTTACTTTGCCAACCGAGAAGATATCTCCTGAGTTTGGTGCTGTGTCTGCTACTACTTCCATGACAGAACACTTGTAAAATGGATTGATCTGCACTGATGTAGCCGCAGGTAACAGTAGGTTGCAGTTGGGATATTTGGACTGAATTTCAGCCAAAGCATTTGAATTGTTCATAGATTAAACCTCCATATTGTATAATTTTATTGATTTTAAGCAGTTGGCTGTGGTACAATATGGTTGCTTATGAGGGTGTTCCGGACTTTGTCCGAGCACTCTTTTTCCATATCTCTCAGTGCACTGCATAAATCCATTGTGAATTTTGAAAAAGCAAGGCTTCTCACATATTCCTCTGTCAGCTTAACGAGATACCAGTGCTGTAACACGACCTCTCTCTGTTCACGCTGATATATGTACTCCTGCTTATGTCTGGCATACTTTAATGCCTGCTCAAACTGTTCATCTGTAATCTCGCATCCGAGCAGTTCTTCTACTTCTCTTTTTTCTACGATTTCTTTCACTTTCCAATTCCTCCAACGAATCAAATAAATAGTTAATTGCTTTCCATGCAGCTACATAAGCCACCAGTATCACAAGGTACTCACCGCCTACTGCCTTGTACCCTCTTTCCAGATACGCAACGTGGAAAGCCCATTTGCTTATTGCTCCGGTTACGAGCAATGACCAAATAACCGCTATCAAGTCTCTCTTCACTCTTCATCACTCCTTGTAAAAATAATGTTTCCCATGCTGGAATAGAAAGGTCAGATGCTCGCTGTGCCAGTTGGATTCGCTCTTGCTCTCGAAGTAAGTCGCTCCCCGGCTTTCATCCCATCCGTCAATCTGGATAAGCTGTAATGCTCTGTAACAGTCGGCATCCGGTTTGACCTCGTCATACCGGCCGTTGCTGATTGGACTGAACTGTCCGTCTTGGAAGATAACTCCTGCAATCGTGTCTGGAAACTCGTCGCTCCAAACTCTGTTCAGCACCACCAGCATTACAAGAGCTTTGCCCTCGGTGTCCTCGGATTCCGCTTCTGCCATTGCAATCTTGGCAAGCATATAAGCATCTTCCGCATCCCAGTCCATGCTTCCACTCAATGAACTGCCAGCCGACTGTAAGGTTGCTGTTGTGTCCTCTGTTTCTGCCGAAACTGTCTGCTCTGAGGTCGTTTCCTCACTCTCTGTCGCAGGATTCACTACAACAATCTGTTGTTGATCGTTCTTCACGTCCGGCTCTCCGGTAAAGCTGAAAGCAAATGCGACAATTGAAGTCAGGGACATGGCAAATACCAATCCCAATGCAAATAGGCACTTATTTCTCATGCTCCTATCGCACCTCCTCCCGGATGTTCGAATGCAAACGACATCTGACCGCTGTTCTTTTCTGTTCTCAACATCTGGCTGAAAAACAGCCTGTTCTTCTCCTGTTCCTTTGCCCTTATGCTCTGGCAATCGCACCGTTCTCCCGGATCAAGATTGCTTCCACAAACAGGGCAGACATTGTAATATGCCATGATTGCCTCCTATCTGTTCTCCTGTGCAGCTACATACTGGATTGCCTGCTCAATATCCTCTTCCGGAATCTGCAGCTTATCCGCAAATAAATGCTTGTTAACTTTTCCAGAGCCTATGCTTATATACCCTTGGCTCTCGGACTCCTTGTTAATTTTGCGCATCGTCTTGTACGCAAAGTCTTCCTTGCAACCGAGTAAAATCATAACTTCCTTTACGGTCAGAAACGGTCTCGGTGCGGTTCTTACTGCTTCCATTCGCTCACCTCCTGCGGCTTGGAGCTGCTTGTAGCTCCGAGCATATATTGTATTGGATTCCCGATTTGTATTTGGATTCGAATTCGGATTGGATTACGGACGCATTTGTTGTCATTCGCTGTCAAATGTCCGCAAGTTGCTGTCAAAAATTATTAAGCCCTACTCTGCCAATCGCACCGCCGGACTGTCCTCGCCTTACGCTCGGTCCAATGATACTGCCGACATTCGAGCCCTCATTTTTTACAGGTTCTTCTTGATCCAGAGCTTCATGCTCTGTGCGATTTCCTCTACCTCTTCCAAGTTCTTCAAGATCTCTTCCAGCTGTGGCTTCTCATTTTCATCGATTACACCATCTTCCGTAATATCGAGAAGCATTTCTTTTGTTTCTCCAATCTTCCGAAATGTTGAAAGCGTTCTGATTGTGATTCTGTCCATGTCCACCAGCTCTGCTTTTGGAATTTCACTTCCTAGCGGACACATTGTCCTGCAATAGTAATTTTCCAGTTCCGGAGCATTATAGAGATCAGCCATCAGGCGGATTTCTTCTGGATAAGGAACTGCAATGCCACTCTCGATCCGGTAAAGCCTGCCTCTGTCAATCGACATATAGTCAGCAGCTCCTTCTCGGCTACTCAGTTGTTCATTGTGTGTTGCCGCTTCGCAACGAGCCTTATAAAAGATGTTGGAACTGGTCTTCGCTGTTAAATTTGCCATTTTCTACATCACCTCTACTTGTTATAATTATCTCGTATTTCATTTTGAAATGTTAATGAGCAAAAAATATCGTCAAGGGTAACATCTAAGGCAACCGACAGTTTTTTTGCCATAGAAAGCGGAGGCTTTCTTGAGCCATTTTCATATTGTGATATTGTAGTCTGCTTTAGACCAACTTGGTTTCCTAGTTCGACCTGTGACAGCCCTTTATTAACTCTTAATTGTTTAAGTGTCATCATATCGCTCCTTTCATATTTCTTTCTGAAATACATATTATGACATTGCGAAATATATGTCAACTATTTTTCAAAAAATATTTCAATACGCAATTATACATGTATTTCAAATTGCTATATAATTATATTAGGAGGTATTACCATGCTTGGAAAACAACTAAAATTACTACGTGAGACTGCTGGGAAAAGTCAGTTAGAGGTTTGCTCTGCACTTAACATAGAGCAAAGCACTTTGGCAAATTATGAGAACGACAAGAGGATTCCAAAGTTAGAAATCCTCATTAAATTGGCAGAATATTATAAAGTTTCTGTTGATTGCATACTCGGATTAGAGAAAATCGGTTCCTCCAGAGATTGCTATGATTATTTTTACGAAGATGGATTGGCAAATTGGAACATTCGAAAAAAATGTGAAGAGCTGGGAATATCGTATGAAGATGCCCTATCTAAAACAGATATTGTAAAAGAACGTTTTGATCAGCTTTGGTTCGGTGCCAACCAACCATGTGCAGAAGAACTCATCCGTTTCTCACATGTATTGAATGTATCTATTGATTATTTGTTGGATGAGTCTCGAAGAGACAAACTGGACACCAAAGAGGCTATGGTTTTAAATTACTATAACAAATATCCTGATGAAGTTATGGACTTATTGGAGGCTTTCTGTTCTTTAAGCAGGAAGCAACGAACTATTGTCATTGGCAAATGTTTTGAGTTGGAGGCATCTACAACTGTTGCAGCAGATGATAGTCCTCTGAAGAAGGCTTCTGGAAAATAATAGACCTCGCGTGGTACCGAGGTCACCATAAAAGATAGTATTTTCTGATTGGTCGTCAAATTGAAAAAGGGGGATTGTTTTTGAAAAAAAGAATTTTATATGTACTACTATCATCGCTTATTCTATGTTCGTGTGGTCACGAACAATCGGCAAGTGACAAGGCTTTAACCAATGCTAAAAAAGCTTACGAAATAGGTCAAAATTATTTATCTGGAGATATATCTGCTGAGGATGCTCAGGAACAATTAGAAAATATTGAAGAGAATATAAGTTATGCTTCTGACTACTCTTATGACGAAAGAAAAAATGATACCCAGAAGTCGGCTGATTATTACTTACACAATTACGTCTACTTCTTATCTCTCGATGTCATGATGGATAAAGGCGACCGAGGCGATGCGGATTCATATGACAAAGTCAAGGATAGTGTAAAAAAATTAAAAGAGCAGATTGACAAGTACGATTAAGGAGGTGCATACCATGTATGATGCAGACAAAACCTCACAAAAGATAAGCGATCTGGAGAGAGAATACAGGAAGTCCCAGCAGAAGAAAGGGGCTGAATCCCTTATAGAACTGAAAGCACAGGTTCGTGCCAAGCTCAAACGTCAGGCTGAGGCGGATGATAATATCTACGATCCGGAGTTTGAAAAAGAGATTGAAGAAAGGCTGGCCAAGCTCGACGAGGAATCCCGGTCCGAATTCTACCGGATCCGGACACACAGGAAGAATGACGGAATCCTCTCTGCCAGGGAGATTGATCTGCTCACTCTAGAGGCTATGGAACGGTCATACTATCATTACAAAGGCATAGAATACGAAAAACCGAAGTATAAGAAAGAATTTCACTTCGGAGGATAAATAATCTGCAAAGAATGGAAAGGGGTGCGGCATGCCAGCATATAAATATACTCTGAAAAATGGAAAAACGATGTGGTATGCCAACTTCTACTATACCGATTGGACTGGAGAGAAGAAGCATATCTGCAAAAGGGGCTTCTCTACGCAGCGTGAAGCAAAAGAATATGAACGTACTTTCATGGATCAGCAGAATGCTACTAGCGACATACTGTTCTCCTCGCTTGTTACCAATTATCTCGAGGATATGGAACACCGCCTCAAACCTACCACAATGGAGAATAAGCGGTTTATCATAGATACAAAGCTACTCCCTTACTTCGGAAGGCAGAAAGTGTGCGACATTGATACGATCAAGATACGCAAATGGCAGAATGAGCTTATCTCATTCCGGGACAGAGACGATAAGCCTTTCTCCCAAACATATCTGAAAACTGTAAACAATCAGATGTCCGCTATTATGAATTATGCTGTCTCGCACTACCACCTCGCCCTCAATCCCTGCAAGGCCGCTGGCAGTATGGGAAAAAGCAATGCTGACGAAATGAATATCTGGACACAGGCTGAGTACGAGAAATTTTCCAAGGCTATCAGCAAATCATCCATGAAGCTGGCTTTTGATATCCTGTTCTATACCGGTATGCGTTCCGGAGAGCTGCTCGCACTGACACCAGCGGATATTCTTCCATCCAAGAGGATAGACATAAACAAAAACTATGCAAAGGTAAAGGGGAAAGAGATATTTCTGGAACCGAAGACACCAAAATCCAAAAGGTGTATCTCCATTCCGGATTTCCTGTATGACGATATCCAGGAATACATTTCAAAGCTGTATGGGATTGAAAAGGGTGATCGGATATTCTACTTCCAGAAGACTGCTCTGGAAAAGGAAATGAAAAGAGTGTCTGAAAGGGTAGGTCTGAAGCCGATCAGAGTGCATGATCTGCGGCATTCCCACGCAAGTATGCTCATAGAGCTTGGGTTCTCTGCTCTGGAAATTGCAGACCGGCTTGGTCATGAATCCGTAAAGACTACTCTTGACACGTACTCACATCTTTATCCTGATAAGGATCAGAAACTTGCGGACCGGCTGAATCAGTTCCGAAACCAGTAAAATGAAGTTGAAATCATCCGCTGATTGTGATATATTAAGCATAAAGAAAGGCACCTGCTCGAACAGATGCCTCTCAGGAGCCCCACTCCAAAAGGTGGAGTTTCCCGAGTTAGCTTATTTCTCTAAATAGAGACGCCTACTCTGGTTGCGACAGAGTAGGCATTTTTATTTTCGCTTGTTTCTCTTGTCGAGAAAGGCAAGCAACGCAATAACTAAGCTGCCAAAGGACATCAGCAGAGCTAATATCCCAATGAAAATCGAAATGATCTCATAAGCTGTCATCGGCGCCACCTCCCTTCCTATGTATTCCGGAAAACCGGTCCATTGGCTCGGGAGGCTACCACCCCCTGTCGTGGGTTCCATGGCTGTCATTTTATCACACATCACGACAATTTTCAATCCAGTATAATATGCATAGGAAAAATAATGGTGTCATTTTTCAACATCACGTTAACATCACGGAGCAAAATAAAAGAGCCACAATCCCAGTAAAATAAGGATTCGTGGCTCAAATGTCCGTTATTCAAACTCCAGACCGACAGTTGCGGTTATTAAAGAAATTTACTGATTTTTAGGCATTTTCAAGCAACATAAGCAAGTAAAACTCAATATAAAAAAATTAAATAATGCAATAAAAATGCAATCCGCACAATGGGTTCTGTTTGCATTGACAACCAACTTCAATATCATTTCAGTAGGCGTTCTGTAAGGGCGTCTACTTTTTTATGAAATTTATGAAAGGAAAAAATATGGACTACCAATTAGAAATCAAACAAATAGTGGATTACCCACGATGCCGCATTTATCGTGAGTTCTTCCGTACCCTTATGGCAAATAGGGACATCCGTACCAGCGGAAGCTCCTATCTTTTTTATTACATGACGCTATGCTCTTATGCCAACTTTCGCTCCTCTTACCGCAGACTGGAGGGCATCTCCTATCTGATTGAACCGGGAGAATGGATTTGCAAAACCTCAGAGCTAGCAGAATGGTTCCGCACCCGCTTCCAGCATCAGGCAGTCTCCATTCTGGATTTTCTTCAAGAGCAACATTACATCAGCTATACAAGGCTTGGCAGAGGCAACCTGATAAAATTCAGCATTACCGGCTGGAAAAAGAACAATACTTCACTGGATTATAATTACCCATGTCTAAAGGATGTGGGTTTTTTCTTTTTCCCGGTTGCCGCTGTTCACGAGCTAATCAGCATGGGCAGGTGCTCGGAAATGGATATTGTACTGGATTTGTGGATTCATGCTATCTATAACGATGAACAGGTGCAGGGTTCTGACATTGGCCCAGTGGTCTACTTCCGCAACTGCACCGGCAATCCGCTGGTAAACTATGCAGAACTTGCATTGCGTTGGGGCATTTCCAAATCCACCGTGAGCAGAATACTCAACAAGCTACAGGACAAAGAATATCTTTCACTGGTATCCTTTACCGGACGGCATGGCAGCGTCATTTATCTGTGCAACTATCTTTCCACCATGTTCAACATCAGTGATGTAATGATTGATAAAGAGGAGGTTTCTATGACATTTCAGGTTCCCGTACATCTTCCCGATTCTGTTCCGATGGAAGATGCCAAGATTAAAGAAGAGCAGATTCTTATTGAGGAGAACGACCGCGTTTCATCGCAGGCGGCTTGCGTTTCAAATCCGCACATCCGCAGCGTTGTCCGAAAGGTTGCCCAAATCCTTGCAGCACAAGGGGTTTCCTGTTGTGAATGCCCCAAAACACAATATAAGTTATATCCCTTATCCGACTGCGGGGATGGTAAATACAGGTATTCTCTACAGCTTGGCTGCCCGGATAAGGATATCCGGTATCACTTTGAACTTACCCTGCTCCCGCTGGAAGCAGAGGAAACCATACCATCACATACAGATCAGGAAAGGAAGTAATCATTATGGCAAATAACAGAAAAAATCATAATATCCCTTCAGAAGAGGAAAACCCGTTATTTCACGACACATGGAAGCTTTTAAAGAACTACCGGGATGCAGTCTGGAACCTTGAGCTTGCCGTCCAGCAGGTCCGCAACTCCTTTGAGATTGAATTTGGAAGCAGCATTGAGGAATTTCTTGATTCCATCTATCTGGCCGGAGCCGACATCGGCGGTACCAAACTGGAAAACTATGCAAAGAGTATTGAGCGCAGCAACAAAATGCTGAACCTGTTAAATTCTGCAGTAGACATCCTGCGCAGTAAGCACAAGCATGGAGAACAGTATTACTGGATTCTTTACTACAGCTACCTCTCCCCTCAGCAGCTCCAGAATACGGATGAGATTATTGAAAAGTTGGAACCTCATATTACAAATATTTCAAAAAGAACATATTATCGGCGAAGACCAGAGGCCGTACAAGCACTAAGTTCCATATTATGGGGATATACATCAAAAGACTTTTTAAATACGCTTGACAATTTTTTCCCAAATAAATAGTTTTATTAAAATGGTATTCATATTTCATATTGAACAAGTGCCTAATTTCGGGTTAATTGCACCCCTTGAGATTAGGCACTTAACATGTAGATATATCTTTTTATCCTTGCATGACATAAAATATAGCTAAGTTAATTAATGTCTTCTTTTTCAAAACTTTTGCAACAACACTTATAACTAATGAAAGCCATTAAAAGTATTATTGCTAAACTTATGTAAACAGGACATATCATTTCTCTTGTTCTCCCATTAGAAATAAAATATGCTGCTGACCACGGGAAAAAACCTGCAAAAGAAGAATTTGATAAAATGACATTTACTAATGCAATAACAGCAGCTACTATCATTGAAACGATAATTCCTCTTGTGCAAAATGCAAGATATGCCATTGGGGTAATTGTAAAATATAACAATATTCCTCCCACAACAATTTTAAATAAGAAAAAAAACGCAGTTCCAATATTAAATTGATCTACTCCAACAAATATATTACAAATTGTACATAATATCAAAACCACAACCCAAAAAGTCAACATCAATGTAATTGTACAAATAAATAATGTCAAAAATTTACAAGACATAAATCTCTTTTTCGATATAGGAATAACCATTATCGTTTTTAATGTTTTACCCGTATATTCCCGGCTAAACAAATAAGCTGCTATGACAGAAAATATTAATGGTCCAAATAAAAGCATCAAAAACATAAATGCATTATCATATAATGTAAACAAAGATATTCTATACTCCGGGTTAAAAATATAGCTTCGTATACTACTAAACATTGATAAAATCGGAGGTGAACAAATACCTAGAAAAGCAATAATTTTTATTTTTGTGCGTTTCAATTTTAGAAATTCACAATATACTAATTCACCCAATTTCCCCACCTCCTATTAATTCCGAAAAATAATCTTCTAATTTTTCTTCTTCTATCCTAATTTGTCTGATAGGAATGTTATTTTGTATAAGATAACTATTTATTTCTTCAATCCTGTGCATCTCTTTGCCAAATAATCGTATGCGATTCTTACTATCAATCAAAATTTCAGAAACATCCAATCGTTCCTTTAATAATGAAAACACATACTCTACATTAGACACTTCATACTCCGCATATCTACGAAGACGTTTATGTAAATCCGTAATACTTTCTTCTTCCAATAATCTGCCATGATTCATTACCCCTATCACATCTGCAATTTGTTCTATTTCACTTAATATATGACTTGATATAAAAACAGTGGTATTCCCCTCTTTACAAAGGTTAACCAAATATTCCCTCATCTCGTAAATACCAATCGGATCCAAACCATTCATTGGTTCATCTAAAATCAAAATTTCAGGTTTGTGCATAATTGCTGCTGCAATACCAAGTCTTTGTTTCATCCCCAAAGAATATTTTTCAAAAATTTTTTTATCATTTTTATCCAAGTTGACCACACTTAAAGCCTGATCAACACTTTCTATACTATTAAGTCCTCTCAATCTTGCTATAATTTCTAAATTTTCTCTTCCTGTTAAGTTATCATAAAAACCAGGAGTTTCAATCAGTGCACCTATACGGCTATACGCTTTTGAAGCATCTTCTAAATGAATATCATTAAAAATTTTAATAAATCCTGATGTGGGTTTTACCAAATTCAACAACATTTTCATAGTTGTCGTCTTCCCAGCTCCATTTCTCCCTAAAAGCGCATATATTTTTCCTTTTGGCACATGAAGACATAGCTGTGCTACGCAGACTTGCTCTCCATAACATTTTGTCAAATCATTTGTTTCAATTACAAAATCATTCATTATAACCTCACATTCTCAGCACACTAATTGCTGTCTATTTTTTTAAACAATTCTTTATATGTCATGCATTCATTTAAAAGTTTTTCATGTGTGCCCTCAGCAACATTTTTCCCGTCACAAATAACAATTATTCTAGGCATTTGCATTATTGTAGTTGCCCTGTGTGTAGCCATAATTACTGTATGATTTTGAGACAATCTAAAAACTGTTTGTACAATATTTCTTTCAGTCAATCCATCTATATTTGAGGTTATCTCATCCAACAAAAATATTTTTGTATTTCTCAATAATCCTCTCGCTATGGATAATAGTTGCCTTTGACCTCCTGAAAGCTTTGTACCTCCATCTCCTATAACTGTATCAAACCCCTTTGGCATTTTAATTATTGTATCATATAAGCATACATCTTTGCAAACTTTAACCAGCTCATCTTCCGTAGCATTTTCTTTTACAGCTAATAAGTTATTTTTAACCGTATCATTAAATAAAAATGGATATTGCTGGACATATGTAATATTTTCTCTTAATGTAACTAAGTCCATCTCCAAACTATTTAAGTTATCAAATAATATTTCACCGCTCTTTGGTTTATAAAATCCCATTAGAAGATTCATAAATGTTGTTTTTCCAGAACCGTTAGCTCCGACAATCGCAACCAATTCATTTGAAGTGATATTTATATTTAACCCATTAAAAACATTTTTTTTATCTTCATAGGAAAAAAATAACTCTTTAACTTCTATGTTCCCGTTTAACTCTCCATATTTTTTTCTAGATAGTTCTTCTTGTCTACAATTTGAAATTATTTCTTCATATCTATCTATTGAAACCAATGTTGTTTGAAATGAAACATTAATATTTGATATTTTTTGTAAGGATGATATAAATTGATTAATGTAGCTATTAAAAGCCGTAAAGTGTCCCACTGACAGACTCCTTGCACCAATCATAACGCACCCCCAGTAGTATATTAAAATTTGCATAAGAAAGCCTGATAAGTTTTGTGTCAATCCCCCAACAGATGATATTGTACTTTTTTTTAAATTAGTTCGATATAAGTCATCTAAGTTTTGGCTATTTCTATTTTTTACAATACTTTCTATTGATAATCCTTTTATTTCTTTTAAACCTCTTAATGATTCCTGAATGTTATTAGCATATCTATCTGATATTTCCCTTGCCATTTCCTGTATTTTCTTTATTGTCTTTCCAAAATATATATTTATCATAAACATTATAGGTATTGCAATAATTCCAACTAAAGATAATCGTATAGATATTTTAAATATAAAATAACCAGACATTGCAATTGCAATTACACATGTCAAAAATGAATTAATTGCAGATACATAAAATGAACTAATTGAAGCTGTATCACCCTCTAAAAATGATATATATTTTCCAATGGTTGCATTATTAAAATTTTCCAGTTCCATTCCAATAATTTTACTATATGTTATCTTTTTTATATCACTAATTATTTTATTTTGAAGAAAATTATTTATGTATGTATAAATAAAGCTAGTTATTGAATTTATCAAAAATAAGAAAAAAATAATTAGTATTGTCTCAATTACACCGTCCATATTTGCATTGATTGCATCATCTATTATTGTCCCTGTTAAGATAGGATTACTCAATGTTATTATATTTGAGACTGTTGATAGGCACAGTAAAGTAACAAAAAAAATTCTATATTTTTTTACAAATTTTTCATAATAATTATAAATTTTAGATATGTTTTTAATTTTATGCTTCATACTACACTCTCTTTTATCAATCTTCAGGGATACATAAATATCCCTGAAGATAAACAAGCTACAAATAGGAAAATTCAATTTTATGCTACAATATCAAAAATTCTTTTATATATTCCTTATGAATACTCCTTACGAATACATTGTAAAGAAGTAACACCTCGGAGAATTACAACTATTATCCTCACAAGTTCCTTTACAACCACCTGAGCATGAGCCTGTACAGTTATTAGCACAAGTAAACCAACATGCCTCACAAATACAATCTAATTGAGGATCGATTCCACCGTTATTTGTTTCACTGCTATTATAATCCAAATACATATCTATACCTCCTTTTAAGATTCCTACTTGTAACATTGTTTTAGTTTAAAAGTTCAATGTCTTGTGTTCTAAAATTCACGCTTAAATTCTGTACATCATAAGATGTCAAATTATAATTAGACACAATTTTTTGCCACCACGCATCATACTTCTGTTGTGTTTCTTCTAGGTCCTTGATTACTTTCGCATAAAAATCACTTTTTTCTTCAAACAACATATTATTTGCAGCTAGGGTTACCGAAAGATTATGTAGTGAGTTTAACCTTCCAAAAATTTTTTCAATCTCTAAAACCTCTTCTTTTTCTATGTTTGCTAATATTTTCATAAAATCTACCCCTTTCCCTATAATAAATTTGGATATTTATAGGCTCTTAAATTTCCTCGTTCTTTCACTAACTGTTCCATTGGATCTGAATTACTAAAATTTGTAATATCATTTATATTCATATCAAACCCATATTCTTTCAACATTTTATATAACTTTAATGCACTCCTTTCTTCTATTTTACTTTTTTTACATTGCATAGTAGATGGCGTATTATATTCACCTGTATATTCTTTATTTAAAAAAATACACCTTTTACACTGTTTAACACTACAATTACTACATACTGGCGATTCATCAACCGAATATAAAATTAGTTTATCTTTATCAATTCCTTCTTTTACCGACCCAATATAATTATTGGGGGTGGCAAAATATACCGCTGGACAAACATAAATTTTTCCATTTGGTGCTAACGTAAAACTATTTACTCCTGCTTCACATTCTCGTCTAGTAATACTAAATAAATGATCGGTAATTACATCTACCTGCTTTTCTTCATTTTTTATGGTATAGTTATATAATAGTTGTATTACTTTATTTAACTGACTTTCATATTCTTGATAGTCTATATTTTTATAATTTGTGTGCAATATTAAATTTACTTTCTTACTATAATAAAGTATTCTCTCAATATCCTCCGCCAAATATTTTAGATCACAGTCATCTACTATTAAAATCGTTGATTCTGTATCTATGATCTTTTTACTTAATAACGCTTTATGAGTTACACTTTTTATTTTTCTTAAAACATTGTTCTCCCCATTAAAAATATTCTTGCTATCATGTTCAAACAAATTAAATGTTCTTTGATTTTTAAATATTTGTATTGCTTTATCCGATAAATCGCTATCATTAGAATGCAATAAGATAGGATTGAAAAACTCATTTTCCGTAAAATCAGCAGCTTCAAGCAATACATCCTCTCCGATTCTAGTAATCTCCTGCTCTATTGATGGTTTACTGTAATTACAATAAATGCTACTGTCATCTGATAACATGATAAATAAATTTTGTTTGTAATATGCCTTTTCTCTATCTACTTTACCTAATGCATTTTCAAGCCTAGCCCAATAATAATTATTCGCCCTTACCCTAGCCTTATGCATTTTGCAAATATGCTTATTTCGTCTAAAGAGCGTTCCTGATATATCGTAATTATGTGCTAGGCAATACGAACATTCGGAAGCAACCGTACAATTTAAACATTCTTTATCACTTTGATGTGCCAAATCGCAATTAACGAATGCTCTTATTTTTTCAAAATTTAATCCATTCTCAGAATCACCAATACTAATGCTTTCTTGATTTTCTAAAGAATAATCCATAAATCTTACACATGGATAAAATCTCCCACTTGCATCAATAGTAATCATTCCACCCGAGCCACATTCTCTACCACTTAAATCTATTTTTGATAACGGTAGACCCAATCTTTCGGAAAATAAAGTAGTATTATATTTATCCCACAAATGATTATCTACAACATAATCTGCCAATTCTCTAAGTTGTGTATAATATCTGATATCATCTCCTTCTTTCCAAACATCCTCGAAAACAATATTGGCTGGAACCTCATTCATTCCTATGTTCCACAAATAAATAATACTATCTTTTAAATAATCCATATCATCATGACCTATTGTGACTTTAGTCATCGCTAAGGGTGCTTGTTTCAACCACAGCTTAACGTTTCGCAATACATCTGCATGTGTTCCTTCGCCATTTGGATATACCCTCTGCAAATCATGCTTTTCTTTTGTACCATCTATAGTTATATTTAAAGATACTTTTCCTTTATTCTTTTGTAAAAATTTTTGTACCTTCGGACTATCATAAAGCAAACCATTTGATCCTATATTAATCATAAATAAATTAAACCATTTATGATTTTTCTCATACATTTTAATTTTAAAATAATCGCAAATTTGATCAATTAATTCTATCTCTAATAAAGGTTCTCCACCTATAAAGTTTATAGCAAGTGCATCTTGCTCAAACAACATATCATCACTTAATATATAGTCAATTGCTTTTTTGGCAGTTTCTATCGAAAGACGATTTTTGTCGTTTTTTCCAATCATATAACAATATTTACATCTCATATTGCATTCCTGTGTAACTACAAATTCGATTGACTGAAATGCTCCATCCCGCCACATATAAATGTTTTTTCCCATAACGCTCATTTTGATTATATCTCCCTTCAGAAAATTTGATATATTAGCATGTATATTGTATTTTACAAGTAATTTTTACAAAAATTATATAACTGTCAAAAATATAGCATATGCTGTCAAAATTACTTCTAAAAAGTAAAAATGGCACTTAATTTGATTAAATTGGCACTGTATTGCGATTTACAGGTAAAAATCACCATGCTATAATGATCATGCTCAAAAATGCACCCACAACTGCATACCATTCCATCTGAGAGACATCTGCACACCGCAGATGCTTTTTTTATGCCTTAAGCCGACAGTCCCCAAAGGATTGCCGGCTTTTTCTTACTAATCTAACTTTACAGGAGGTAAACCATTGAAAAACAACGAACCAAACGCAACTGCGGGAAATCCCTCTCCCGCCAAAAAGAAATTCCATATCCGCTCCTCCCATGTCATCATGGGGCTGGCAGCCTTTGCCTACTTCTTTGTCCTTCAGACCGATCAGGCATTAGCAGCTGATATGTGGTCGAAGGCGGAGGATATTATGAAGGACGTCTACGGCAAGATTCTCGGCATCTCCACCATTGCCGCCATCGTGACCGCATCGGTGGCGCTGCTTTTGATGAATTTCAGCAAGTCCGGCAAGACCGTGGATGAGTCCCGCGCATGGCTCAAGCGCATTGTCATCTCATGGGTTATTTTAAACGGACTTGGCTTTATCCTTGCCTACGTTACTCCCTTCTTCGCAGACGGGAAATGGACTGGCTGACAGGAAGGAGGAATGATTCATGGGTATTCTTGACGGCATCGTGGAATGGATTGCCGAACAGGTGATGAACGGGCTTGACCTGATTACCACCTCAGTTCTGGGAGCTTTGGGCTGCAACATGGATACATTCCTGCGCTATTTTCCCGCTGCGGAGACCATGTACAGCATTTTTGTGGCGACTGCCATCGGGCTTGTCCTCTTAAACTGGGTGTGGCAGCTTTTTAAAAACTTTGGTCTGATTGCAGGGCTGGAGGCGGAAGACCCGTTTAAGCTGAGCATCCGGTCCGTCCTCTTCATCGGTGTGATTTACTACTGCGATGAGATTACGAACCTAATACTGGAAATCGGCGGCACTCCCTACTCCTGGATACTCACCTCGGACCTGCCGCCGCTTAACTTTGCAGATTTTAACTCGGTGCTAATCACGATCTTAGGTGTGTGCGCCAATGGCTCCGTTGCCCTGATTGCCCTGATTTTAGTACTGATACTAGCATGGAATTACATCAAGCTTTTATTTGAAGCGGCAGAACGGTACATCCTGTTAGGCGTCATTGTCTACACGGCTCCCATGGCTTTTGCAACCGGGGCTTCCCAGTCCACATCAAATATTTTTAAATCCTGGTGCCGTATGTTCGGCGGACAGATTTTCCTGCTTCTGATGAACGCATGGTGCCTGCGCCTGTTTACATCCATGGTGGGAAGCTTTCTGGCAAACCCGCTGTCACTGTAAGGAGGAAACTGACCTATGAAAAAGAAATTTTTACTGCTTATTCCGATGGCTGCACTGTTCTTTTCCCAGTCCGTGACCGTATTCGCTGTCACGGAATCAGAGGTAGAAGCTGTCGGAAAGGAAACTGCCGCCGGAAACGTGTTCATCTGGTTCCTCTGTGCCATCGCATTCTTAAAAATCAGCCAGAAGATAGACAGCTTCCTGTCCAGCCTCGGCATCAATGTGGGGCATACCGGCGGCTCCATGATGGCGGAGCTGATGATTGCCGCAAGGGGGCTTACCACTGTCAAATCCGTGACCGGAGGCTCCTTCTTCAAAGGCGGCTCCCCCCGCTTTGGCGGAACCACCAACAATGCCAGTGCCTCCTTCCTGTCCGGCGGCCTGGCCGGGGCTGTGGGAAGGCAGTTTACCCAGAGCGCCATGCACACCATGACCGGGCAGGCAAGCAACCCGATCAGCCGCAGGGCTTTTGAATCTTCGTTAAAGAAAGGCGGCGACTTTGCCAACAATGTCACCGGCGCTGTGGCACAGGGCAATATCAACTATACCGGCTCCATGACCGGACCACAGGCCGCCCAGGCGCTCTCCTCCTATCTGGGGCAGACCGGAATACCCGATGCCCCAAGCTTTTCCAACGTGGAGATTGGCGGCGGGCGCATCATGGGCACGGAAACCTCTGCCGCCTATCCAAACGGCACGGAATTTGGCATGTACAATGCCGACCAGTACATGGCACCGGAAGGGAATTACGAAACGGTAACCGCTGCGGACAATACCACATGGTATAAGCAGTATGCCGTTGATACGGTGGACCGCACGCCTTACATGACCGGCGAAGGGAAAATCGCCTACCATGAAAACATTGTGCAGAAGCTTCCGAATATGCCGAAAAGAAAGGACCGTGTGTAAATGGCGGAAAAGAATGAGAAAAACAACCCTTCCCCACTCTCCCACGCCGCTTCTGCGGCAAGGCTTGCAAAGGGTGCAGTCAAAACCAGAAAAGCAGTGGCAGGTGCCGCAAAAGGCGCCGCTGCCGGACCTTACGGTATGGCTGCCGCCGGGCTTTGGGAAAACAGGAAGCTGGTCGGAAAAATCATCGCTGCCCTTGCTGCCCTGCTCATGCTGCCGGTACTGTTCCTCCTGATGCTGCCCTCCCTGATTTTCGGAACCGATGGGCTGGATAACGCTTCCGGGGAGGTCCTGAACGACACATCCCTGATTATGGAAAATATTGCGGAAACAGAAAACAGCATTGAGACCATCCTGCGGGAAAAGCACGATGCACTTCTGGAGGAAATACAGGCGGAAGCCGATGCACTGGGTTCCGACTGCGAATACAGTGTGACGGATGAGTTTGCAGACCGCATCATCTACGAGAGCAGCCTGATTATTTCCCAGTTCTGTGCCTCGCAGGATGATTATCAGGAAATCCATCTGGCAAAACTGGAGCGCCTGCTGCGTGACCACACGGACAGTATTTTTACCTACTCCACGATTGTCACCAGCCGTGAAGAAACGGATGAGGATACCGGGGAAAGCTATACCATCTACCACTATGAATACGTTGTGGAATATGCCGGGGACAGCTATTTTGCAGATCATGTGTTTTCCCTGACGGAAGACCAGCTGGCTGCCGCAGATGAATACGCTGCCAACCTTAACCTTTTCCTTTTTGACACGGTTTACAAGGTGGAAACCAATCCTGACCTGATACCGGGAGAGACCGGCAATGCCGCTGTAGACCTTGCTCTCACAAAGCTCGGCACGCCTTACAGCCAGGAACGCCGGAATGAGGACGGATATTTTGACTGCAGCTCTTTTACCTACTGGGTTTACAGCCAGCTTGGAATTTACCTGCAGTACGACGGGGCAAACACGGCAGCTGCACAGGGGCGCTACATTGTGGAAAATAACCTGGCGGTTTCCTATGACAGCCTTGCCCCCGGAGACCTGGTCTTCTATTCCTTCGAGGTCAACAACCGTTATCTGAACATCAGCCATGTGGGAATTTATGCCGGGAATGGGTATATCGTGGACGCTTCCTTTTCCAAGAAAAAAGTGGTCTACAGACCGATTTACAGTACCAGCCGTATCGTCCTCTGCGGACGGCCTTATACCAACTAAACATTTTCAGGCAGGTCATTTTTTTAAGTCCGGCCTTTTATTCTTATAGAAAGTCTGCATTGCAGGCTTTTGTTATTTTACAGGAGGTGTATTATACAATGTCCGCAAGACATGAAGAAAATGACGTATATATCATACCGCCGAATTTCATCGAAACCGGAACCATCTTCGGCGGAACCATCAAATTCCGGAATGCAGCCGAGGCACTTATATTATCCCTGCTCATCGGCATTCCGGTATTCCATCTTCCGGTAACGCTTACCACCAGAATCATTATCGCCTGCCTGACAGTGCTTCCGGCAGCCCTGTTTGCGATTATCGGCATCGGCGGGGAGAGCCTTTCTTCCTTTGTGCTCAACTTCTTTGTTTACTTAAAGAACCGCCGCATCGTTGGCATCAGCGAGGAAGCGGATGCGCCTGCCTCCGAAAAGCCCCCGAAAAAATCAAATGCTTCTGCGAAAAAATCCGTCAAAAAAGTAAAACCGAAAAAAGAGGACTTTGCCGAGGAGTTCGGACAGCGCAGGGAACGCAGGCAGACAAAACAGAAAGACTCCCGGATGTCAGAAACCGGCAGCAAAGGGAAAGACCGGAAGTTTAAGGGAAGGGAAATTCTCCGGGAGGAACCGGAAGCCCCCCTGTTAAACCCTGCCGCCTCCTATCTTCCCGTACGGAAGATTGAGAATGGCATCATTTACACAAAGGACCACCGTTTTGTGAAAATCATTGAAGTTGTGCCGATCAACTTCCTGCTCCGCAGCGCAAGGGAGCAGCGCAGCATCATCTACTCCTTTGTCAGCTACTTAAAGATCAGTCCCGTGAAGCTCCAGTTCAAAGTCCTGACAAGGCGTGCCGACATTAACCGGCATCTGGAAACCATCCGGGAAGAAATCAAAAATGAGACGGATGAACGCTGCATTGCCCTGCAGAAGGACTATGAAAACCTGATACGCCGTATTGGTTCCAAAGAAGCCATTACCCGGCGTTTTTTTATTGTCTTTGAATATGAACCCTTCAGCGCAAACCGGGGGAATGAGGAATCGGAGGCAGTCTCCGCCCTCGCAACGGCAGTGCGCACTGCAAAGACTTATCTCCAGCAGTGCGGCAACGAGCTTTTGATTCCTGACAACGAAGATGAGATGGCAACAGAGGTTTTCTATAACATTTTAAACCGCAGGACCAGCGTGATAAAACCGTTAAGCGTCCGGGTAAACGAGGTCATCGGACAGTATATCAATGCCGGCAGACGGGATGAAATCGGAAATATCCCTGCCATGGAATTTATGGCGCCGGAATCCATTGACTATACCCATGGAAATTATGTGGTCATGGACGGTGTTTACCACACCTATCTGCTGGTGCCCTCCGGCGGCTACCGCTCCCAGGTATGCGCAGGCTGGATTTCCCTGCTGGTCAATGCCGGGGAAGGGATTGACGTTGACATCTTCTTTGACAGGCAGCCTAAAGACCGCATCCAGCAGAAGCTCGGACAGCAGCTTAGGATTAACCGCTCCAAAATCAAGGACACCTCCGATACCAACTCGGACTTTGACGACCTGGACAGCGCTATCCGCTCCGGCTACTTCCTGAAGGAAGGGCTTGCCTCCAACGAGGATTTTTATTACATGAATATCCTCATCACCATTACCGCCGACAGCCTGGAAGAGCTGGAATGGCGGAGCAGCGAAATGAAAAAACTGCTTCTGTCACAGGACATGGAGGCAGTCTCCTGCCATTTCCGGGAAGAACAGGCACTGCTCTCCGCACTGCCTCTGGTGACGCTGGAGAAAAAGCTGTTTGAACGCTCCAAGCGGAATATCCTGACCACCAGCGTTGCCAGCTGCTACCCCTTCACCTCTTTTGAGATGTGTGATGACAACGGCATCCTTCTGGGAGTCAACAAACACAACAACTCCCTGATTATCGTGGATATTTTCAACTCCCGTGTCTACAAGAATGCAAACATGGCAATCCTCGGCACCTCCGGGGCGGGAAAGACCTTCACCATGCAGCTGATGGCGCTCCGGATGCGGCGCAAGAACATTCAGGTATTTATCATCGCTCCCTTAAAGGGCCATGAATTTCACCGTGCCTGCAGCAATATCGGCGGAGAATTTATCCAGATTTCCCCCGCTTCCCGGAACTGTATCAATGTCATGGAAATCCGGAAGGTGGATTCCTCCGCAAATGACCTGCTGGACGGACCACAGACAGAGAAATCGGAGCTTGCCGCCAAGATACAGCGGCTCCACATTTTCTTTTCCCTGCTCATTCCCGACATGACCCATGAGGAACGGCAGCTGCTGGACGAGGCCCTGATACAGACCTATAAACAGAAAGGCATCACCCATAACAATGAAAGCCTGTATGATCCGGGGCACCCGGAAAAATACCGGGAAATGCCCGTGCTGGAGGACGTATTTAATATCCTGAAGGCAAATCCCGATACCAGACGGCTTGCCAACATCATGAACCGGCTGGTACACGGCTCCGCCTCCACCTTTAACCAGCAGACCAACGTAAATCTGGATAACAAGTACACCGTACTGGATATTTCCGAACTCACCGGCGACCTGCTGACTGTGGGAATGTTTGTGGCACTGGATTATGTATGGGATAAGGCAAAGGAAGACCGAACCGTGGAAAAATCCATCTTCATAGATGAGACATGGCAACTCATCGGCGCTGCCTCCAACCGCCTTGCCGCAGAATTTGTCCTTGAAATCTTCAAGATTATCCGTGGCTACGGCGGTTCCGCCATCTGTGCCACGCAGGACTTAAACGACTTCTTTGCACTGGAGGACGGCAAGTACGGAAAAGGCATCATCAATAACTCCAAAACCAAGATTGTCTTAAACCTTGAGGATGAGGAGGCAATGCGTGTGCAGTCCATCCTGCACCTGTCCGAGGCGGAGACCATGGCTGTCACCCACTTTGAGCGCGGCAACGGGCTGATTTCCACCAACAACAATAACGTCACGGTAGAATTTAAAGCCTCCGAACTGGAGAAGGAGCTGATTACCACCGACAGAGAGGAACTGAAAAAGCTTCTGGAAAAAGAAAAACGCCGCCAGCAGATGCGGGAAGCCGGTTAATCCGTAAACATTACATAAGGAATACGCAGAACCGTCCGGGGCTGTTTACCGGCTCCCGGTCCTTATGTATTGATTAAGTATACAATAAGGATTGAATGTGTTTCTTCCTTATATAAAGGAGACCATTATGCAGCAAAAAAGCAGAGAGCAGGAAAACCATCTTGCCGAAATCACACGCCTGTTGAGTCTGTATCAGGCTTTAACCCTGGCACAGCTTGAAAAACTATATCCGGAGCTGTCCGAAGAAAAGCTGGCTGCACTGCTGCGGCGGCTTGAAAAAAGCGGACGGCTCCTTCTTGAACAGGAAACGGGAATGCTTTACCGCTCTAAGGAGTGTACCCGGAATCCGGCTGTCATTGCCGCTTTCTGGGTGCTTCTGGATTTCCTTCCTGAACTGACCTACCATACCGTCAGTGATTTTCCGGTCACACTGACTTTTTATACCCAATCGGACTGCTATGACGTAATCCATGTACCGGAAGAAAAAGAGATGCTTATGAACCATGCCCTGTCTGCATGGAAGGAAGATTCGCCCCGCCGTCTGGTCATCGTGGAACAGATTGGGCAGATTCCCCTCCTCCATTTCCCCGGCATTGCCGCCTTCTGCACGGTAACGCCGGAAGGACAGGTGCAGTATTACCAGAAACAAGGAGTGAGTGACACTTAATGGATAAAAATACCCTTTCCTCCCGCCTCTCCCGTATCGAGGAGGAACTTCCGAAACTATCAAATACCATCAGCGCCATGAAAATCACGGACACCGGCGCTTACGGGAAAAATTATGAGGAGCTGAGCCTTGACGCCGCCCAGCGTGCGGAACGGATTGCCTGCTCCCTGCGGAACCTTATTTTTGCAGCAAATCTTGTGGCAAAACCGCTTCTGATGGAAAAAACCGCCGAGGTACACGGCATCGCCATCACCCATGCTGCAGACCGGGTGGAAATCACCCTTCCCGGCCTGATGCCGAAACGTACCAGACGTGTCAATACCACCTTCCTGACCGACCCGCTGTATGCCAGCCTGGAAGCTTACACGAAGGAACATCCGCTGCCCCACTTTACGGAGTGCGTGGTGTGTTTCTCCCATGTGTTTGACCGGACGCTTTCCACAAGACGGGTGCGTGATTACGACAATCTGGAGTGCAAGCAGATACTGGACACCGTTTCCGGCTTTCTGATGACGGATGACAGCGGGTTGTTCTGCGACGCCTACCACACCACGGAGTTCGGGGAGCGGGACTGTACCGTCCTGACCGTTATGGAGAAAATGGCTTTTCCGGGCTGGCTTGCGGAAGTCAAAAACCGTGGCAACAGCATATCGGATTTTTAGGTTATTTTTCCAGAAATTTTCCGACTATGGTAAAAAGGCTGCCAAACCCGCAGAATCTGCGGCAAATCCCATGCCCCAGACCCCCGGCTTTTTACCGGAGTTTCAGGCGGGTATGGTAAAAAATCCGGCTTTTGATACTATGCCGACCTATTTTATCAGAAAGGAGGGAACTGCCCTTGGACCCTTCAACCAGCGCTTACCAGCTGCTTGCCCTGACTGCCTTATCGGGGGAGTGCAGCCCGGATGCTGTATCCCGTCTGGGCATTCGTCCCAGCTACGGAGAAAAACTCCTCACAAAGCTGAAGGAGGAAGGCTATATCAAGACACACTACAGGGACCGGCTCAGAGGCTACCGCCTGACAAACAAGGGAAAAAAGCTCCTGCTCACAGACAACCCGGAGCGGTTCTCTTTTTATCTGGGCGGCAACACAGACACGAACCGCCCGCGAAGCGATTATCCCCGGCGGCTCCGGCTCCAGCAGGCATCCATTGTCTACGCCATGCTCTTACATGCAGGCGTAACGGTTTTCCGGGATGAAAAGCCGCCTCTGTTCCAGCCGGGAAATCAGGAATGTCACCGCCTTCCCCTTCCGGTTTTCTATTCCTCAAGGGAAATAAAGGAGCTGGGGGCGGAGGCAGTCAAAATCAATAACTCCAGAACCATGGGAATCCTGTTTGCCCCAAAGTGCATCTATGCAGTGTTTTATACCGGGGATTCCCTGATGAAGTGGGAATACCGGACGGAGCTGAAGGTAAAAACCATGCTGAATTACCACATCAGCCACGGAGTATTAAACCGGGAGCATATTTCCCCCTGCTATCCTCCCGATACTCCGATAAAAGCGCTGTTGATTGGTACGGATATGGATACCTCCCTGAAGCTTCTGACCAGCACCGGCGGCTTCCAGAAAAGCTATTTTTATCTGGATACAAGTTTTGATTACTTTCACTATCTTCCGGCTGCTCCTGCAGGCGAAACCCTGCTGCAGCTGCTTGCATCCCCGTATCTTTCGGCTGCGCTGCGGCAGCTCCTTCTGTCTGACCTGCAGCCGCCCTGCCCCGATTACGGGCTGGAGCATGATGCCGCCGCCAACGGGATACCGGTACTTCTCGCCTTTGACTTTGATATGCTTCGGCTGTCCAGATTTTACACGGCCCTGTCCTTTCACGGACTGTCCGGCCATATCATCTGCTTTGACTTTCAGAAGGCGGTCCTGCAGCAATACTTCGGGGAGGCTGTAACCATAGAAACCATTGATTTACAGAAATTTGAAGGGAGGTTTTTACACTGACACATCACGAAAACAGAAAGAAACGCATCTATCTTTGCCTGATTCTTCCCGTGCTGCTCCTGGCCCTTGCCTATGCAGGCGGTTATATTTCGCAGTTTATTATCAATTATCAGGTATGGACTTCCTCCGGCGGGACGCCCGGTAACGGCACCTCCCCGGAATTTCCCTCCGCCGCCTTTTCTTCCTGCTTAAAGGCGCTCACCGTATTCCCGTACAGCCTGTATGGGCTTTTTTTATGCCTCGGCATCTTCGGGCTGCTGGTTTTCATGGTCATGCGGATGGGCTTTGGAGGGAAAGGCACCTATGACAAGGAACGCAACCTTACCTACTCCGATAAGGGAACCTACGGCACCTCCGGATTTATGACTGATGCCGAGATGCAGGAAGTGCTGGAGCTGGTGGGTGACATCGCAAAAAGCCGCGGCGTTATCCTTGGAAAGCTGTACGGAAAAGCCGTCTGCCTCCCGGAAAAGACACGAATGAACCGGAACGTGGCGGTCTTTGGCGCCAGCGGCAGCATGAAAAGCCGGGCTTATGCAAGAAATGTGGTATTCCAGTGCGTCAAACGTGGGGAAAGCCTGATCATCACCGACCCCAAATCCGAGCTGTATGCGGATTTGTGCCTGTACCTGCAGGAAAACGGTTATACGGTACGGGTATTCAACCTGATTAACCCGGAAAATTCCGACAGCTGGAACTGTCTTGCAGAAATCGAAGGACAGGAGATTATGGCACAGCTTTTCTGCGATGTCATTATTAAGAACACCGGCTCTCCCAAAGGAGACCACTTCTGGGACAACTCGGAGATGAACCTGCTAAAAGCCCTCGTTCTGTATGTGGACCAGGGCTTCCCGCCGGAAGGCAGGAATATCGGGCAGGTCTACAAGCTCCTTACCATGAACTCAGAGAAGGAACTGAACAGCCTGTTTGACCTGCTCCCGGTAACGCACCCTGCCAAGGCACCTTACAACATCTTCAAGCAGGCCTCCGATACGGTGCGCAGCGGCGTCATCATCGGTCTGGGAACCAGGCTTCAGGTATTCCAGAACAGGCTCATCCGCCAGATCACTAGCTACAATGAAATCAACCTGACACAACCGGGAAGGGAGAAATGCGCCTACTTCTGCATTACTTCCGATCAGGATTCCACCTTTGACTTCCTCTCTTCCCTGTTCATGTCCTTTGTCTTTATCAAGCTGGTGCGGTATGCGGACAAATACGGGGAAGACGGCAAGCTTCCGGTTCCGGTACATATCCTGGCAGATGAACTTGCCAACGGCGGCTGTACCATTGCGGACCTGACGAAGAAAATCAGCACCATCCGCTCCAGGCGCTTATCCATCAGCTGTATTTTCCAGAACCTGCCCCAGATGCAGAACCGCTATCCCTTAAACCAGTGGCAGGAAATCATCGGCAACTGTGACACCCAGCTTTTCTTAGGGTGTACGGATGAGATGACTGCGGAGTTTATTTCCAACCGCACCGGCGAAGTGAGCGTGGCCGTGTCCAGCCAGGCAAAGCAGTTAAATACCTGGCGGGTATCCGATTACACACCGGAGTACCGGGAAACCCACTCCATCGGCAAGCGGAAGCTGATGACGCCGGACGAAGTGCTGCGCCTTCCTTTGGACGAAGCGCTCATTATCCTGCGTGGTCAGAAGGTCCTGAAGGTGGGGAAATACGACTATACCCTGCATCCGGAGAGTAAAAAGCTGAAGCCCAGCCGTGCCGGTGACCATGTACCTGCATGGCGGCAGCTGCCGGAAGCCGAAGAACCGGACTTTTCCAGTCTGATGAAGCCAAAGGTGAAACCCAAAAAGCCCAAGGCTCCCAAAAAAGCTGCCTCCGCCGCAGTCCCGGAAGATCCCTTCGGGGATGTCCCGGAGGATTTGGCGGCGCTGTTTCCACCGGAGGAAGGCTGCACTATCGTTATGACGGATAAGAAATCCATCATGTCCTAAAAAATCATAAAGGAGAGAACAATTATGCCCAGAGAAGCAAAAAAGAAAGAAACCGAAGTAACAGAAGAAAACATGGAGATGCAGACGGAAGATTCTTCCGTGCCTGAAGCTGCGAATGCCACAGAGTCCCGTCCTGACACAGATGCAGAACCCACTGCTCCTGTACAGGCACCCTCTCCGGCGAAAGCCACTGCCCCTGCAAGGAAATCCGCTCCCTCCTCCATCCTTACCCTGAATGCCGATTCCGAGGTGGAAACACAGGAGAGCAGGGAGGATACCATCTGGCATGAGCTGCAGAATGCTTACCGCACCCGGAAGATCCTGACCGGCATCTTAGGCGGCATCGAAAAAATGGAAGGCGGCGGAACCATCGCTGTCATCTACTACAAGGAAATGCGTGTGGTAATCCCCCTTGCGGAGATGATGATCAACCTGATCGAGGATGCTGCCCACGACTATGGTGAACTGGTGCAGCGCCAGAACAAGATTCTGGGAAACATGCTGGGATGCGAGGTTGACTTTATCATCAAAGGACTCGATAATTCCAGCCGTAGCGTAGTTGCCAGCAGAAAGGACGCCATGTACAAAAAGCGTCAGATCTTCTACCTTCCCGATGCCAATGGGAACTCCCGTGTCTGCGAAGACCGTATCGTGCAGGCGAGAGTGATTGCCGTTGCAGAAAAGGTCGTGCGTGTAGAAATCTTCGGAGCGGAATGCTCCATCCTCGCCCGTGACCTGTCATGGGACTGGCTTGGGGATGCCACAGAAAGCTTTCATGTAGGAGAACAGATTTTGGTCCGTATCCTGAACATAAAAATCAACTCCCTTGAAGACATTTCCGTGAAAGCAGATGTCAAAAGCGTGAACGGCAATACCAGCAAGGCAAACCTTGGAAAGTGCAAGATTCAGGGCAAGTATGCAGGCGTTGTCACCGACATCCACAAGGGCACCGTCTTTGTCCGCCTTCACATCGGCGTCAATGCCGTAGCCCACAGCTGCTATGATAATCGGATGCCCGGAAAGAAGGATGAAGTCAGCTTCGTAGTTACCCGGATTGATGAGGACCGGAATGTGGCGGTCGGGTTGATTTCACGGATTATCAGGCAGAATATCTGATATTGGAAAGGAGCAGCCTCAACTGCTCCTTTTCTTAAATCCCTAATCTATTAAGATAAATATCAAAAAACTCTTGGCAGTTAAGCAGCCCTTCATATAAAGCAGCTCTCCAAGTATTTTTCATATTACTTCTATGTTCTTCAATTCTATCTCTTAAGTCCTTACGCACCAATTCCTCCCCTCCGGCTTTATACATTCTTTCTAAACTAAATTTGCTCTCTGTAAATTCTTCGGCCGCATGTGCAGTATATAAATCATTTAATTCAAGTTTCTCAAAATGATTTTTTGCTCTAGTATATTTTTCTTCCATCCAAGCTTCTGGCTTACTAACATAAAACTTGAACAATACCTCATCTACTACTAAAGATACATCTGCTTTCAACCAAATTTCATCATCAAACTCATCATAATACGGATGAAATAACTCTTCCTCTCTACTTGCAAAAACTAAGTTGCTTTTCTTTTTATTGCAATCAGCACATGAAGCAACTAAATTATTCGGCGTAATTGCAAATGTAGGATATTCTGTTTTTGCCAAATAGTGATCCAATGTAGAAACCCTTCTTACCCCACAAAATGGGCATCTGGAAAATGGTGGAATCTTCATGATCTTGTTATAAAATATCCTACCACCATCTCTAACAAATTTTTTATCATAAAGCCAAACCATATCATCTTTCGTTGCTCCTCCAAGTACCTTGGTATGTACTGGGATATTTCCTAATTCCCCCTTTTCTCCTAAATCATTATACTTATTGCTTTTTTGCTCTATAAAACTCCGGCTTTTCGTAATATTAGATAACGTGGGTTCTTTTTGTAAGTTAGCCATGCATGCATCTATTACATCTTTTTGTTTTATATCTGGCTTAGCGAGCTTAATCATTATTTTCTTCCTCTTTTTCCTTCTCATACATCAAAGATCGTAAAATAGACTTGCCTTCATTTCCTAATTCCCCGGAGAAACTACGCAAAGCACCTTTATATGTTGATTTTTTCTTAACAACATCCTGTATCATTGAATGAAATCCTGAATTAGTAACTTCATATCCAAATATTTCACTGGTTAGTACCCCTATGTTTTCACCAAATGTCTCTATCAAAGGTCTTTCTCCAACTAATTCATCTCCCGATCTTCTCAATATCCAAACACATTTTTTGGGTACTTCTTGCACAATTACTGGAGAATGTGTCGCAACAATTCCTACCCCATTTCTATAAGTAAGTAAATTTGACAATGCCCTTATAAATGCCGCCACCAGAGGAGGATGTAAATGTTCTTCAGGCTCATCCATCAATACTAGTGTTTTTTCTTCTACCAGTTCGATAAGTTTGGCAACTGTAAGCAATATGACCTTATGCCCTGAACTTAATTTCTCAAATCTAGGAACTGTGGATTGAACAAATCTCTGTTTTATTTTTTCTTTATTTTGTGCACCTACTCCTTCTTGTTCAAAATCTGTATTTGCTTCATCATTAATACTTCTTGGGTTTTCTTTTTTCATAGACCAACTTTTTATATCAAGTTCTACAAATGTATTATCTGATTCTAAAATTGAAAGCGTCTTTTCCCATAATCTTTTTTTATTCCCACTTGAGATTTCAAATAAGCTTTCCGCAAAATCTATTGCAAATTCGTCAGGTCCCTTAATCCCATCCTTTTTCGTCAAACCGATATAAAGGTATGGTATCTCTTCTGCCTCCACATCGAAATATCTATCAAATGCACTAAAAGAAACATAGACTATATTAGTGAAACCTCTTGTTCCCCACATTTCCATACGTCCATGCTTATCGTTATCACTTTCTAACGAATATACCATATTTTTTAGCATTGTTGTTTTTCCCACACCATTTTTTCCAATTAAAACATGTATGTTTGTAGGTGGTAATTCATCAATTTCAACATCAAATTCTAATTCCATTTCTTCAGTTTCATCATTTGAAGGAAACGGAATATAGCTAAAATTATATCTTGTTAACCACGCACCTCCATTTGCAAGTCTATTATACTGATTTTTTACAGCACTTACGGTAAAATCTCGCATAAGTGATGTTTGAACCACATCTAATTTTCTAACTTTTTCAAATATATCTAAATTAAAGGCTATATCATTTAACGCTTTTAAGATCTTTTCTCTTAATTTTCCATCTGGACTCAATCTTTTTAAGTTTTCATAATAGTTTTCGTTTGAGCCAAGAGAAAAATAGTCTTCTGACAACCTTATAAATGAACTAGGCAATTCAGGACTTCTCCCCTGTCCCTTTTGACCAATTTTCACACTTCCTAATCGGTGATTCTTTCCATTAGAATCAATATATCTGATGTTAAATAATGTCGAATATGTAAACCAGTCATCCCAACCGTCCAACATTAAGTAAACTGTATTATTCTCTTTACACTCTTGTATATTTTTAGCAAGAATAAACTGCATTTCCTATACTCCTATTGTATTTGAGATTTACTAACCATGTACTCCCTTTTTATTTTACCAAATTATGCTACAACAATAAATCCAAAAACAAATAATTTTTCTGGCATCCCATTGGCACAAAACTTTCCCAACTTGGCACAGCTTTGCGATTTACACGGTAAATCCCCTATGTTAAAATGAGTATCGTGAAAATTCATACATATTAAAAACGCAGGAACGAAGCACACCCCGGCTTCTCCTGCGTTTTTATTACACAACGCTGGCACTATTATCAGCGTTGTGTTGTTTAGGAGGTGACATTTTGAAAAAAGGAATCCGGCGGTTGCTGCTGTCCGAAAGAGGCGACTCCTCATATATCAGCAGCTTTGTCTACATTCTGGTGGTGGCGATTATGATTGCTTTCATCATCAACGTGTTCCATATCATATCCGTAAAGCAGGAAATGGATCACATTTCAGATCAGCTGGTCAAACAGATCCAGCTAAACGGTGGCAAAAGCAACGATACGGACGCTCTGTTCAACTATCTGGCAGGTGAGCTGTCTGAAGTATCCGGTCTGACTTATCAGGTAACCAGCTCCGGCAGCACAGACCGCATCCAGATTGGCACGCCCTTTTATGTATCTGTAACCGGACGCTGCTATCTGGGCGGCTTTTGGAAATTCAATCTGGTTCCCATCAACATCCGTGCCCAGGGAGCCGGCGTCAGTGAACACTACTGGAAATAGGAGGTCTCATGAAAAAGAATTTACTGAAAAATGAATGCGGGGAACTGTCCTATTTCTCCGTATTCATCATACTGGCTGTAAATATGCTGCTCTCCTTCCTGCTGCTGTTTGCCTCCGTCAAAATCAACTGCATCAATATCCGTAATGCAGCTAAAATGGAGCTGAATAATGTCAGCGCAAGAATCTATGCGGATACCTTCCATTCCCAGAGGGAGGCAAACTTGGATTCCTATATGGCAGACCTTCATTTAAGCTCCGCCTATCAGGATGCACTGCGAGCCGGGTTCATCAATGGGCTGGAGGAACGGATTGCACTGAGTAATGACGACTATACTGTTAGCAACATCAACCTACAGTTCCACCAGTATTCTGACAAGATTGAATATGTGGTAACCTGCGATGCCACCTTCCGGATACGGATGTTCGGGGAGTTGTTTCCACCCATTACCCAGCATATAACGCTGGCCGGTTCCCACAATACCAAATACTGATAAAAATATGTTTGCTTCTCCATCCCTGCTGCGTATATAATTGTCGGAAGGAAATCAAGCACGAGCAAAACGGGTATTTGATTTCACCCGACAAATTAGCTCTAAAATCGTCAGATTTTAGAGCATTATGCCGACAGGCATAATGTAGTATTAGCAAGAGAACAGACGAAAGGAGTTCTTTATTATGAAAAAGAAAGAAAATCAGAACAACACCAAAAAGACACTTACCATCTGCGGATTATCCGCACTTTGTATTGCAGCCCTTGCAGGCGCATATCTGTTAACCAGAGAACCTGACACTGAATTTGTTCCCGCTTCCACAGAAACCGGCTCCCTGACTGATTCCTGGGAGGAAAACACGAATGTTTCCCTTCCCGCTGTTACGGATTCGGAAAGTACACAGATTACGGGCAGTTCCTCTGACCAGACGCAGACAGTCATCTCAGAAGATGAATCCGGTTCTGTTTCCACCTTATCTGACAGTTCCTCCAAAGAGGAGGCTGGAGCTGAAAAGCCTGCGGAAAAACCGGAAACCACAGATGACACCACCAATCCGGACAGGCAGCCGGAATACGGAAATGATGTACCCCAGTCCACCAATCCGCCTGCTGAGGCTCCGGACAATACAAGCCCTTCCAGTCCTTCTGCCGGAGAGAATGCCAATGCAGATGAACATCCCGGTCAGGTCTACGACCCCGTGTTCGGCTGGATTGAAACAGGCGACACCACACAAGATAACGTGGATAATGACGGTGACATCAACAAACAGATCGGCACCATGGGAGGCAACTAAACAGAATAACCGCAAAGGAAGACATGGTTTTTGCGCCATGTCTTTTTCTTTTGCCAAAAAGGAGAATTGACATGAAACGAATCCGAAAAGTAATTTTTCCACTTTTGTTTTCGCTGGTGCTTGTTTTATCCACAGGCATCACCGCTTTTGCTGCAGGAGACGGCAACATAGACGGAGGCGGAGGTGGAATGGGAAGCGGAACTGCCACAGATGTCTGGCACGGGCAGGATGGAGTACGGATTACTGTCGTTACTTCAGGTGGCAGCGCAGTATCTACTCCTTTTGACCTGAGCAATTCCAATATCGCCAATAACGTAATTAACTTCGGGAAAGTAAGTAAACTGTCCTACACTTCAGGTACTTCCCTTTCCCCAAACGGTTACTATTCCTGCTCCAAACCCGGCGTTGCACTGCCCCGCATCATCAGTGGCACCAGTTCACGGGCAAGCATTGAAGCCATCAGACGGTATTTCTGCTCCGAGTATGCGGCGCAGCTTGTTTCCGACAAGACGGGTATTGCCTTTGACGACCTGATTTCGGGAGACTACAAGCTTGTGATTGAACCCATTGCCTACTTTACGCATGGCGGTCGCAACTATGCCATGACTGCAACGGAAGCTGCCTTGTATAACCAGATGTCCGGGGGCACCCTGCGCAGCAAGATGCCCTCCTTGACCCATCAGAATCTTCCGTTGTCCATTTTTCTGGAGACAGCCGATTTAGGCTATCCTGCATGGACGGGAACCACCAGCGGCAAGGTATCCGACTCAGATATTCTTTCTGCTCTTGGCATTGGTATTGTAAGCTACCGGGATGTCCCGGAAGCAGAGCTTCAGGCGCCGGATTACACCTATCGGGTGGATACGGACGTTATCACAAGCATTACGCTGACCACGACAGAAGAGGTCAATCCGGATGATCCTGCCAGCGTGACCTTCCATATTAACGGACGGGAATACACCGTCACGGATATTGTGATTCCCGAAAACGGCTCCCAGGTAGTCTGGGCAAAATGGCACACCCCGTCAGAACCGACCACCCTCACCATTACTGTGTCGGTAAGCGGTGCCACAACAGCCAAGACCAGCTTCGTGGCAAGGATTATTTCTCTGGAGGAAAACCTGCCGCCCGACCCGCTGGCAACCGACACCAACCCACATTTTTCCACGCCTTCCCTGCCTAATAATCCTCTGAAGCTTTCCGCCTCCTGGAGCGTATGGAGCGCCTCCTGGCACGCCAACTGGGAATGGGAAAGCGATTGGGACTGGGAAAGCGGCAGCCACGACTCAAGCTGTCCTGCCGATTGCTCCAGCAGCCACGGGCACTGGGTAGACAATGGCGAATGGGTGGATAACGGATGGTATGACTTTACCTCCACTTCCTATTCTGCCTCCCTGACCGGCTCCATGGAAATCCACCCGGACGACATCGTTCCCACTGCAGTCGGGGACACCATGAAAAGCGGCTACGGCATCAAGGAATCCGCCACGGCACGTTTTTCTGCGAATACCCCGGAAAGCCACTACGCTCCGGCCCAGACCGCAGTGTCCTATTTCCCGGAATTTTCCTACGACAACTACTGGCGGTTGTTATCCTGCAGCGGGGGAAATCCGGCGACATTTGCCTTTAAAGCAAATGAATACTCCACCTACGGAAGGAACGTGCATTTTACGCCGGTATGGTATCCGGACGGAACCAACTATACGGTTTATACCTATGTGATAGACGCATGGACGCCCTCGGGAATGCTTTCCCTCAACCTAAATGACGCCGTACAGATTCAGGGCAGCCTGTATGATGACTGGTACAGCAAGCGTGAGTAAAGCACTGTTTCTTTACCGGCTGTTTACGGTTCTGCCGCTGTTTTTCTTTGCCCTGTACGATCACAGACACCACAAGGTCCGCAATGCTGCCCTGCTTGCGTTCCTTCCCTGGTGTCTTTTTTATGTGCCGCTTTCCATCCGGCAGGAACCGCTTCTGCCGGACGCGCTTGTTATCCTCACCGCAGCTCTCGGTTTTTTCTGCGGCGGAATGCTCCTGCTTCTCATCTCCATGGTTACAAATGAAAGTATCGGAGGCGGTGACATCAAGCTGGTGGCGCTGCTGGGCATCTGCCACGGGGCATCGGGCATTCTGGAAATCCTTGTGGCTTCCTCCCTGCTTGCCCTCATGCACCTGGGCGGCAGATCCTTTTTCCGGAAAAAGAAGCCGGAGCGGATTGCTTTTGTACCCTACCTGACAGCCGGATACTGTCTGACCATGCTGCTGCACTACTGCCTGTGAAAGGAGACCAGATTGAAAAATCACACTGATGTGCTGATTTTTCAATCGGCTATTTGTGCCGGAGCATCACAAATAGCTGTGATGGCAGATGAGAAACCGTATGCACGGCTTTCTCACCGCCCCGTCGCATAAATGCTCCGGAAAGGAGAATGTATGAAACTGTTACTTATCCTTGCGGCCGGATCCGTCACCATCCTGTTCCTGTCCGCAGTCATTACAACGGCTCTGTTACGCCAGACCCAGATATTTTTTGATCAAAACAGATAAGGAGACTACCTGATATGAAAATGAATAACCGCTTTATTTACGGTATCTTAAGCATTGTGCTTGCCGCAATCATTGCCTTCGTCGCAATCCCTGCGGTCACCAAAAAGACCAGCAGCACCTGCGAGATTGTCCGCATGAAGACTGCCGTGTCCCGTGGAACTGTCATTACTTCTGCAGATGTGGAACTGGCATCCGTGGGAGGCTTTAACCTTCCGGACTCCACAGCCCGGAAAACAGAGGATGTTGTCGGCACCTATGCCGCTACTGACCTTTACCCCGGAGATTATATTCTTCCGGAAAAGGTGAGCAGCGTCCCGCTTTCCTCCGACCTTACGTTAAATGAGATTCCTGACGGCATGGTGGCGATTTCCATTACCACCCAGACGCTGGCGACAGCGCTTTCCGACAAGCTGCAGGGCGGAGACATTATCCGCCTGTATCACTATGATGATGACAACGTACTGGAGCCGGTAGCTGACATTCCGGAGCTTCGCTTTGTCAAGGTGCTCTCCGTGTCCGATTCCAAAGGTCTTGACGTGGATTACACCACGCCTCCCGATGAAGACGAGGAGCGCCAGCAGACCGCAACCATTACCGTGCTGGCAACCCCTGAACAGGCAATGCTTCTGACCCGCTATGAAAACGAAGGCGTGCTGCATGTTGCCCTCATCAGCCGGGGGAATGATGCCCTTGCCACAGAGCTTCTGGAACGTCAGACAGAAATTCTCACCACGCTCTATGGCGACAGTTCCGAAACAGAGGAAGAATTTCTGGAATCCTCCATGAACGGTTCCTCCGTGGATGCTTCTGCTGATGCCGCTGATACTTCCACGAAAACCTCTGAAGATACCACAGCCGAGAGCACGGAAACGGAATAGGGAGGTGCCGGAAAATGTCAAAAATTATCACTGTATGGGGCAATCCCGGATGTGGGAAGTCCATGTTCTGCTGCAACCTTGCAAAGGTGCTGACCGCCGGGAAGCAGAAAGCCCTTATCATCAACGCCGACTCCAGCACCCCCATGCTGCCGGTGTGGATGCCGGAGCGGATACTGGAAACAGGCGCTTCCATCGGCAACGTGCTGACCGGGCTGGAAATCAACAATGCACTGGTGGCAGAGCGTGTCGTGATTTTAAAGGAATATCCTTTTATCGGCGTCATGGGGTATGCTGCAGGGGAAAATCCCTTCTCCTACCCGGAGCTGAAGTATGAAAAAATCAGGCTTTTTATCTCAGAGGCCTCGAAGCTTGTGGATTACATCATATTGGACTGCAGCTCCAACATGCTCAACTTCTTTACGCCTACTGCGATTGAATCGGCAGATCTCACCGTCCGCATCATTACGCCGGACCTGCGGGGCCTGAACTATTTAAGGGCGCATAAGCCCCTGCTGACAGATGAAAAGTTTCATTATGACAGCCACCTGACCTTTGCCGGTCTTGCCCGTCCCTTCCATGCCATTGATGAGATGGACCACCTGATCGGCGGCTTTGACGGTCTGCTCCCCTACGCCAAGGAAATCGAGCGCTGCGGCACCAGCGGCCAGATGTTCAAAGCCCTCGCTTACTGCAACCAACGCTACATCAATTCCTTAAAGCTGGTCCGGGAACGTCTTGAAGAGGCAGATGCCAAGGAGGTTGTTTCTCCGGACGCCGATATCCATGCTCCTGAGACAGAACCGGAGGAAATGTGGGACACGTCAGCAGACAGGGAAGAAATGCCGGATGCCGATGCTTTGGCAGAATCCGGAAGAAAGGAGAGAAAACACCATGGGCATGGATTCTTTAAATGATATGTTCTTTACCTCCACTGCTTCCGAGTCCCTGTCCTACGACCAGATTCTGGAGGACGTACAGAAATACTGTACGGAAAAGCACTCGGACAAGCTTTCCACGGAGGGCAATCAGGAGGAGGCAAGAAAGCTGCTTCGGGAATTTATTTTCCAGTATGTCGTAAGCCGCTCCTACCGCATGGAGGGCATGACCACGGAGGAACTGTGTGACAGCCTGTATGAGGACATGGCAGGTATCTCCTTTTTGAAGAAATGGATTTATAAGCCGGGCATCGAGGAGGTAAACATCAACGCCTTTGACGACATCGAAGTGATTATGAGCGGCGGACGCTCCATGAAGATCCCGGACCGCTTCCAGTCTCCCCAGCACGCCATTGATGTTACCAGGAGGCTCTTAAACACCTGCGGCATGGTCATTGACGATACCATGCCCTCCGTCATCGGCTTTCTGGACAAAAACATCCGTATCTCGGTGGATAAGACCCCCATTGTGGATGCGGATGTCGGTATCAACGCTTCCATCCGAATCGTCAACCAGCAGACCGTTTCTAAAGAAAAGCTGATTGCTTCCGGCTCTGCCACAGAGGAAATGCTGGAGCTTTTAACCTGCTGTATCCGCTACGGCGTATCGGTCTGCATTGCAGGCAGCACCGGCTCCGGCAAAACTACTGTCATGAGCTGGCTGCTTTCCATGGTTCCGGATAACCGCAGGCTCATCACCATTGAGGAGGGCAGCCGGGAATTTGACCTGATCCGCCGGGATGAACAGGGACATGCCTTAAACAGCGTGGTACACCTGCTCACAAGGCCCCATGAAAATCCTTCCCTTGACATCGACCAGGATCTTCTGCTGGAACGGGTCCTCAGAAAACATCCGGATGTCATTGGCGTCGGAGAAATGCGCTCCGCCAAGGAAGCTCTATCCGTAGCGGAAAGCTCCCGTACCGGGCATACGGTGGTCACCACCATCCACTCCAACTCCTCGGAGTCCACCTACCGCAGGATGATGACGCTCGCCAAGAGAAAATACAACATGGCGGACGATATTCTGATGCAGATCATGGTGGAAGCCTATCCGATTGTGGTGTTCACCAAGCAGCTGGAAGACGGCAGCCGTAAAATCATGCAGATTATCGAAGGGGAGGATTACCGGAACGGCAAACTGATCTACCGTCCCCTCTACCAGTTTGATGTCATGGACAACCAGATGCAGGAGGATGGAAAAATCTCCGTCATCGGAAAACACCGGCGCCTCGGAGCCATTTCCGAGACGCTGAAAAAGCGGATGCTGGACAACGGCATCCCCGCAGGGAAATTAGAACCGTTCCTTGCAGAAAAAACACAGCCACGAAAGGAAGGAGGAAAACAACATGCAATGGATTCAGTTGGCCATATTCCTGCTGCTGGTCAGCGGGCTGCTGACCTCATTTAACGTCCGCTTCAATGACTTCCTGCACGTTCTGGCAATATCCGGGAAAAGCACCCTGCAGGATGATGTGGACGTACTGCTTGGCAAGCCTGCCAAGGGCTTTTTCAACCGGGAGACCCTTGAGGTGGAGCAGCTTTTAAAGGCAACCGGCAGGGAAGGACGTTTTGCCATGGTAAAGCGGATTTCCATTCTGCTCTTTGCACTGGGAGCTGTATTGGCGCTCCTCATGGATAATCCCTTTCTGATTCCCATACTGGGTGCAGGCTTCGCCTTTGCTCCGGTCTGGTATCTGCGCTCCACTGCGGCAGCGTATAAAAAGCACCTGAATGAAGAACTGGAAACCGCCATTTCCGTCATTACCACTTCCTATTTGAGAAGCGGCGATTTGCTAAAAGCGGTAAAGGAAAACATTCCTTACCTGAACCCTCCGGTGAAGGCCCATTTTGAGGCATTCATCACAGAGTCGGAAATGCTCAATGCCAATATGATTTCCACCATCAACACACTGAAGCTGAAGGTTCCAAACCGTGTGTTCCACGAATGGTGCAATACCCTCATCCAGTGCCAGAGTGACCGGAGCATGAAGAATACCCTGACCTTCACGGTGCAGAAATTCTCAGACCAGCGGATTATCCAGTCGGAACTGGAGGCAATCATCAACGAACCGAAAAAGGAAGCTTTTACCATGATGTTTCTGGTGGCGGGAAATATTCCGCTTTTGTATGTGCTGAACCACTCCTGGTTTGAAACGCTGATGTTCTCCACTCCCGGCAAAATTACCCTTGCCGTCTGTGCAGCCATCATCCTGTTTTCTTTCACCAGAATCATGCAGCTGTCGAAGCCCATTGAATACGGGGCTTAGAAAGGAGTTGACTGTTAAATGACCGGATTACTGATTTTGATTGCGGCAGTCTTCACGGGCTTTGGTTGCTATCATCTGACCTGCGCCTTTGTGGATGTGCCTACCGCAAAGACCTCCAGAATGATGATGCTTGCCAGGAAACAGACCGGAACAGGGGAGGAAAAGCTTTTCGATGTATATCTGACCAAGATTGCAGAAAAGCTCTCCTTCCTGCTACGGCTGGACCCCATCAAGCGCACCAGGCTAGAACTGACACTGAACATCGCAGGCATTCCCCTCTCCCCGGAGAGCTACACCATGAAAGCATTCCTCACTGCGGCAGCCACTGCCCTGTGCGGCCTGCCCTTTTTCTTCTTTATGCCGTTGATGGGAATCCTTGTCTTTGGACTCGCCATCGTGATGTGGTTTGCCACCTACTACAAGGCTCCCGACCTTGTGAAAAAACGGAAAAAACTGATTGAAGCAGAGCTTCCCCGCTTTGCCGTCAGCATCCAGCAGAGCCTTTCGGCGGACAGGGACGTCTTAAAGCTTCTGACTTCTTACCGCCGAATTGCCGGTCCCTACTTAGGGCAGGAGCTGGATACCACCATTGCGGACATGAAGACGGGCAACTATGAAAATGCACTGCTCCACTTCCAGAACCGTATCGGCAGCACCATGCTGTCGGATATTGTCAGGGGACTCATCGGAACCCTGCGGGGCGATGACCAGCAGATGTATTTTAAGATGCTGGTCTTTGATATGCGCCAGATAGAGCAGAACAACCTGAAAAAGGAAGCCGCCAAACGTCCGAAGCAGATGCAGAAATACTCCATGATGATGCTTTTCTGTATCCTGCTCATCTATGTGGTCGTGCTTTCCGTGGAAGTCGTCGGTTCCCTCGGCGCCTTTTTTTAACGCTTCCACAGGCGCTGCAAAGGAGGTGAGGTCCATGTAACACAAACCTGCAATATTTGTAACCCGTAAACCCCAAAAGGAGGATTTTATGAAAAGATTACTTTCCCCCGCTGCCCTGGTTATCTATGCGGCAGCCTTCACCACATTCATCATTTTTAAGATCAGGAGGAAAAAAGAAAACTATGCGTAAGCTTATAAATTCCGTAAAGACCAAGGCAGTCTGCGCCGCCGGGCGTGCCAGAGCCGCACTCCGTAATGAAAGAGGAGACTTCTACATCTCTGACGGCGTAAAGATCATCATTGCAGTGGTACTGGGCGCACTGCTTTTAGCTGCTCTGACAGCGATTTTCAATGATACCGTTATTCCCCGTATCACGCAGGAAATTGAAGGGCTGTTCGGCTAAGCCGGAGAGCAGTCCTTACAGGGAGGTGACCAAAGTGAACGAACCTGCGTTAAATGTCAGCTACGAGACCATTGCCCGGTTCTTCGAGGCAGCGGAGGGCAACTACCGCAACGCTGTCTATGTAACCTGCAGCAGCTCCTGCCAGAGGGCAGAAGGCTGCCGGGATTTCCTTTTTATTCCCGGCGGGGACTGCAGACCGGTCATCTTCCCTGTTTCGGACGCCGCCGCTTTTATCGGCACTGCGATTGACCCTTCCGACTGTGCAGGAACCATGACCGGCTCCTGCTTCATCCGGATTTACAGGAGATTTCTGGATTTAACCCTTGCCTCGGACGCTGACTGCCCGATCAAACAGTTCCTCCATATCTCCAATATGCCCAAAACTGCCATTTAATGGCGAAATTCTCGCAAATGACATGGGTTTCGGCTCTGCTCCTATGGGATTTGCCCCTGCGTTTTTTTACAATAAAGACAGCAATACATAAAGTTTATGTAATCTTTATGCAGAAAGGGGCAGATGCCATGAAACGAAAGAAAAAACAGCCGGTGATCCGGTGTCCTTACTGCGGCAGAACTGCCGTACTTCAAAAAGCATCTTATGTGTACCGGGAAAAAGCCCTGGATGAGTACCTGTACGTCTGCAGCGGTTATCCTGCCTGTGATGCCTATGTAGGCGTCCATGCAGGAACCCTGCGTCCGAAAGGTTCTCTTGCCAACGGCGACCTGCGCCACAAACGCATTGAGGCGCACCGGCTCTTTGATGCGATATGGAAAAATGGCATTATGTCCCGTAAGGACGCCTACCGCTGGATACAGGATACCTTTTCCTTATCCGATTCTCAGGCGCACATCGGGCAGTTCTCGGATTACCGGTGTGACTGCCTGATGGCAGAAACCAGAAAGGTACTGGAAAACAATCATGTAAGGCTTGCCGGTTAATGGGAAGCCGCTACGAAAGCGGGGTGAATACCATGGGAGTTTTAAGCCGTACCGAACAAAAGCTTGTGGAGGAGCACTTATACCTCATCCGTCCCCTTGTTCTGAATGTGGTTCATCTGAATGAAAATGTACAGGGGTTAGGCTATGACGACCTTTACCAGACTGCCTGCGAAGCGCTCTGCCATGCGGCGCTGAAATACCAGGACAGCCGGGGCGCTTCTTTTCCGACCTTTGCAAGTATTGTGATCCGCAATACCCTGCTTTCCCACTGCAGGAGCATTTCCCGTATCCAGACGCCTCTGGAATACCTGGATGCCCCTGCCGGTCCGGACGGCAGCCTTACCTACGCAGAACTGCTTGCAGATGAGACACAGCCTGTGCCGGATGACACAGACAGAGAAACTTTGGGGCTTCTTAAGGAAGCAGAAATGCGCTACAGCGGCAGCACACGCAAAGGAATTGAGGCGCTGTACCTAAAATGCCTCGGTCACACAAATACGGAGATTGCCGCCTGCTGCGGTGTCCGTTCCAATCTGGTGGCGGCATGGATTTCCAAAGCCGCCGGAAAGCTGCGGAAGGACAGGCGTTTTATCTACCTGCTGAAAGTATAATGATTTTTATAAATGCAGATGGCATTGGCAGAAACGGAGGAAGATTATGATTCGATTATTTACTGCAGTCGGAACTTATAAGTTAGAGGAAAGCGGAATCCCTGTGATTCTGGCAGGAGGCAGGGAATGTGCGCTGGACACCCATGAGCTGCTGTTATGGTCCAGTCTTGCCTTCCGCATTCTGACCTATCAGGAAGCAAAGGCAGAATTCTATGCGAAGGAACGGGAGCTTCATATTTTAAGTGAACTGGACTTTGACCATTATTTAAACCGGCTCACCATGCGAAGGCTCATCGCCTCCGGCAGGGATGAGGTGGGCGTGGATGCCCTGTATGATTTGTTAGGACATCTCTATATAGAAAAAACGCCCTCCGGCCTGCCTGCAAAGACCGCTGCCTTTTTAAACCTCTGGCTCAGGAAGCGGATGCCTTTCCGGAAGGCGCTTGCCGTCTTCCACACCAAGAAGCCAGAAGCAACGGAAAAGAAACTGCTCTCCCTTATCCGCCACCAGCAGCTCTCCACAGCAGAACTCATCCAGTGCATGGAAAAGGGCAGCTTTCATATCCGTAACAGCAGACAGCTGATCGAACAGATCTATGCGGAGGAAACTGCTGACTGCGATTCCATTGTGACGGAGGGACGCACGCTGGAAATCCGCCGTCCGGTCCTGACCGCTGTGGCAAACCTGTACTTAAAGCAGCTGATTACCTTTCAAATTCTATAAGGAGGCGCCATGAATCCCATACCAAAACCATTACATCAAAAGCTGGTTCTGACCTTACTGGTCGGAATCGGCTGTTTTTTTACCGGTCTTGCCCTCTCTGTATCCATCAGGGATAAAACCTTATTCTTCCTGAGCGCTGCCATTCTGGTTTTCTCCTGTATCCGCACCGTTTCATTGTATTTCAAAATAAAATCCGGCAGCTATTATACTCTGGAGGGAACCTGCTGTTCTGTTTCCTTCCTGCCCTTCCGGAAAAACTATACAGCAGCTTTGACAGACCGGGACGGCAGGGACCGCATCCTTCATCTTCCAAAGGACTGCAGGGTACGCCCCGGACTATCCTACCGGTTTTATTTTCAGTGCCCGCCGGACTTCCTCTCCGGGCAGAATGCGTTTCTGGAAAAATCATATCTTTCCGATAACCTGCTCGGCATAGAACCGATTGCAGAACTGACTCAAAATATAGATATAATCAACAGTTAAATACTATATATTGTGTTTATTATTTGACTTTTCCCATATCTTGTGCTAAGATGCTATTGTAATTGATTTTTGTGCCTCCCTCACGGGAATGCTTTCGCATGGAGCACACGTTGTTTATGATTGAAATTAGTGTCAGAGATACCATTTATTAGAGTGGCAGTCTTTTGGCACTTTTTTTCATACCAAAAAATATTTTCTTCAAAGAAAGGAGCCATGAATTATGAACACACCTGTAACAATCATCACCACGGGAAGGGTAACAGCAGATTTAGAGCTGAAGACCAGCCAGAACGGAAAGAATACCAAGTACGTTCAGTTCGGTCTGGCAGTCAACAAGGGGTATGGAGAGAAAGAACATCCAAACTTCTATAACTGCCTGCTCTACGGCGAGGATGCCCAGCGCATCATTGATGCCAAGGTAAAAAAGGGCAGTCTGATTCAGATTATCGGAGATCAGGAGCTTGTGGAGTATAACCGCAAGGACGGTTCTCCCGGATGGATGGCAAAGGTCACTCTGCTGTCATGGAACTACGCACCCACCAACCGCCCGAAGGAAGAAACCGCTAATACTGCCGGGGCAGATGCCGAGAGCACTGCCGCCGAAGAAGGTTTCCTGCCTGCGGAGGACTGCGGTGAGAATGGACTTCCGTTTAACTGATGTAACAAAAGTTCAAACGGTCAAAAGAGGAATTGCCTGAGAGCACAAAAGTGCTTTCTGCAGTTCCTCTTTTTTTTATGCGAGCAACGAGCCAAACGAATATGCAAGCATATTCACTTGGCGACTGCCGCAATAACCAGTGAAATCCGCAGAGAGTATTTCACTGGTTGCAGAAAATAATTGAACAGAAAGGACTTTGATTATGAACAAGAGTGTATTTTCCCCCAGTCTTAAAATACTGATTGTGCTGTCGCTGCTGTTTGCCGCTTTGTTTTCCAGACAGCTGTCCCAGAAGCTGATACTTGCCTCTGTTGCAGTATGGCTTCTTTTTATGGCGGTCAGCCTGCTTCGGAACCGGCAAAAGAGAAGGGACAAAAAAGCTTTCTCCCTGCGCACAGCGTTTGCACACATTTTTCCGTTTGTGAGGGATTCTTTTGGAAAAGAAACATCCAACGATTCTGTGAGTGTTTCCCCTGCCGAGTACCGTCCTCCCATACTGCCGGATCAGAAAGCCGCTTTCAGCGAAGCAGAGCTTGCACAGATTCTGCAGCATATCAGGCTGCGCATTACCGACAAGCTCAAATCCGCTTATACAGAGGCGACATGGCAGTGGGATAAGGAACCTGACCTGCACGACATTCTTGCAGGAAAGACCTTCCGTATCCTCGTGGAAAACATGGAAAGCTATACCCATGCGGACATCAGCTTTGACCGCTTCGGGCGTATCCATGTGGAGCCAATGACCATCGGCGCATTTTCACCTGCAGAAAGCAAAGCAGATGCAGATGATGCGGATACACCGGCACCGGAGGAGCCTGCTGTTGTGGATGTGCGTGTCTGGTATGAACTCATTGGGCAGAAAATCCTGACAGAGCAGATTACCGAGCTGCACGCCAAAGGCCACTCCAAGCTTACCATCATGGAAAACGGGGATATTACCGTGAAAAACCAGAAAAAAGACATACTGAAGGCCACACTGGACTCCTTCCCTGCCCAGAACTACTGGCAGGAGCTGGTCTCCATACTGGCCGAGGACCAATTAACCGCCAAGATTACAGGCAACAGCCTGCAGGTATCATGGATTTAAGAAAGGATGAATAAATTATGCCAACAATACCTTTATTTGCGAACTGGACATGGAAACGCAGCCTGCCGGAGCCTTTTGATAAAACCTCCGGCACAATAAGCACCACCCATTATTCCACTTACTGCATTGTCTCCACCAAAAAGTCAACCCTGCACCCGGCATTTTTAAGTGCGCTTCTGGCTTACATGGACATGGATACGACCTTAACCCCCGCCAGCACCTCCGAATGTGCCATCGGCACCCAGGATGAAAAGATTGTGGCGGAATACAAGAGCCGTACCGGGGAAACGCATGTGGTGGTATTTAATAAGAAAAACGGGAAATTCAATGTGGGGCGCTTTGATGATCCCACATCCACCTCCAAGGTGTATACGGTAAAGGAAAGCGGGAATACAGGCACTGCCCTGTTTTTTGCCCTGATACCGGAAGCAATGACCGACAGGGAGTTTGAGGAAAATTACAAGCTTCTGGGCAAGTGTAAAAATGATGGCTTTACGGATATGGATGAGGCGGAAAAAGCCGCTTTTATCCTCTGCGACAATATTTACCGCAGAATATCCTCTGCCGGCTCTGTAGGCAGTGCAGGCATCCATCTGACTTTTCCCTCCACCGGGAACCTCCAGAATCTTACCACCCTGAACCTTCAGAAAGGCGCCTATTCCCCCAAAAGCGTGCTTTACGGCACTTTTCGGATATTGACCGCAGCCTCTTCCGCTGCTCCTTTGTCCGTCATAGACAAGAAAGACTTTGTAAATCACTTCGCTCTCTCTGAGCGCACCTTTACCCCGAAAGAAGAATTGATGATCCCCCGTATTGAGGACTGGTATATCATCCCTCCGGAAATCGAGGCAGTCTGCAGACATGCGCTGCTCACCACCTCCGGCGTCCAACCCATGCGCAACTTTATGATGCGCGGACCGGCAGGCACCGGAAAAACCGAGGGTGCAAAAGCCATCGCTGCGGGTCTGGGACTCCCCTATCTGTATTACACCTGCTCTGCCAACACCGAAATTTATGACTTCTTAGGGCAGATGCTTCCGGATACCGATGGGAAAACTCCCGCCGCAAAGGAATATCCCTCTCTTATGGATATCCAGATGGACCCGGCATCCGCTTACTGCAAACTCACCGGAGAATACGATGAAACCGTCACGGAAGATATGGTATATGAAAAGCTTCTGGAAGTCATGGACCGGGATGCGAAAGCACTGGCCGCTGAGAACTCTTCCGGCCAGCATTTCCGCTATGTAGAAACACCCCTGATTACCGCAATCCGAAAGGGCTACCTGATTGAAATTCAGGAACCGACAGTCATCGCCAATCCGGGCGTGCTGGTAGGCTTAAATGCCCTGCTGGACCGCTGTGCGAGCATTACACTCACTACGGGAGAGGTTGTCCGCAGACATCTGGACACGGTAGTCGTGATTACCACCAATAATAATTATGCAGGCTGCCGGGACATGAACCAGTCTGTCATTTCCAGAATGAACCTCATCATCGACATGGAGGAACCGGACGTAGACACCCTTACCGAGAGAACCATGAAGGTAACGGGCTGTACGGACCGCACTGCCGTATCCGAAATGGCGGCCGCCGTGCAGGAAATCAACGAACACTGCCGGGAGACCATGATTAACGACGGAAGCTGCGGCGTCAGGGAACTGATCAGCTGGGTGCAGTCTTACATGGTAACAGGAAGCATCCTTGATGCTGCCAGGTTTACCGTGCTGTCTTCCGTCTCCAGTGACCCCGACAACCGGGCCGACATCTATTCCACCTGTCTGGAGCAGAAATTTGCTGCGTAGGGAGGTGCCCATGTCACTGATTGATGAAGAAACCTTAAAGGCAAATTTAGCCAGAAACCTCCGGTATTTAAGAAAAAAAGAAGACACTGCGCTTTCCCAGGAGGCACTGGCACGAAGAATCGGCGTCACCTGCAAAAGCATTTCCAGATATGAATCCGGTATCTGCCTGCCGCCATGCCATGTGCTGGCTGCCCTTGGCAGATATTACGGTTACACCATGGATGAGCTGTTAGCAGCACGGCTGCCGGGTAAGAAAGGAAGGGAAAACAACGAATGAGAACATCACACACAGCAATACGCCGTCTGATTTCCAATGTAAAAAACAAACTGACGCCGGAGCAGATTTTTGCTTCCCCTCAGTTTGCCGCTTATCTGACGGACATATCAGAAGGCACCACAAAACGGTACCGCAGAAAGAGCAAGGTCATCACCTACTGGGACGATTCCGATAATGCCGACACTGCCCATACCGACAACCGCACCATCACAATCAATGCCGGGAACTTCCTGACCAGAAGCTTCCCGACTATTCCCCTGATGGCAGACAGCCTGCTGGGGATTGTCGGGCATGAGGACGGGCATATCCTGTTTTCGGATTTTGTCATGCTGGATACCTTCCATCAGGCACTCTCCGGCGGGCGGTTTTATCCCCATGAACCGGAGGATTTATCTCCGAAGCAGGAACAGAGCCTTACTTCCATTTTGGAAGCGTTTGAAGAGGAGGACAAGGCAGTCATCCATGCAGTCTCCGGCATTGCACACAATCTGGTAAACATCATGGAGGATGTCTATATTGAGGAACGGATGTGCTGCGCCTTTCCCGGCGCCGTCAAAACCGGAATCCTGTTAAACAACCTGCGCTTTGCGGATCTGATGGATACGGTTCAGGAACAGATAGACAAACACCACCACGAAGTATTTATCCTCGTAAACCTGCTGATACAGTATGCCAAGACCGGCGATGTCAATAATCTGGGAGGCTATAAAGGGCCTTATCTGGATACCCTGTACGACTGCATTCCTTTCATAGACAATGCTGCCTATGATGACGATGCCAAAGTGCGCTTTGATGCCGCCAACCAGATCCTGCTCTATCTCTGGCCCTACATGGAAAGCTATATTGAAAAGGTCAGGGAGGACTTAAAGAACGGCACTGCGGAGGCAGAGGCTGAAATGAAAAAACAGGTTGCCGGCGGGATTCCCCTTCCCGGCGAATCCTCCAGACCTGCCCCCGGCACGGGAAAGCATAAGCATGTGCCCGGCGCAGAGGATGAGGAACGGGAGAGCCTGCAGGAGGTCTTAGACTACGAAGCGGGCAGAATCGCACTGGAAAAAACCGATGACATTGAGGATGAGGGGGAAGGCGGCGTCAGCCGGGACAACGATTTTGGAGGTTCCGGTTATGTGTCGCAGGCAGCCGCAGATATGGAACGCATTATGACGCAGATTGCCGGGGATGCCGCATATATGCGGTATGATGAGGAACTGACTGAAGAACTTCAGCGTGAGGCTGATAAAATCCGTTATGGCAACGCCCATCGGGGCGTCCATGTCCATATCAACCGGATGTCCTATGTGGAACCCGCTTATATGGAGCTGTACCAGAAGGTCGCACCTCCGCTGCTGCTCATTTCCAAGCGTCTCCAGAAACAGATTGCACAGATACTAAAGGATTATCGGGACGGCGGAAAGCTGGACAACCTGCCCTTCGGCAAACGGATTAACCCCCGCAATATCTACCACAACGACGGAAAGTTTTTCTACAAGCTGAAGCTCCCGCAGGACCTTATCGGCATCGCCGTGGCTGTCTTAAATGATGAAAGCGGCTCTATGTCCTGTTCTGACCGCATTACCTATGCACGTTCTTCTTCCATTATTCTCTATGATTTCTGTAAAGGGCTGGATATTCCCATTGCCATTTACGGACACACGGAGGAGGACGATGTGGAGCTTTATGCCTATGCGGAATTTGACTCCATTGACAACAAAGACCAGTATCGCCTGATGGATATGAGCGCCAGATGCGGAAACCGTGACGGGGCAGCCCTGCGGTATGTGGCAGAACGCCTGATGACCAGGCCGGAGCCAATTAAGCTTTTGATCATCACTTCAGACGGGCAGCCTGCAGCCTGCGGCTATTACGGAACGGAGGCGGAAGCAGACCTGCGTGGCATAAAGCAGGAATACACCCGAAAGGGGATTAAATTCTTTGCCGCCGCTATCGGAAATGACAAGGAGAACATCCAGCGGATCTATATGGACGGTTTTCTTGACATCACTAATCTGGAAAAGCTTCCCGTCAATCTCGGCAAACTGATTATCCAGCAGATCAAAAACAATATTGCGGCATAACTACCGCTATTTTCAAAGAAAGGACAACAAATGAACGAAGAATATATTTCAACACAGATTGCTGTGTATAAGAACAGCAAAACCCTTCTGGAGTTTCACGACAAGCTGAAGGTCGCCTCCATGTACTCCTACGCCCACATCCATGCGGACGGTGAGGACAACGGGGACGGCCGCAGGAAACATTCCTTAATCGGAATCCTGATGAAAGATTATTCCGGCGGCACCGGAGATAAAGCCGTTACCGTTAAGGCAAATATCTCTCCGGAGGAAGCGAAATTCATTTTAAGCCGGATTACCACCGGTTTTTCCGAATATACCTTCCAGCAGGAAAAAATCTTCGGCCAGAAGGATGAAAAAGGCTATGCGCAGGTAACGAAAGTACGCTTTATCCGCGCATTAAAAGACAGCAAGGGAAATGCCCGGAAAATCCCCTGGTATGTGGAGGTGGAAAACGGCAAAGGTATTCCCTTAAAAAATGCCACCGGCGGAACCTACATGAAATCGGGTTCCTTTATCAGCACCGGTAAGGTTTATGCCAACCTGACAGACCTTGACCTGTTCAAGCTCTTAAGCCGGGTGTCTTCCTACATTGACGCATGGGAACACAGCATTGCACCGTCTTTGATTACCATGGCAAAGAAAGCGATGGAAAACCGTCAGGCACAGCAGAATGCCGCTTAAATAACGGTATCTGTATGATTAAAGAATTGAAAAACAAAAGTATGGGAAGGGAATGCCTTGCGGCGTTCCCTTTCCTGCGGAAAGGAGAGACCAATGAGCAGAACAGAAATTGTAAAGTGCTGCGGGGAAGACGGACGGCTTCTGATCCCAAAGTATATGCGGGATGCCCTGCATTTCGGGGACAGTGAACCGCTCTGTTTAAGGCTTGACAAGGGCTGTCTGGTCCTGGAAAAGTACCGGACCATGGAAAATCTGGAAAGCGTATGCAGTTCCTATCTGCAGGCGTTCCGTAAGGTATGCCGCTGTCCCATTGTCATATGCTCCACAGAGTATGTCATTACTTCACGGGGCATTTCCGTGTCTTCCTCGCAACTTTTATCAGAAAAACTGCGGGAGCACATCCGGGAAGGCGCTGCCTATACACTTTCTGAAGCGGAACATATCAGCCTTTTCAAGGACAGCGGACACCGGGTTGACTGCATTTTCCCTGTTATGGAGGAAAAGCGGCCTGTAGGTGCAGTATTACTGCTCCGCTGCCACAGCGTGCAGCCATCTGAACAACTATGCGCCGGATTCCTGGCAGAAATATTATCAGAACAATTAAAAAATCAATAGTTTATGGAGGAAATTTATGATGACTTACGAAGAATTTAAAAATGCACTGACAACAGAGTTAAATACGAAACTGGGGACTGACGGCAATGCGCATCCGGGAACTGACACCATTATGGGACGTCTCATGGAAACCGTGACCGTCACCATCATCTCTACCGGTCAAAAATATTCCGCAAACACAGACAAGCTCTATGAGCTTCACCGTAAAGGAATGAATGTGACGTCGATTGCAGCGCTCCTGCTTCAGTCTGTCAAGTCCTTGCAGATCAATGAAACTATCGCCCTCGACTCTATTGTCTACTGTCTTGTAAACGCAGAAAACAATAAAGAAATGCTGCAGGATACTCCCCATATCCCCTTTTATGATATGGCAATCCTGTTTTCCAGTATCGTTCGTGATGATGAACAGCAGAGAAACTTCATGATTCTCTCAGAAGCTCTTATGAAGGAGCATAATTTTACACTTTCGCAGCTTTCCGATCTGGCCCATCAGAACACGTTCCGTATGTTTCCTTCCAGAGCCGAGCTTCTTCCGCTATACCTGATGAGCAGGGTGATGCAGGACGACAAGGCTACTCTGGATGACTATATGGAAGTGGCTTATGCCTCTTATGAAAGCAGGAAAAGACCTCCCATGCTTCGTGTCAGCACCCCTGATTACCGTTATGGTTCAGTTGCCATGCTGGATACGGCTTATATGGATGACATTGCAAAGACCTTTGACAGCGACCTGTTGCTGCTGCCCTGTTCCATCAGGGAGTTCCTTATCACTCCATGGACGGAGGATACCAATTTATCAGAATTGGTCAAATCCGCAAAGAAAATCATCTCCACGGGAACGGAACCTGTCCTCACCAGACACGTCTTCTGCTACAACAAAAATCAGAAGAAACTGGAATTAGTGGAATAATGCAGGCAGAAAAATTTATGGAAGGAGTTGAATAATTTATGAATGGCATCTATGGGATGGCTCTCGTTTATGAAAGCCTCATTCCTGTCAACAAATTGGAGAACACCTTTCTTTCCGTAGGCACTGTCACCATGCAGGACTCTGAAGGAGAGTTAAATCTGGACTTCAATGAAACCTGTTCTTCCTGCAAAAAAGCAGAGGACGGTATTGTCACATTTACAACCTCGCTCCGCTATTTTGAACCCGGAACCTTTCTGGAGGAATATCTTGCGGCGGGTCTGTCCCCTTCGGATCTGACCTATGATTTTTTCGCTGTCAGACTCCATGATACCTATCTTACGGAAGTTTACACGGAATACGTCCATTGCACGGATGAAGCCCCTATACCGCTGACCCTAAAATCAGCACAGCTTCTCTTTCAGGACGGACGCTTCTTAGATTACAGTGAACGCATCAGCGTGTTTGCACTGAAGGAACTGGCGGAGGCAGCATGATGGATAAACGATTGATACAGCGTGCCGCTGCTGTTCTGGATCAGGAATTTGGCTCCGACTGGCTTACCATAGCCCAGCAGCTCGGCACGGAAAATTTACGGCAGCGTGTAGGAAAGGAACTGACATCCTTCATGGCATTCCCGGAACGGGGTAATGGCGGCGACAACCGTTGGAGAGGAAACTGCTCCCCGGAAGTAGTCGTATCCGTCCTCCGATATGTTCTGGATACCAAGCGCTACTATGGCAAAAACACCTCGGATTTTGTCCTGTTAGATCCGATGTCCGGCTCCGGCACCAGCAAAGCTGCGGCGGATGCGTTAGGCGTGCAGTCAGTGCTTTATGACTTAAACCCCGCCCCCGCAGCCGGTCTTGGCGGCTGGAATGCACTGAAAAATGATGTGGAACATTCTGCGGATTTGATTTTCTTCCATCCGCCTTATCACAACATTATCCAGTATTCGGGCAATATGTGGGGGAAACCTCACCCGGACGATTTATCAAGGTGCGAAAATTACAATGACTTTCTGGAAAAACTGAACCTGTGCATACGCAAGCTCTACATGGCTCTCCGTAAGGATGGGCGTCTTGCCGTCCTTGTGGGGGACATCCGCTCTCAGGGAAAGTTTTATTCCATACAGCACGATATGATGCGCATGGGGGATTTTGAATCGTTTCTGGTCAAAGGACAGTTCAACTGTGTCTCTGACTCCAGACGCTATGCAAAACCCTTTATTCCCATTGTCACGGAATACCTTCTGCTCTTACATAAAAAGGATGTCCTGATGATACCGTACCACTATGCAAAGGAAAACTATTTCTCCATTGAGGATACAGACCTTACAGCATTGACCTGGCATCATCTGATCCGGATGACCTTTGAGAGCCGCGGCGGCCAGATGACACTCGCAGAACTTTATGTGTGTCTGGCCTCCCATCCGAAGGCAAAGAAAAATACGCATTTCCGGGAGCGCATCCGTGCAACCATTTACGAACACAAAGACCAGTACATTTCCTGTGGGAACGGCAGTTACCGCCTGTCCTATCAGGTCGCATAGGAGGACAGTGTGAAAAGAATTTCTAATGGCTTTCAGCCATTTATGCTCACACCAATGGGTGTTTCGCTAAGAAATTCTAAGTTTCACACGACAAATTTGTGCCTACGGCTCAAATTTCGCAGGTTACGGAAAGGAATGGTTACTTATATGATTCTCAAATGGAAAAACCGACAATTAGCCAAAAATAAAAAGCCGCACATCTGCATTACCGCCAGTCTTCTTGGCATACTGGAACTGGGAATGCCTGCCGTTTATCTTTACAACGGTGAGCTGATCCGTACCAGCGCTGTCAGAAGTATTCTGGAGGAAACGCCGGAGCGTGTCCGCTTTGAAACTCAGAACAGCATATACACGATTTCCTGCGACGCAACGCCGACAGATGCGGTAAATGCCGCTTAGACAATCACCAGGGGCTGTCTGCAAAGGCAGCCCTTTTGAAAAAGGAGGTTCTTATGGACACAGCCAAGCTTTCCATGGAGGAGCTGCGTTCCCAGCTGCTTTCCCTGTTAGGGACACTGCAGACAAACCGGGAAAAGGTTCCTCTGGACATTCTGAAAACCAGATATAAAAAGGGATATGACGATTTGTGCCAGAGGCTGCGCTGCTGCGCTTCCGAATATGCCAGGCAGCTGACGCTATCCGGCATCCGGATACACAGGGATTATCTGGAGGAAGGCGTTTCCCGCGTGGAGCGTCTCATCAAAACTTCCGGTATCCTGAAAGAACTTTCCTGCGATATTTACAAAACGTGGGACATGGATGCCTTTGAGCGCCACTGCAGCCAGTTTCGGACGGCACTTTTAACGGAAATGGATCATTTCTACCGGAAATATCCCGGAATCTATATTACAAAGGAATGTCTGGAAAATTCGGATACGCTGCCTCTGCTGTACAGCCCGGTAAACCACTGTGTTTTCGTAAACGACACATGGATACCATTGGAAGACTATCAAAAGAGCCAGACGACAAATAACAAAAATCAGGTTTCCGATGCCTGAATTACGGAGGAAAATCAAATGAGCTTAGAAATAAAACGCCTGATTGACAGGCAGATACACACAATTACTTTGACGGAGGAGGAACTGGAACAGGCATACCGCATCAAGGAGCGGCACTATCTGGAGGAGGATTTCGCCAATGTGCTGGCAGATACGGCACAGAATCCGGATACCAGATTCCATTCCGGTCATCTGGAGGAATTTCCGGAACTCACGGACTGGCTCTGCGAATGCTTCGACCATTTCTATGATGCCAATATAAGCTACAATGACCTGATGGAGCTTACTGTCAACCACTTACACCACGCCTGCCTGACGCCGGAATTTTTTACCCGGCTCGCTTTGAAAGCGCCTGCTTTCTGTAAAGGTTTGGAAAAACAGCCGCAGGACTGTGAAAAGAACTGCTCCCGCTATTACCGCTGCTCTGACATTACTATGGCAGATGAGCGGAGTAAGCGCTGGGAAACCCTGTCCTCCCTGCTTGCCATGCACATACATGGAGGCTGCACCTGCAACAAAGGTTCAGAAGAAGCACAGTGCCCTGCAGCAAAATATCTGCATGGCGAATGGGACATCTCTGAATTTTTCCATTCGGAAGAAAGGCAGGAGGCGGTCTGATGAAAAAGCTGGAGAAGATAAAAGAGCAAATCCTTGCCATCATTCAGAAGGAAGAAAGTAAAACCCGGTCTGAACTGGAAGTATTATCCAGAAAGCAACAGGACAATATGGACTTTTACGGTATCGGCGGGCCTTACCAGCGTTATGAGCATGCCATTGAGCGCAGACGAAACCATTTATCCGAGCTGGAAGCTTTACGGAAAACACAAGCTTCCGTGGTTGTTTTAGAATCTCTGCGGCTGTACGGGTACTTCTGCCCTTCCTGCAATGAAAAAATTTACCTTCAGGACAAAAATCCTGAAACTGTGGACTGTCCAATCTGCAGCCGCAGGATTTACAAAGATGGCGCTTACACGGAATGGAATGTGCAGAAAAACAGCAGATATACCTGTCTGCACAGGCATGATACCTGAGAAAGGGGGGATTACCAGATGGCATTATACAAAAAACTGGATTTATGGTCCGTCACGGACGGCTTGGACAAAATGATGGACTACTGCTTCAATGGAAATGAAAAGGACAGCCCGTATTGGGATTATTACTGCGACCAGATTAACGAATTATGCAACATGGCATCTGACCTGTACATGGAGCTGGACGATTTGAAAAGCAGGCTCTGGTATCAGATGCCTGCAAAGAAGATTGCCTTCTGCGAGGAGGACGACAGCAGCCAGACTGCTATTGCCTGGTTCAACACCGCTGCGGCAATGCTGGCGGACACCGACATGGCGGAGCTTCTGGAGCATGAAAATATCTACTGCGCAGACCTGTACGAAGAAAAGCAGAAACGGATTACAGCCCTGAACCGCCTGACCAAGCAGCAGCAAATGCTCCTCTATACAGAGGTTCTGGGGTTCATTACCCGGTATCTGGAACTTTCTGCTGCGTTTGACACGATTGAGGCTGTGATTACCGAACTGGATTACCACCAGTCTGCCATAGCACATAAGAATGGTGTCACGCTGCCGCAGACGGCTTATGTTTAATTCTATCAGTCTGAGGAGGCAAAAGACATGACAAACAAAAAACAACCCATAAAATGCAGCGAATGCCAATACTGCAGCGGAATCCGTCCCATGGGCAATACCCGGACAAATTTCTCCTGCAGTCATCCGGATCAGCGCTACATCAATGATTATTTCATCCAAAAAGGACTTCGGAAAATGCCCGGTTTTCTTGGATTTGGAGCTGTCTATTCTGATACAGTTCCATTGAAAACATCACCTGCATGGTGTCCGAAGAAAAAGTAATGCAATCACCTGAGCCGGCTGTTATCAGTCGGCTCTTTTTCTATATTTTGTGTTTATTTGTTTGACTATATCTATATATAGTGGTATAATCATTTTGTTATTGAATTTGTGCCATCCCAAAAGGGAAATCACACGTTGTTTAAGTTTGTACGAAGTCAGAACGTATAGAGCGTCAGCCGCTCTATGCCTTCTGGCTTTTTTATTTGCGGCAGGTGCTGCACGTTAGCAGGAATTGTATCGGATACTCCGTATCCCGTATGACTCCTGCTTTTTTTATGCAACGGGAAAGGAGGCTATGAGAAAGGATTTCGTACAAATCAATGATAATCCACAAGAAAAGGAGATGAATGAAATATGCACTATTTAACCCTTGTCACTGCTGAAATTCCTGCTTTGGAAGCGGATTTACAGACCGATCAGGAAATGGCGAAGCACATTACAGCATTAGAACAGGAAAGAAAAAATTATACGGAAGGGCCGCCTGTCATATTGTCTCTTGCACTGGAAGCGTGCAACAGCCGCCGGGATACCTTCTCAAGAGCTATAACCGATTCTGTTGCACAATCTTTGGAACGCTATTATGCAGGAACCGACGATCCTGATTATCTGGAATTTTGGGACCAAACAGAAGCTTTACAATCTGGTTATCTTGGTCACGTTGACTGCATCAGGCTGCCGGAAGGACGTATCATTCCAGTATATAGCCACCCTGTCGTAAATCATTTTAGTATTAGAGACGGCAAGGTCTATCAATGCCATGCAGGACCATTAAAGCATGAGAAACGCACAAAGCGTGCAAAACGCATGAAAGCGCTTCCCAACTACCCTATAAGCAAGCTATTTCCCAGCATTGCAGCCTTTGCAGAAGATTATTACGGCTACACCTATCATAAAGAGCAGAATGCCTACGGCTATTATTATAACCCGGATGCCTTCTATGATTACTATTCCATCGGAGGACGCTGGCAGGATCTCTTTTTGGTAAAGGACAGCTGCACAGAATGCTCCATCGGAGAAAGAAGCTGTTCCAGAGAAGAATTTCCCGCTCCCGAAGGCTACAAATGGGTATGCGCCGCCAGAAAAAAAGATATTGAATGGCAGGCTGTCCGTGACTGGCATCTTCAGCAGGCAAAGAACCGCTTCCGGAGTCTGGAGAAATTATTCCTGACCGGAGAACGGGACAAAGACATCTACGGAATTACCACGGCGGACGGCATTTACTTAAACGGCAGACTGCTTTACCAAAAAGGGGACAGTGAAAAGGAATACCTGTCACGCCATGGCTATGACGATATCCCACGCTATCCCGCTTACTTCTATGCCTTTCTGGGCGAGAACGGATGGCAGTCAGTTGATGACATTGTAACAGAGAGTGGAAATGAAACTATTAAAAACAACTGGCAGCAAACACTGGAGGATTACCTTGATTCCCTTGCGGATGATACGGTTCTAATCGGTGTGGACTGCCACATGTAAGGAGGAAAACGCATGAATCAAAACGCAGAACACATTCGTAAGCTGGTTGACAGACTGAACGGTTACCGGCATGAATATTACAATGAAAATAGTCCCAGTGTAAGCGATGCTGTCTATGACCATCTGTATGATGAGCTGAAGCGGCTGGAAACAGAAACTGGCATTGTCCTCAGCAATTCCCCGACACAGACTGTAGGATATAAGGCAGTCAGTGCGCTGGATAAGGTCAGACACCCGATCCCACTGCTGTCCCTTGACAAGACCAAACAGATCCGTGAGCTGCTCACCTTTCTGAAAAAGAAATATGCCCTGCTGATGCTGAAGCTGGACGGTCTTACCGTAAAGCTTGTCTACGAGGACGGCAGGCTCATCGAAGGCTCTACCAGAGGCGACGGGGAGGAAGGGGAAATCATTACCCACAATGTCCCTGCCTTCCGCAATGTTCCGCTGAACATTCCGTACAAAGAGCGTCTGGTGGTTACCGGGGAAGGCTTTATTCATAAGCATGACTTCGCACGCCTGAAGGATACCCTTGTCGGCAGTGACGGCAAACCCTACCGCAATGCCAGAAATCTTGCTGCCGGTTCCATCCGCAGTCTGAGTGCAGAAACCTGCAAGGAACGTGAAGTAAATTTCTTTGCTTTTAATGTATTGGAAGGGCTTGACGAATTTACAGTTCAGAAAGACAGCCGCAGCCGGAAGCTGCTCGCCATAAAAGAATACGGGTTTAAAATCTGTCCTTTTATTCCATTATCCCCGGATGTAACAGAATCCGAGCTGGAGAGCCAGATCAATACTCTCGTGGAGCTTGCTGAAACAACAGACATTCCTATTGACGGCATGGTCGTCCGTTTTGACAGCCTGGCTTATTCCCGGAGTCTTGGACGTACCGGGCATCATTACAATGACGGACTGGCTTTCAAGTTTGAGGACGATACCTACGAAACCGTCTTCCGATCGATTGAATGGCAGACAGGGCGCACCGGGGAAATCGCTCCCGTGGCGGTCTTTGACACCGTGGAGATTGACGGCTGTGACGTATCCAGAGCGAGCCTGCACAATGTAAGCTTTATCAAAAATCTGGAGCTGCATCCCGGCTGCCGCATTCTGGTATCCAAGCGCAACATGATTATTCCCCATGTAGAGGAAAATCTGGACCGAGGCACCTATGAGAATATGCTGCCTGAAACCTGCCCCTGCTGTGGGCAGCCTGTCCGCATCTATTCCCGCACTGCAGAAGACGGACGCCTGATAGAAACCCTGCACTGCGACAACACTGACTGCAAAAGTCGTATCCTTCAGAAATTCGTACATTTTGCAGAGAAAAAAGCAATGAACATTACCGGGCTTTCCGAAGCCACTCTCGAAAAGCTGATCGATGCAGGCTTTCTTCAGTCCTATCAGGATCTTTATCATTTGGACCGCTACCGCAGTGAGATCATTGCGCTGGAGGGCTTTGGTGAGAAATCCTATGAACGCCTGCAGGAGTCCATTGAAAAGAGCCGGAACACCACCTTCGTCCGCTACCTTGTCGCCATGGATATTCCCATGATCGGCAAAACAGCAGGCAGGGCGCTGGATAAGCTATTCCACGGCAATCTCAGAGAGCTGGAGCTTGCTGCGCTGGATTATTATGACTTTACAGCGCTGGAGGATTTTGGAGAAACACTAAGCGGCAACATCCATGAATGGTTTCATAACTCGGACAACCTGATCATGTGGCGTACTTTACAGAAAGAATTTACCTTTGAAAATGTCTGGGATGCCAAGGCATCCGGAGAGGAGAACACTATGAACGAAACAAAGAATAACAAGTTTACGGGATGTACCATTGTTGCGACAGGAAAGCTGGAGCATTTTACCCGTGACGGCATCAACACAAAGATTGCCGAGCTGGGCGCCATCGCAGGCAGCTCCGTCACCAAAAAGACGGATTATTTAATCTGCGGGGAAAAGGCCGGAAGCAAGCTTGCAAAAGCAAAGCAGCTTGGTATTCCCGTGCTGACAGAACAGCAGTTTCTGGATATGCTGTCTGCGTAAACAGCTTTCTGAAAACATCATAAGCAAAATACTTGAAAAAGCTGTCCGCAAAAGGCAGCTTTTTTCAAGTATTTACATATTATACGGTACTTATTTCATATAAGAGCCGCAGCAATCTATTAAATTTTTATACGCAACTGACAAAACAGCAACGGCATGATATAATGTAGGAAAGGGGATGGCACTGATGTAAAAAACCGGTAGACACCGAAACCTTATAAAATAAATTTCACGGAGGATATGATGTCAGAAGGAATCGCTTACCAAAATAAGGATATTTTATTTAAAATCCTTGGCCAAACCTATAAAGAAAAAAGCTTTGCGGCATACGGAATCAATCTCCCGCCTATCCGGGAACTGCTTCCGACCAACCTGCCGAAAATCTCAGCAAATGAAAAAGACATTGACAACCTGTTCCTTTTAGAGGATGGAACTTACGCCATTGTCGATTACGAGGCTGAATTTAAAAAACTGAATAAGATAAAATACCTGAATTATATTGCACGGGTAATGGAAAAATACTACAAAGAAGATGAAAATTTCAACCTGCGTCTGGTTGTCATCTATACCGGTGATGTCAAAAGCGCAGAACCGGTTTTTGAAACCAACTGTATTACTCTTCGCATGGAACAGGCTTTCCTCTCCCACATAGATGGCGAGGCAGCCTTTGATACGATCCGGCAGAAAGTTGGCTCCGGCACACCGCTTGAGGATGATGACCTGATGAAGCTGGTCATTCTGCCCCTGACCATTCCCGGTACAGAAGGAAAACAGATGATGCTGGAAAAGGTCGTGGAACTGGCAGAGCAGGTAAAGGATAACGAACAGCAGATTTTTATCCTTTCCGGCGTAATCGTTGCAAGTGACAAATTCATCAACAGAGAATATCTGGAGCAGATAAGGAGGAGAATCAATATGACACAGTTAGGACAGATGTATGAAAAAGAAAAGATTGAATATGCTAACAAAAAAACGCGTGAAATGGCTTTAAAGATGTTAAAGCGTAATATTGATATTGTCGATATTATGGAGGTTACAGGAATGACTGAAGCTGAAATTCTCCGTCTACAGGATGAAGCTGTAACAGTATAGCAACACCAAGCTGCCCTTACCAAAACGGGCAGCTTTTTTATGCCATAAACTTGCTATAAGTCCACATCATCTCGTATGCCCTTACTGCCATAATATTCACTTCTCTTTGGTCTTATTATCTGCTCAAATGCTTTTTCATGCAAAAACACTGCAAACATCTGCCGCAGTGTTTTTGTCGCTTTCTTTTAAAATTTTTAAGCGTTTGCGGAAGGATTTGAACCTTCGGTGCGTTACCGCACACCACCTTAGCGGGGTGGCACCATAAACCACTCGGACACGCAAACGGAAAGTGGATGGGGCAGGACTCGAACCTGCGCTGTTTCTTTGTGACGGATTTACAGTCCGCTGCCCTCGCCGCTAGGCATACCCATCCATGGGGTGACCAGGGGGAATCGAACCCCCATAAGCATAAGCAGAATCACAATCTGCCGGATTACCATTATCCTATGGCCACAATAGCTCCTGTGGGACTTGAACCCAACATTTCCGGCTTGAGAGGCCGGCGTCCTAGCCTTTAGACTAAGGAGCCATGATGATTCCCGCGGGACTTGAACCCTGCATTTCCGGCTTGAAAGGCCGGTGTCGTAACCTTTAGACCAGGGAACCTTGCTGCAGGCATTTCCTGCCTGCTATTTCCTGTTGTTTCCTTTTTTCATTTTTATTCATGCGCTGATCTGTGTCTGCGCTGCCGTATCTATAACCAGAATATCATCCAGACGTACCTGCAGGACTGCTGCCAGTGCCACTAGATTATCTATGGTCGGGAGAGTTGCACCCTGCTGCCACTTGTATATCGCCTGCGGAGTAGCAAATCCGAAAATGTCCTGCAGATCCCTTACAGATAACCCTGCCTGCTTCCGCAGCCTGTTTATATTCTGTCCTGTCCTTATCATATCTATAGTTGGCAAATTCACCATGTCTTTCACCTCCTGCTATTAAAATTCAATATTCAGGCGGTAATGCCCCATGTGGAATTTGAACCCATGGCCCCTCGATTAAAAGTCAAGGATGTTCTTTATCCTTTGTGCTCATGCCAGCTGAGCTAATGGAGCATAAAAAATACCGCCAATCTTAAAGAGATTTCCTCATCTTAAGATAAGCGGTACTTGAAATCTATGATTTATCTCCGATAGTCTTTAAAAATCGACAACCGGACACTACACAGTTTTTTGTCTTTTCCTTACCTTACATGAGCGCATCTTAACCAGACTCTGTTCTTTTTCTTTACCGAGCAGTGTCTCATAATGTTCGCTATGCAGATAATAAACAACTGAAGTTGTTGCGAAGCCATTCGCAGCGAAATTAACTGTTGCCATGATTGTTTCCTTTCTGGACTCCTCCGTCCGCTTTATTTTCTAACTGTAATCACTATAACACCGATTTTTCGGTTTGTCATTATACTGGTAATATAATTTTTTCAGTTTACTTTTGCCTTACTTCCAGCCCATCCAGCTTTAACCCCGACAGTCCTACCAAATACCATTCTCTGTTCATCCCCATCTCCACACGGGCCGGTACCCAGACATCATTTAGCTTAAACTCAAAAACTTCTCCACAATGGATTCCTCCATAGCCACGTTTGTCCCCCTCTTCATCCTTGTAGTGAAAATTATATCTTCCACATTCCCTGTCATAAAATAATGTACCCTGTTTCATCAACGTTTCCTCCTATGAGATGTATTCTTCTATATGAAATAAAGATGCCGCTTTGACTATTTACTTGAAAATTCTTCTGCATTTTCATACTTTTTTACCAGTCGATAAAAGCTGTCTTTCTTTAATCCCATAAGCGCCATCGCTTCTCTTGCCGAAATAGTGCCTTCCTTCCATCTGTCATAACAGTCCGCCCAATTCTCCGGGAACTCCACCTTGGGTCTGCCCAGATGCCTTCCCTCTGCCTTTGCCACCTCAATTCCCTGGCGTTGCAGTTCATGTCGTTCCTCCCAGTCCCCCTCCGCCACATAGGACAGTAATGCCAGCACAACATCCGTAATGACCTGCCCTATCAGGTCCTTATTCATAGAAGTATCCAGAATTTTCATATCTGCCACCCGAATATCCATCTGAAGCTCCTTTGTGATATGATGCCACTCCTGATAGATTTCCCGGTAATTCCTTCCGAACCGTTTCAGCTCCGTTACTGTAAGCCTGTCCCCCGGACGCATGATGTGGTTGACCAGCATATCGTAGGTTTCCCGGTTGAAATGATGCCCTGATTTTTTCTCCACATAGATATTTCTCTCCTCAATCCCCAGCTCCATCAGAATTTTCACCTGCCTTGCCGGGTTCTGCTCCTTGGTAGAAACTCTTACATACCCAAAATCCATAAAGCTGCCTCACTTTCAATAGAAATCCGTGTCGCAAAAGGTCTGCCCTGCCCCCTGCGATGTCGCAAAAGGAAAAACAAACCTTCTGCGACATAAAACAAGGGCATATAAACACCAAAATAAAGTTCTCTAATGGTATACCTTTTGCGACACATCATTCTATACGCCCAGAAGCGTCAGATTACAACGCTTTCTGCCAATGTACTGCCAATTTCGTTTGCTTAATTCAAATCCGAAACTTCTGTATACATTTTAAAAGAGTTGCTGAAAGTTCCTGATACAGATCCTCATCAAAAATATTGATATCCATCGAGTTCTTAATCAGTAGGGGACGGTACATCCGAAAGATTTCTTCCTGCGCCTTCTTATCCCCATTCTGTGCCTGTCTGAGAAGCTGTTCAAAATTCATGTCTCGTACTCACCTCCAGTTCCTTCCTGAGTTTCCGGATGATATAGTAATAAGCCATTTCTGCCTGCTTGGGATTCATCCCAAATTTCTCACCCAGCTCCGTAAAGGAAAGCTCTCCAAACACTCTAGCAAAGAGAAGCTTCCTGTCCCGTTCCTTCAGCCGTCTGACCGCCTTTATAAGCTTCTCACTTTCGAGCAATATAAGCAGTTCCTGAAACCTTTCCCAGTCCTCCATAATAAATTCTGTCTGTTCTCCAAGATAGTCATGGTACTGTGTGTCAAAGTCCAGATAATTCTTTTCCTGTAAATCATTCTGTACAAATTCCAAATTCTGAAGGTGCCTTTTACGTTCCATGTAATGTATTCGCTGGTTTGTCACCGCCGCTACTAAATAAGCCGTAAAGCGATTCTGCACGGAATTCATATTTATCTCAGTCATTTTTTATTCTCTCCAATCCTAATTTTTTAAGATTAGTTTTATTTGGAGGTGCCCGAGATCTAAAGGAAAAGGTATACAAACAAAAAAAATCGAATACGTTTACATACAACGCATTCGATTTTATATTTTTTTCAATTTTACTTACAATGAATTCTAAACACAACCAATAGGCGATTCCTCTCTTACTTATTGTGTCTCAGTATTCATTCAAACAAAATCTAATCATTTACTCTTATTTTTACATTTACCTATTGCCATTGTAACAGCAATCATTACAAGAGTCATAGTAATAGTATGCAAATATTTGTTCCAATTTAAAGCAGCAAATATAATCGCTATAATTCCGTCTATTATAAGGAATTGCTTTAATCTCTTTTTAAAGTGCTTATCTTCCTCGACATCTACTGTTCTATTCATATTCTCAACAGGATACAGACTGTAAACTACCATTTCCGATAAAAAGAATACCGTAAGTAAAATATATATTGAAAAGTCGAGATATTTTCCCAACAGCATAATACTTAAAAATGTCAGGCACGATAAAGAAAAACATGACCAGTAATTATTTAAATGTAATCCTCCTGAATATGAACGCAAAGGAATGAAAATCACAAAAAACAATATGCCTTCAAGAACAGTATGTAATACTAATGATGCCACAAAACAAACTATTATGCACAATACAGTTTCCATGGCTACAGTAAATCCATATTCATAAATCTCCCGTTCGTCTTCCTTTACAGTGCCCTTTTGGATGACATAGTTTGCTAAAATTTTAGCCGCTTTACCCATTTTAGAACCTTCGGAATTTCTTCAGTCCTTCCGGCTGCTTAGGCTGATGGTATATAAAAGCACATCGACTATTTGCAGCGGATGTCAGCATAACAGCAGCTACCGATGACAAAGCATTGGCAAACATTTTCTTTTCATTCTTTTTTTTCATTTTTTCGTCCTCCTTTGAATGAACTTGTACATTTGTTAATTATAAAGGAAAAAATCACTTATTATTCTATTCTGTCAAATTTACGGTGAATGCTGTCAAAAATTCTCAAGATTCATGGTAACTGTTATTACAAATTCTCCTCCTTCCTCTTCTATAATAACGTCCCCATTATATTTTCTTGCCACCTTAATAACAGAATTTATTCCATACCCATGTCTTTTAGAATCTTCTTTGGTAGATAGTAATTTACCATCTTTATTTCTCTTTAATGAACCTGCTAACGGATTTTTTACAACCAATACCAAAGCTTCCTTTTTTATTCCCATAATTATCTCTATCTTTTTTGCAGAAGAATTACATTTCTCTGTTGCTTCAATAGCATTATCAAGAATATTCCCTAAAACAATCCCCATATCGCATTGATTTATCGGCAATTCTTCTGGAATAAAAATTTTTAGAATAAAATCAATACCTTTTTCCTTAGCTGTCGTATATTTTACATTTATCAAAGCATCAATACATTTGTTTCCTGTATCAGATATAGCTTCTCCAAATTGACAGTTTTGAATTATTCTATCAATATTTTGAAGTACTACATCTTTATTTTCATATTCTATTTCATTCTTCAGTGCTATTAACTCGTTGATCCAATCATGCTTTTCTCTGTGAAAATTTTCCATTACCTTCTTTTGTTCTTCTGTATTTATAGCCATAATATTTATTTGTTGCGTATAAATTGCCTTTTCCTTTTCCATAATAAAATTCTCTGAGATTTTTGAATATATTTCCAAAATAATAATATTAAAAAGCAATAAAATACTGAATGTTACCATCGAAGGAAGCACTTCTTTCATATTATTAATTGAATAAAATTCATTTACTGCAATATAAATACTTCCTATTGGTACAAACAGTAATCCCACATAATACCTTGCCGGAATGAAGTTATTGTCTGTTTTTTCCCACATAATCGAAAATACATACACACCTATAATCATTATTATTTTTGATATAATATTTCCTGCCATAACAGAATGATTTTCATCCAATGGCAATAAATTTACACAAAACGAAATCATTATTTCTATTAATACCCATACAACATATAAAAAACAAACTTCTAAAATACTCTTTTTCCCTTTATTGGTATAACCAAATAATGATATTAATATCACTAAACCAATACTTATAATAGTTGTCCATATAGATGCAATGCCACTATTAATTTGTACATAGACCTGAAAAATAGCAAATAAAATCCATATACTGACAGACATTATATTTTGTCTTTTCTTATTAAAAATTCCCAAGTATTTATTTACAATCCAAAGAGTTGCAACAACCATTGTAGCATCAAATATAAGATTCCCTACATTATACATTAATTTCTCCTCTTAACATTTTCCCATAATCAATACCAAATTTTTTCTGCCTGTCTTCGCTAATTGAAAGAATAGTTCCATTTATTAATATGACCTCTGATTTTGTTCTTGACCTAATCAAAAAATAATTTACTAAATATGATTGGTGAATCCTCAGAAAAGGAATTTTCCCTTTTTCCAAATTCTTTTCTACATCCGACAGTTTCCCATTAAATACATGTACTTCTCCACTTTTCTCGTGAATGCTAATCTGTCTTCCCCTGCTTTCATAATACAATATATCTTTACAAGGAATCTTAAACTCTTGATTCCTATACTTAAATGTGAAGAAAAAATTTTTACTACAAATTTTTTGATTTGCTTCTAAGAATGTTTTTGAAAAGGAATCCGGCTCTACTGGTTTCTTTATAAAGGCAAAAACGTCTAAACGGAACAACTCCATCATATATCTGTCATAACTTGATACAAAAATTATTATGACATTATCATCCATTTTACGAATATTTTTAGCTGCGGAAATACCATCTCCATTTTCCATTTGAATATCAAGATATATCAGATCAAATTTCTGACTAGTAAGTATTCCCTTTTCCAAAGTGAATCCACTAAGATAAATCTCTGTATCCACCTTAATACTTTCCTTATCACATGTATTCAATATAATATTCTCTAACTGATGGGCAAATAAATTATCATCATCACAAATAGTAACTTTTATCATCTTTATCCCTCTCGCTTATAATGGCCCGAAGATACTAATCTTCAAAAAACTCTTCATATCCAACATCCAAAATAATTTTTAAAGCTTTCAAATCGCTTGCTTTTACATTTCTTCTGCCTGTTTCTATATTTGCTAAGGTACTTCTCGACATGTTGCTTCCCATCAACTGCATTTTTGTTACCAGTTCTAATTGAGTCATATTCTTTCGTACTCTTATGTTCTGTATGTTTCTTCCAATTGGAATATCATGAAGTATCCATTGCATAGTATTGCCTCCTATTTGTGACTAATCAGAAACATTACATTCAGTATAGATAGTATTTCCTAATTCTCTGTCACCCGTCAGAAACAATGCGTATACAATACTTAAATAATACATATTATTTTGACTTGTTATATGTTACTTTATAGAAATTCATCTCATATTCTTTATTATTACTACAAAAAAGAAGCAGACAACTGATCAAATAGTTATCTGCCTTCCTACTTTATTGTTCCTGAAATGCTTGCAGAGATTCCACAATTCCGGTTAGTGCATCTTCATCAAATCCCTGCAGCAAATCATTCTCTTTTTCTGATTCTATTTCTTGCACAGTGCCAATCACATTGCCTGTTTGCCTTTCCCTTTCTTCCATTACTTGAAGCACAATCTGCTTGATGGTGTCATAGTCAAAAGGATTTTCTGCCGGCTGAAGAATTTCTCCATTTTGCTTCCCATTTTGATATGCAAGAACCGACTTTACAATATACTGTGCTTTTCCCCTACCCAGAGAGTTTAAAAACTCTGCTACATACACATGATCTGGATCCTCCTTTTTAAACCCTATGGTCATAATATATGGATTCTTTTTTTCCATGGCAGTTACCTGCCTTTCTTCTGTACCTGATAAAGCAGCCCATATCCTTTCGCATTTGCACAGATGTCCTCAATGAATACGCACTTTCCAACCTTATCGGAATTTTCCAGATATTCCCGTAACAGCAATGCTCCGCCGCCGATAAAGACCACACAGCCTGTCTTTAAATCAATACCGCGCTCCCTGAGTGTTCCAAGCAGGTCATCCACATAGGTCTTTGTCATATCCTGTACCATACGGGCAACCTGCATATCATAGTCCGTTTTCTCACCCTTTATGATACTGTCTATATCCGCATCCTCCAGCAGAATGTCATACTCTGAATTTACACGGGAGATAATCGTGTTATACAGAGTGATTACTCCTCTTTCCAAAGAATCGCATACGGATAAATCCGGTCTGCCGCCCCGAAGCAGCAGATAATCCAGTGTAAAACCTCCAATATCCACCGTCGTCACCTTGTTAAAAGAGGAAATCTTCGGATAAATGGTCATTGCCGCCGCATAATCCTGCGGAAAGACAGCCGCATCTGTAATCTCCATCTGGTATTCCCTTCCCTTATAAATAAGACACTGCCTTCCCCGGTCCATAAAATAATCCCGGAACTTTTTATGCAGCGCCCCGTAATGCTTCGGCGGCAGCCCCACCGGAAGCTCCACCGGAAGAATGGTATTCTCTGCATTTATCCTTTGATGCTCTGCCTCCATGACAATGCCGAACAGTGTCAGGATAAAGAACCTCTCGTCACTGCTCTTATCCCTCATATAGGGAATCCTCTGCTCGGACAGGGTGTAATAGCGTCCGTTGTACTGCAGGAACTCTCCCAGCACCGGCTTGCAGTCGCTCTCCAGAATGCCGGAAGTAAACACATGCTGCTCGGTTTTTAAATTACGGTTTCCGTGGTCAATGGGTACAATTATTTTCTGATACATCATACTGTCTCCTTCTTTCTTTTTTTGTTATATACGCACACATTATGTAAAAACCAACGGCAATACATAAAAAGGTACATAAAAAATGCCGGGCAGCGTCTCCCAAAAGGAAGCACCGCTCCGGCATAACCATTTCTATACGCACTGTTTATTTATTCCGCTCCAGACTTACAAGATAATCGTCCACTCCCTTCACATACTCCGCCCAGTCACCGTCCTCATCCGTATCCCAGGTCAGGGATTTCCCCGGAAGTTCCAGTTCCCGGCAGATACCGGCAAGCTTTTTACATCCCCGCTGGATATTCTGCCGTTTGATCTGTTTTTTCTCACACAGGATAGTTGTATGTCTCCAGTCCTTGTGATACTGCGGGCAATATCTGCATTTTTCATTATAGTCCCCACGGCAGACCGGCTTTAACAGCTTGTCCATGTCATAGGCTTCATAGACAAACTCCGTTCCGTACCCCTTCATTTCCGAAAGGAAAGCAGGCAGGTTTGCATACTGGTTTGCTCCCGGCACACAGCCGAAGGTCTTTCCTGACAGGGCATGGGATAAATCGCCCTTTAGGGGACCTTCTGTGACAAATACCGTCTTTGCTCCCGGCTCTCCCGCCAGATGCGTGGGACTGCCGGAGGAGGTTCCCTTGTTGTAATTCACGCTGGAAAGCCACATATATTTCCTGCCGTCATAAGGATGATCCAGACGGATCTGCATCCCTACAATAAATCCTTCTATATTTCTCACAGGAACCAGAAAGCCGGAGGATTTTGCGGTAAAGTGGATACTCCACTCCCCGCTTTCCTCCTCATAAAATCCGGGCACGCCTTCCAGCACACAGCCCATCTTCAGCAAACGTCTCGCCAGGCTCCTAAAGCCAAAGACCGGCGTACTCTTATAGCCGTTTTTTTCTATCTGCTGCTCCGTAAAGCCTCTTTTCAAAAGCCCCTCTTTATGGGGTTCTGTCAAAGTAAGCTGATTCAGCAGCATGGTATAGGTCTTATGCTTTACCTCATCCGGCGCCTGCTCCAGCGTAATCACCTCATCTTCAGCGGCAGGCTTTATTTCCCTCCACTTCACTTCATAGGCCGGCGCCTGCTCATTTCTTCCCAATGCGTCCTTGATTTCCCTGCAGGACGTCTGGTTATCCAGTCCGTATATCTTCCCATACAGGGCAAGCATACCTCCGCTTTCTCCGCAGCGGTTGCATTTGAACACATTTTTCTTCAGGTTGAGGTTCAGTTTCCCCTTCCTGTCGCCGCAGAACGGACAGTCCACGTCCAGGCTGACCGTATTCTTATGACGGATATGGAGTCCAAGCAGCTCCGCCACTTCCCTGATGGTAAAAGGAAAATCCTGATGCAAGGCTTTTCCTCCTTTCTGCAGCCCGGTAAAATGCCGGGCCGCTGTTATTTATCCGCTCCTCAGCCAGCTTTCTGCAGAGCTGAATCAATCAGATATTTAGAGGCCGCACGCAGAAGATTGTCCGGCCCGTTGTATTGGTTCACATACCATTCCAGCGAATCTGGCTTTTCCACTGCAATCTGCCCTAATGTCTTGCCCTTGCTGTATCCTACATTGACCACAACCGCTGCAGCAGTATCTCTGTCCAGCATGGCATAGATCTGTTCCACGGGAAGCTTTTTATCAATTGCTCCCACATTCTGCTGTGGTGTATGGGATGCCTGCGCCGGAGTTCGCCCCTGCATCATGGCAGATGCTGCCGCTGTCGGTTTCTGTACCAGTGCATTTGCTACTGATTTCTGTTCTCCTGCTCTCCGTATGGTTTCTCCTGCAGGAGGCATTCCCTGCGCTGCTACGTTCTGCTGCATGACAGGTGCTGTCCGTCCTGCTGTCTGCGGCGCATCGAGATATTCTTCTATCTGATGCTGCCCCGGCAGGTTATTTTCATCCGTCACGGTTCCTGCCTCGTCCATAATCTCCGGCACATTTTCTGCCGCATAGCCCATGCCTGCTCCTTCTCCCTGTAAAAAACGTGGTTCAAAGGGTGCATCAGCTACCTCCGGGTCTGTTTCCTTCTCGCAGTCTGCAAACTGGAGTCCGAATCCTGCATCGGCAAGCGCCCTTCCGGTTGCGGCTGTCTCCGCAAGCTCCACAAATTTACTTCCGAACTGGGAATCATCCGCACGGAACTTATGGGAAAACGCATTGGCAACAAAGTTCTCCTCTGCATCCCTGTAATTTAAGTATACCCTTGCTTCGATGACTGCCATGTCATTCTCCAACTTTAACAGCCGCTTGCTGATTCTTCCCTCCGGGTACTTTAAACGGAACCAGAGCTTGCGGAACGCCACATCCAGATAATACTTGGCGCTTTCGCCTTCCCCCTGTATCACCCTCATAAAATCCCTGGGGTTAAATCCTTCCACGCTGTTTAAATTGCGGATTGCCTCCACACTGTCATACATGGCTGCCTGATTCGTCATTACTTCACTCATTCTTTCCTCACTTTCTGCCGCATGGCGGCTTTCCACTATGGGAAGGCAGGTATATGTAATAAAGACCTGCCTTTCCCCTTTTTCTTGAAACTTTTTCGCTATGCTGTCTTATCCAGCTGGATGCAGAGCTGACCGTCTTCGTTTTCCTGAAATTTTGTCTCAGAAATAATGTCAGCAATCTCCTCCGAACCTTTTGTTCCCGGCACTTTTTCTACAAAACGCCATTCATTCAGGTAATAAAAGGGCGTATACCACACATTGTTATCCGGATGAAATCCCGGTTTTGCCAGACTGTCCCCACAGATTACGATGGCGGGGCATCCTAAGACTGCCAGCTGCAGATAACACATTCTTGTCGCTGTCACGTCAATATCCTGTGCTACAAATAATACCTTCTGCTGGAAGTTAATGCCCTGCTCCCTTGATACGTTGGCAAAAGCAATCAGCATTGCCCCTGCACCACAGGCGGGATCGCTCACGGAAAGATAACCTTTTTCCGCAAGCTCTGCCTTAGCATCAACACCGGCATACTGTATCTCTGACATAAAGTGACAGATATGATAGGGTGTAAAAAACTGTCCCTTCTGTTCCTGCTCCAGGCCGAGCTTATGGTACATCTCCCCCAGAAAATCCTGTGCGGGATTCTCGCTCAGAGCCAAAACAAAATATCCAAACAATTCCGGAAACAGCTCCTGCTCCTCTTTCTTATATCTTCCTATAATCGAAAGATACTCCTTTTCCCTGTCCTCACGGTACAGTGCCGGGACGCTGTTCGACATGGAGATACATCCCATGTCAAGAAAATCCTTCCATACGTCCCATGAGGATCGGCAGTAAGACAGCTTTTTGAACACTTCCAGAAATTCTTTCTGATAATCTGTTGTTTTTTTCACGCTGCCTCCTACCCTGGAATCTTCTCAATCCTGATCTGATAATCCTGGCCAGTTTCCACATTCCGGACAATAACATCATTGTACGATCCATCTAATACCTTAAATCCTTTATGTGACAAAGCCTCTTCAATATCGGAAAACAAATCTGCATTTCCAAAAGATCCACTATTATTTGTTTCTTCAAAAATTTCCTTAATCGCAATTTCAAATTCTTCTCCTGTAAGCGGTTCCCTGACATGCAGCCTGTTTCCGTCATTATCTTTTACCTCAATGTCATTCAGCTGCATTGCTTCACTGATACGCCCCATGATGCGTTCCCGCTCCATGAACTTTGTCTGACAGCTGCATTTCCTGCAGCCGCATTCACTGAGCGTACAGCGGTAGCTGCCATTACTGATATAAGGATTGCAGACCGCTTTTCCTTCCCTTGCCAGCACGGAGCATACAAAGCCCAGAACTTCCCGGATAATTGCGATATTCCATGGAAATTCTTTCTCTGCCTCCGCACTGTCCAGCTGTAAAGCAGTCAGTAGCATATCATAAACTGCATTGTCCAGTTCGTCTGCCCGCTCTATCATTTTGTCTGTCATTTCAACTTTTTCGTTTTCTGTTCCTGAAATCATCTCTTCCTCTCTTTCTGCTATTTCTACGGCTTTCTGGCTTCAGAGCAAAGCCTCTGTACCACATAAATAGCTGCTTTTTCTAAAAATCTAAACAGCTTCTTTGTTCTCTCTTTCCTGTGCAGCGTAAAATTCCCGGACAATACGCTCCCCAAGCCTTGTATTGCGCTTGTCGCTGTCCGTGTTGTGGATTGCCATGTAAATTGCTTTTTTGCTCCCCACAATCACCACCTGTTCCCTGGCTCTGGTCACGGCAGTATATAAAATGTTGCGGCGCAGCATCTTATAGAACATGGGAAGCCACGGTAAAATAACTACCGGATATTCACTGCCCTGGCTCTTATGTACGGTGGTTGCATAAGAATGCTCCACCATATCCAGCTCGTCGCTGTTATACTCCACATGCCTGTCATCAGAAAATTCCAGCCTCGTCAACTCCATATCATCCTCGTCCGTGAAAATATCCGTCACAAACCCGATGTCCCCGTTGCTGATGCCGTTTTTATTCCTGTTATGGATAATCCTGTCCCCTACCCGGAATACATTTTTCTCCTTCTTTTTCGGTGCTGCGTCCTGCCCTGCTTCCTGCTCCGGTTCCGGGTTTACCATGTTCCAGAGCACTTCGTTCAGCGCATTGACACTGACCTCGCCTTTTTTCCGGTAAGGTGATAATACCTGCACCTTTTCAACGCCCAGACGTTCCACGGCTTCCCGGTAGATCTTCTGAATAATCTCCGCCGCCTCTGCCGCATCCTTTGCCTCCCGGAACACAAAATCCGTTCCATAATCCAGGGAAGCATCATTCTGCTGCATCCGCTGGGCATTCACGGCAATTCTGCTGTTTTCCTTCTGGCGGAACACCATGTCAAGCACCGTGACTGGAATGACGCCGCACTGCACCAGCTCCCGGAACACATTGCCCGGTCCCACACTGGGAAGCTGGTTCACATCTCCCACAAGCACAAGCCTTGCACCCTGTCGAATATGATTAAAAAATTGGAAACTCAGCGCCATATCTGCCATGGAAAATTCGTCTGCGATGATGAAATCCGCATCCAGCATTTCCGCACTGCCCTCGCTTTCCTCATCATTGGTCAATCCGAGGGCGCTGTGCATGGTAAAGCCTTCCGAAAATCCGGTGCTCTCCACCATTCTCCTGCTGGCCCTGCCCGTGGGGGCTGTCAGCAGCACCGTGCCGCCGCCGATCTTTTCATTGATGTAAAGCAGTACCTTCTGCACGGTAGTCTTTCCTGTGCCGGGTCCTCCGGTAATAATGGAAACCTTATGGTTGAACGCCTTTTTCACCGCCTCGGACTGCTTTGCCGAAAGCAGGATGCCAAGCTCCCTCTGTGCTTCCTCTACCAGAAAGTCCACCTGAATGTTCCCGGTTTCCTTCTCCATCAGGAGGGATACCAGCCTTTTTGCTGCCCCGCACTCAAAACCATAAAACTTAGCGGGATACAAAGCCCCGTCCTCGTAATACAGCTCCTTCTGGGAAAACAGCTTGTAAATGCCGTTATACACCTCCCGCTCTGTTACAACTTCTCCGCTGTAGCCGTAATTCAACTGCTCATGAACCGCTTTCTGGAACTGCTGCTTGTTGACATACAGATGTCCGTCCTGCGTTTCCTTTTCAAAGCAGTAATGAATGCAGCCCTCGATCCGCATGGGGTCGTTTGGTCTGCACTTATTTGCCTTTGCAATCTCATCCACAGTCAGAAATCCGAAGCCGTTTATCTCACAAAGCTCAAAGGGCTGGTTCTTAACGGTTTCCAGGGCATCTGCCCCAAAATGTTCGTAAATCTTTTCTATTTTCTTGGGAGTTACTTTGAAGGGAGTCAGATAGGCTGCAAGGTCACGCATGGCGTGTCCGCCGTGATAGGATAAAAGAATGGCATCTAGCTTCTTTTGCGAGATGCCCCTGATTTCCAGCAGGCTGTCAGGATAATGGTCCAGCACGTCAAAGGTCCGTTTCCCGAAGCGCTTCACAATCAGCTCCGCTGTCCTCGGCCCAATGCCTTTTACCATGCCGGAGGAAAGATAACCCAGAATCCCCTCCTCCGTCCGGGGAAGGATTTCCTCAAAGTTTTCCACCTGCAGCTGCATTCCTCTCTTCCCTTTTACCCATTTTCCCTGCATATCCACCTCCACGCTGTCCGTGTCGGGGAGATAATTTCCCACGGCGGTAAATGCAATGTCCGTTCCTTTGTAATAGCTGTCTCTCGCCGCCACGGGCACTGTATCGTCCTCCGTATGATAGACAAACACACAGAAGCCGTTTTCCTTATTCTGAAAAATGATCTTTGCAAACCTACATATCATGGCACTCCTCCTTTTCTTCAAACCCTGTCAGGCTGATTTCATTTTCCTGTATCACAAGGGCATAGACCGGAATCCGAAGCTCCTTTGCCCTCCGGATTTCACCAAGCATTCCCCTGCTGATCCTGCTTCCGCACACCACCATTGCCTTGCTGAGTTCCAGAACGGACAGACCAAACTGCAGCCCGATTTCCCGTTCCTCCGGGATGTTGTCATCCAGGTACTCCGGCAGGAAGCTGTGCGGTGCGATTGCCCTGCAGCGAAACTGGCTGGCAACCATTTTTACATAAAAGCGGGCAAGGGACATATTTTCCCTGATCTGCGCTTTTGTAGGCGCCGACAATGGCGAACAGATATATACCAGTTCCTTCTCTTCTATCATTAAGCCGCCTCCTTTTTCTTTACCGAAAAACGTCTGCTCTCGCTGACACTCACATAATCGTCATAAACATCCGGATGATTGATTTTCAGCTTTTCCAGTCCTTTTTTGTCAATCCCGGTGCGGTACATAGGGTTATAAGTCACTTCGTACTCGCTGGTCCCTGTTTTCAGGACACCCTGGCAGCTGACGCCCAACTCCTCTACCACGCCTGCATAACTGGATTTCATCTGTTCCTCCAGCTTTTTTATCTGCGCTTCCAGAGCGGACTTTTCCGCCTTTCTTGCCAGATACTCCTCAAGATTTTTGGCAAGGGTGCGGCTGAGCTTTACCGAATCTGCGTCCTTATCGGCAGGCCCGTAATGCTTCCGGATGCTTTCCAGCACAAGGTCCGGTTTTTCCGTATAGGGAGGCTCTGCTTTTTTCAGGACATGCTCCGTCCAGAAATATTCCTCCTCCGCAATCAGATCTTCCTCAATATCCATGTCCCTTTCCATGTGGCGTATGAAAAACTCATCCTCGTTGTTCCCATACAGGCAGGCAAAATACACCTCATTCAGGTTCATCACTGCCATATAGTGACGCCCCTGGTACTCATAATTGACCGGGGTTGTGTCATTCTTCCACTTGTCCTGACAGTTATAATTGGTGGTCTTGCATTCCAAGATGCCGTAATGCCCGTCCGGGAACTCAATAAAAAAGTCCACGTCCGCAAGCATGAACGGATACAGCGGATGGCGGAACATCTTGCGGATAGGGAAAACCTTCAGGCCGGTCTTTTGGGAAAAAATCTCTGCTACCAGATCCTCCAGCCTGTGCCCTACTTCCTTTGCCACCCAGTTGCCTTCTTCTTCATCCATGGCAGGCTGTAAGCCAATCTTGTCATAATATAAGTCCCGCTTTGTACAGAATGGGGAAAAGCCCATGATTGCCGCGCAGTCACTGCCTCCGATTCCCTGTTTCCTGTAATCGAGCCACTGCTCCCTTGTCAGCCCGTCTGTCTCCACCAGCACTTCCGCTTCATAATTCAAATTTAAACCCATACATTCCTTCCTTTCCGGCAGATTCCAGTTATGGTTTCCACCTGTGTATTTACATGTGCGAAAAAAGAGAAGGCTTTGACTCCTTCTCTCTCCGCCGATTTTAAGTTTTCAGTTTTTATTTTCCTGAAGCTTAGCCGCCTCAGCTTTCTGCTTTGCAGTTTACTGTTTCTTGCAGAATCTCTGCACTTTCTTTTACCATTTGTATGCTCCCGGAACATCAAAATCTTCCCAGCTGACAGAGAGCGCCCTTGCAATCTTCTCCTCCATCGCTGTCATTACACTGCCCTCTGCCCCTTCGCAGGCCAGACGGTACAGTATCTCCGAAATGCCATAGTAAATCTCATGGGCAGTGCAGGGGTCTTCCCCATACTGGGCAACAAATAAATCCACCGCATCCGCACTGTATTTTCTGGCAATTCCGAGCTTATCCATAACGCCCTTCATACAGTTGACGGGATTCTGGATTGGAATGTGCAGGAGCCGGATCAGGTTTCCCGCCGCCAGCTGATATTTTCCGTACAACAGCTTTAACTGTTTGTCATACTCAGCAATACCAGTTCCGTTCCGATGTCCCAGTCTGAGCGGCTCCCCCAGGTTGATGGTAATATTCTCCCTGCCATACAGCAGCATGGGGTAAATATTGGCTCCGCCTGCCCCGGTATCCGAAGTTGTCACACGCACAACCGGAACCATTTCCTCTGCTGTCTTTCCTGCCAGGTCCAGTTCCTTCCGGTAAGCATCTAAAAGCGCCGGTTCCCCGGACAGCTCCCATAATGCCGATACCCGGTCATGCTCATAAAAGCCGCCGAGGTAATGGACGCCGTGGAAGTTGGCGTTCAGATAGTCAATGGTATGCAGGTATAGCTGTTCCGTGTCAATCACGGCATAATCGCTGCCGTCACCGCCGAGAACCGCTGATACCTTCCCTTCTGAAATGCGCAGCAGGGCGTCTCCCTGTGCAACCTTCAGACACTCATTCAAAATCCTCGCATAGACATTTCTCTCCACCCGGCGCAGTCCTGCACCGCCTATGCCTGCCCTGTCAAGAATACTCTTGATGGCGCAGCTCCTCACGGGATAATACTCATTTTTCACCCTGAGCACCAGCCCGGTGTTGGAAATGGTGTCTTTAATGATGTCCTCGTCCACGCCTTCCCTTGCGTACTTCTCCCGCAGCTGGTCTGCAATCGGACTCTCCTCCGTAAGCGCCGCCAGCCGCAGCGTCTTTGACTTTCTGCGATCCCAGCAGGAATTTTCCATCCTGCTCCGGATGCACTCCAGAAAATCCTTCTGCTCCCGGAATACTGCGCAGTAGCTGTCTGCATACACTTTTGTTTCATTCATGTTTCGTTCCACCTTTCTTTTCTCTCCTTTTCGGAGGTTTTTATTTATCCAGCCGCTAATGCGGATTACTGGCACTCTCGCAGTAAACTGCTCGCTGATGCGGCAGTCGCCAAATGCTGCTACAAGCATCGCACTTGCTCGTTGCTTCACACAAAAAAAGAATGGCTCCATTTCGGTTCCATTCCATACAGCGTGTGGTATCCCACAAAATACTTCTTATTATCCGGTATGCCTTTACCCGGACAATAAAAAAGTGCCAAAAGACTGCCATGCTTTTACATGGTATCTCTGACACTTCATACAATCTTAGACAACGTATGCCTCCGGACATGGCTTCCCATGCCGGAATCTACACCGTCAGCTCTATGATATATGCCTTACATATATCGCTCCCTGACAGCAGGTATGCATAAAAATCAATCACAACGCAATCTTAGCACAATATCTTGTAGATTGTCAACTCATAGCTACAATATCTATTTTTCTCTTTTTTACTCATTTAAAAAAATTTTCAAGTATTTGTCCGTTTTTGTCTCTTTACTTTTCAAAATGGTCTGGGAGGTGTTTCACCTTTCATTTCCATTCGTTCTTTGACAACTGAAGAACATACACCATCATGGATACTGGTTCCTGATGACGGACTCCCTGCTCATGGTATGTCCGCCGTCTGGATTTCATCGCTCACAGAGCAGCCGAAGACGTGGCCGGGACGGGCATAGGAAGCGGTGATGGAAGGTATGAGGCCTACTATTGCAGAAAGAGAATTATTTTATTTTTACATAAAAACTGATATACTTATAGCCAGATATTGAAGTCTTATATCCTGGCTATGGAAAGGAGGCTTATGATTACAGTTACGAAAAGTGACTTGATAGCATTAGGATATGGTCCTTCTTTTGCGGCTGATATTATCAAAGAGGCAAAAAAACTGATGATTTCCAAGGGACATACCTATTATCAGTCCCGCAAATTAGACCGGGTGCCAAAGGAAGCCGTTGAAGAATTGCTGGGGATTACTCTCCCCGACAAACAGACCTGATTGTGCTTCTTGCATATCATGTAAGGAGTGAAATTATGGCAAAAGATATTATAAAGAGAGCCGAAAACGGAACCTATTATTTCAGGGCAAATTTGGGTTACAATCCGGCTACCGGTAAGCAAATTCAAAAATATAAAAGCGGCTTTAAAACAAAAAAGGAGGCGAAAGAGGAATACTCCAAATTGATCTTATCCTCTGCCGAAGAGCTGGTTGCTGATAAAGAGTCACCAACTTTTAAAAGCTTTATAGAGGATATCTATCTTCCCTGGTATAAAACTCAGGTGAAAGAAAGCACCTACAAAAACCGTCTAAAAACAGTCCAAAAACACTTTGCATTTTTTTACCGAAAAAAAGTGGATGAAATTGAACCGATTCATGTGCAGGCATGGCAGCTTAAGCTTGCCAAAGAGTTCAGCCCCAACTATGTACGAATCATTCAGGGAATGCTCTGCATGGCGTTTGACCGTGCAATTATCCTTGGACTTGCCAAGAAGAATCCATCACGAATGGTCGGTAATATTAAATCCAAAAAGGTTAAAGTAGATTTCTGGACACTGGAGGAATTTCAAAAAGTAATTTCCCTGCTCTACAAAGGGGATTACTACGAACACTATCTGTTCGTATCATTCTGGCTGTTATTTATGACCGGTATGAGAATTGGCGAGGCATCCGCACTCCAATGGGAGGACATTGATTTTGAAACAGGCTTACTGAGCATAACAAAGACATTGTATTATAAATCAATGAATGAATACAAATTTGTTGAGCCAAAGACACAGGCCAGCAATCGTACTATCGTCATTGATGAGGATACAATAAGGGAGCTAAAGGAATGGAAAGAAATTCAAGAAAAGGTTCTGCCGGATTGCGGCTTCGTTTTAAGCTACAGCGGCATTCCTACCAGCAAGCATACACTGCCAAGAGCCCTCGAAAAGCTTGCAGGACTTGCTGGTGTCCACCGCATCAAAATTCATGCCTTGCGGCATTCCCACGCTTCTCTGTTGATCAGCATGGGAGAAAACCCATTGATTATTAAAGACCGTCTGGGGCACGAAAAAATCCAGACAACTTTAGGAACCTATGGGCATCTATATCCGAACAGTAACTTTGAGGTTGCAAAAAAACTGACCGGTATGCTCAGTTACACTCCTGCAACTCATAGCATTGCCGATTACACCAGCAACCAGTTCACTGCTGAATATCATCGAGAAGTGATATAAATAATGCAATGAAAATGCAATTTATAGAGCCACATGCCCGAAACCCCAGTAAAATAGGGCTTTCTGGGGCAGCGTGGACTATTCAAACTCAATCGTTCCTGGTGGCTTACTCGTCAGATCATAGAATACTCTATTCACCCCACGCACCTCATTGATAATTCTGCTCATAACCGTCTGAAGTACTGCAAACGGAATCTCGGCAGACTCGGCTGTCATGAAATCAACCGTATTGACTGCACGCAGTGCAACTGCGTAGTCGTAAGTTCTCTCATCACCCATAACACCAACGGAACGCATGTTGGTAAGGGCTGCAAAATACTGGTTTGGCATCCATGATGGGTTCTTGCCGTGCTCTTTTTTGTAGGCAGCAACTGCTTTGTCCACCTCATCGCGGTAGATGTAATCGGCATCCTGTACAATGCGGACTTTGTCTGCATTCACTTCACCGATGATACGGATTCCAAGTCCAGGACCCGGGAATGGCTGACGGAAAACAAGATTCTCCGGAATGCCAAGTTCAAGACCTGCTTTGCGGACTTCGTCCTTGAATAAGTTACGGAGTGGCTCGATGATCTCTTTGAAATCAACGAAATCAGGAAGTCCTCCTACGTTGTGGTGGGATTTGATCACTGCAGATTCACCGCCAAGACCACTTTCCACTACGTCCGGATAGATGGTTCCCTGTGCAAGGAAATCAACAGCTCCGATCTTCTTTGCTTCTTCTTCAAATACACGGATAAATTCCTCTCCGATGATTTTACGTTTCTGCTCAGGCTCTGTAACGCCTGCAAGTTTGCTGTAGTATCTCTCCTGTGCATTGACACGGATGAAGTTTAAGTCAAACTGACCGTTTGGTCCGAATACGCTCTCGACTTCATCTCCTTCATTTTTACGGAGAAGACCGTGATCAACGAATACGCAGGTGAGCTGTTTTCCAATGGCTCTGGATAAAAGTCCTGCTGCAACGGAGGAATCTACACCGCCGGATAATGCAAGAAGCACTTTTCCATCACCGACTTTTTCTCGGATATCCTTGATCGTACTCTCAACGAAAGAATCCATTCTCCATGTTCCGGCGCATCCACACACGCCTCTTACGAAGTTGTGGAGCATTTTGCTTCCCTCTTCGGTGTGCAGTACTTCCGGGTGGAACTGGATCGCATATAAATTTTTCTCTCTGTTTTCTGCTGCTGCAACCGGGCAGTCTGCCGTGTGTGCAACAATGTTAAAACCTGGTGCTGGTTTTGAAATATAATCAAAGTGGCTCATCCAGCAGATGGTCGTCGGTGCCACATTTCCAAATAATGGAGATGCTGTATCCACCATTACTTCTGTTTTACCATATTCACGCACCGGTGCCTTCTCAACTTTGCCTCCTAACACGTGCATCATTAACTGTGCACCATAGCAAAGTCCCAAAACCGGAATGCCAAGTTCAAATAATTCTTTGGTATAGGTTGGTGAATCCGGCTCGTAGCAGCTGTTTGGTCCTCCGGTCAAAATGATTCCCTTTGGATTCATGGCTTTAATCTGCTCGATGTCTGTTCGATAGGAATAGATTTCACAGTAAACGTTACATTCTCTGACACGTCTTGCAACCAGCTGGTTGTACTGACCGCCGAAGTCGATGACGATTACTTTTTCCTGGGAAAAAATATTTTCCATAGTCAGCCCTTTGTCCTCCTGTATTTTCATTTCTGTAATGTCCTGATTTTTGTCAGAACAGCATTTTTGATAGTTCCATTTTATCTGAATCTGCAAATGAAATTATCGCTCGTTTCATTGTAGCATAGTTTTGCTTAATTGGCACGCAAATTTTTAAGTTGATTGTAACCTCTACAGCTGTATCCAGTAACGCTGTACCGTCTCACCTTCTACGTTTATCTCATTTTCCAGAACTCCTCCGTTGTTCTGGATACTTTTTGCTGAACCGGTATTTTCCTTATTACATACCATAAGTACCTTTTCAATTCCCAGCTTTCTGCACTCGTCTAACGCTAATGCGATCATCGCTGTTGCATATCCTTTCCTTCGTTCCGAAGGACGCACACCGTCTCCGATATGGCCTCCATCTAACAATAATGCTTCGTTAAGGGAATGTCTGATATCGACTGCTCCAACCAGAATATCTCGTTCCCGGTCATATGCAAAAAAAGTGGATGCAGGTACATATCCCTCTTTTGGCTCTGATTCTTCCAGACTTTTCAGATAGGCATCAAAATCATGATAATCTGCTTTCCGGATTGCCCATGGAATAATGGTTTCCCCGGTTTTTGTCCACTCGTCCATCATATCAAAAAGCTGGGATTTGTATTTTTCACTCATTTTCACTAATTGTAAATCCATTCTTTCTCCCTCCTGATATCTCACGAAGTATCTTCCAAAATCTGTTTTTATTCAACAAAATATTTGCAAGCGTGCATTGTGTTATTTAAAATTTTCTGAAAAATAATTGTTTTTTATCATACGCTGATCTGTTTTCTCTGTCAATCATTTTTGTTCCTGATCTCCACTTCTGGTTTTCACTTTCGATTTCTATTTTTCATTTTCGTTTCTGATTTATACTTCCGCTTTCTACTTTTCATCTCCGTTTTTCACTTGAGATTTCCATTTCTGATTCATTTTCCTTATTTCTATTTTAGCAAATGTCAGGTGTGCCATCTTATTCATTTCACATTTCTCTTATTACTCCATACATAATTTTCTTCTCCGGCAGCATACTTATTCCATGAAAAAGCAAAAACACCTTCCGGATTTTACCAGACTCTGCAAACCGGAGCAGAATACAATACAAAATATTCTCTCACTTATGATTTTTTTCTTTTTCACAGGCTCTGTCTGCGGTTATGTGTGGGAGGTTCTGATTTTCCTTGTAAAAGAAGGAACGTTTCGAAACCGTGGTTTTCTCTACGGTCCGTGGCTGCCTGTTTACGGGATTGGCGCAGTCTTATTTTCGGTTGTATTATCCCATCGTGAATTATTGCCAGATTCTTCAGGAAAATATAAGAAAAACCACCCTGTCACTGTCTTTTTCCTCTCTGCCCTTTTAGGCTCCGGTTTAGAACTTGTGATTGGATGGTTTCTTGATCTCTTCTGGAATTTACGTTACTGGGATTACAGCGGATATTTTCTTGATTTCCGTGGGTATATCTGTCTGGTTTCTGCGTTAGGTTTTGGCATTGCAGGCGTTCTATGGGTTTGCATTTTTTCAAAAATATTGCAAAAATGGTGGTATCATATTTCACTGGATTTTCGAAAAAAATGGAATATGTTTTGGGTTTTCATTTTTGTTACTGACTGCGCTGCCGCACTTATTTTTCCAAATACCGGACATAGTATTACCTTTTAAGGATTATCTTGCTTCTCCGCCCTCTAAGTATTCCGCTTCTTCTTTCATGACCTGCGGTTCTTTTTCCTTAAAAATCATTCCGAATATAGCACGCACAAGTGGGCCTGCAAAAAATATCTGCCAGAAAAATGCCATCGGAAAGTTCAAAGCAGTTGTCTGAAACCAGACCGCAATAAATTCTTTCCCTGCACTCTTAAATAATAAAGTAGCAAAAAAGCTCATGGTTGGACACATCAGACATACGGTGATGGATGAAATTGCTAAAATAATCATGATTGGCTTATCCACGCCCGGTGTCACAATGCGGAATGCAAGTTTTTTTGAAAGACTTCCATATAAAAAGAAATCTAAAATAAATGCGATCGGTCCCATGATCACTAATTCATGAAATGCATTTAAGAATACGATGTTGCTCATTCCTCCCATATTCAGTGCAATGTTGTAACAGATCATGGCGTAAACCATGACAAATACCATCAAAATGGTAAAAACAACTTCCTGTAATTTTGTTTTTGGCATAATTTTATTCTCCTCTTTTCCTTTATTTTTCACAGACAAAAATGCAGCCGGACAACAATCTCTGCGATCGCTGTTCGGCTGCACGTCGTGTGATTATAATAGCATATTCTTTTTCTTCGTATAATAGTTTAAATTTCACGAATTTTTTGTTCAATTCAAGCATTTCTTTGTATACATTTTGAGATATTCCAGAACATCGAAATTTCTCTGCAACTGTTTAACAAAACCTAATCAATCAGATCATTCTGAAATCTTGACAAGTGTTCATATGGAAGAATCAATCTTCCCCGATACAACCCACATCCATCATTGATCAGACTGTTATTTACCGCTGCAAACATATTAACATCAAGGTTTTTGAGTTCCAACTGCTGCAATTGCATTCCGCGCTCATACGCTTCGTCAAAATAGATACACTCTCCTTTTGGAATCGCATCTCTTCTTCTGCGTTCACTCTCCTGCTTTTTCTCATAACCTAGATGATTTGCCGGACCAATTTCTGCGATATCATCCATTTGTTTCGTCCGAAGCTGCATCTCCATATAGCATTTTGCACTGTTATCAAAAAAAGTAATATGAAGCGAACGATAACCATCCGGGTCCACGTTTGTTATATAATCACGATAATAAGGACGGACTTCCTCTCTTAACAATTCAGATGTGCTTTTCTTTACTCCACCAGCGGGTTCTGCTGTAAAACCACGTTCTTCCAGAAAATCTTTTAATACATTTGCAATCTCGTACAAATATTTGATTTCCTGATTTTCCCGCTCTTTCTTGTCCTTCACATGACATTTTGGCATGGAAATAACAATCCGGTACGCAATGAGATCCCGAAAACAATTCAATTTTTCTCCTAATTCTACGACAGATGGATACGTCGCATGTTTTTCATAATAGTCATAAATATATTCCACCACATATCCATTGAACTTTGCTTCCGCACGGATTAATGATTTGATCCGCCCCTTAAATGCAAAAGAAAGATACGGGTATTCTTTCGCCATATATTTATAAAATTCTCTGATTTTCTGTGACTGTGCGGTCAGGAAATCATTATGCTCGAGCAAATCCATAATCTGCATTAAAAACCTGCAATGTATCAGATCCACTTCATTCTGATTTGAGACTGCCGACTCCTGTAAATCATGTGCGTACTTTTTTAATATTTTAAAAACCGTATCACCGGAATATAGATAATCATTTAATGTAATCATATGTGCACCCTGCATCTGCTCATTTTTTCCTGTGTCATCAAAGATACTTCATCAATGAAAAGGTTACGGAACGTCATGGTTCCACCTCCACATGCATCTGTTTTTTCCGATGCAAGTTCTCCTGCAATTCCAACAAACGCACAACAGGCTGCTGCACTCTGCACGGAAGGCTCTGTTCCCAAAAACGCCCCCAGCATAACCGAAGACATACATCCGCTGCCTGTGATCTTTGCCATTTTGGCATCCCCATTTTCACAAATATAAATGGCGGTTCCATCTGTGATAATATCTTTTTCCCCGGAAGCGATCATGATCAGATGATATTTGTCTGCATACTGCCGCATCGCCTCTGTGTCCAGGTTTTTATCGCCGGAATCCACACCTGTCACCGTACTGCAATGCTCCATCAGTGCCCGGATTTCCGAATAATTTCCACGGATACAGGTTGGATGGATGTTTTCGATCAATGTCTGGCACTTTTCTCTCCGATAACTCGAACCGGATACCCCGACAGGATCAATGACAATGGCATGTCCTAATTCATCTGCCACTCTTCCAGCCTTTTCCATCGCTTCATAATCAGCAATTGCACCAAAATTGCAGACAAGTGCTTTCGTACCCGCGGTGATTTCTTCCACTTCAAGCGGATGATGTGCCATCGTTGGCGACGCGCCTGCTGCCAGTAAAATATTGGCACAGTCATTCACTGTCACAGCATTGGTTATACAATGGATGATCGGTCGCTCTTCCTGTATTTTGTTATAAAGCTCTGCTATATATTTTTCTGAAATACTCATGATTCCTCGTCTCTCTTATGTAGTGTTCTGATTTTCTCTGTCATTTTTTTATTATCTATTTCTGATTCCACATCAGACCTTATCATAACACACGCTTTTTATAATGTGTAGTTATAAAACAAACTTTAAGAACTTTCTTCCGTTTTTTTCTTTCTGTATTCCTTTGGACTTCTATTATAATACTGTCTGAACTTCCGGCAAAAATAGCCGGCACTTGTAAATCCGGTTTCATTTGCAATGGAGGCAACTGATTTTTGAGTGGTATAAAGTTGTCTGGCAGCCTGTGCCAGCCTGTATTGGATCAGATACGCTACCGGCGAACAATGTATGCCGGATTGAAAAATATGTAACGCTCCGCTTTTGCTGATAGATGCCGATGCCGCAATCATTTCCAGTGTAATTTCTTCCGCATAGTGTTCATGTATATACTGCATCATAATTTGCAGTCTTGCCTGATTATGATTTGACTGCTGGAGGTTGTCCAAATCAGAATTCCAGCCTCTATATTTAAACAATATATTCCAGAACTGCAACAGAAGTTGTATGGTACATAATTCATTATCCTGCCCATTTTCCTGAAGTTCAAAAATCTGTAACATAAGCTGTAAAGCACTTCTTTCTGATGTACTGTTTGGATCAAAAATCTGATATTCTACTGCTGAATTTATCACCGGCAGAATATATTTTTCATAAATGAGGCTGTTTTCGGATGCCAGCAGCGTTGGTGAAAAAACAATATTAGGCGTATATGTGCTGGATCGTGCTTCAAAACAGTGTAACACACCACTATTAATAAATATGCCGCAGCCTTTATGCAGTTCTACTTTGCTTGTACCGATAAAGCAGATTGCTGTGCCTTCTGCAACATAAAGAAATTCCAGCTCATGATGCCAGTGCCAGTCGATACGGTGAAAATCAAATTGCCAGATATCCTCAGGATAATATGCAAAAGGATAACGTTCACTGCCATGCTGAACCGTTTCCCGCAGTGTTTCATCTGTAGTTATCTTAAAATAGTCCATAATGTATTTCCTTATAAATACTAATTTTTACCATATTGTACTATAAATATGCAATTTTGTACAATGACTGCACGCAATCTTTGCGATATAATCACATTTGTTAAAGGAGAATAAAGACAAATGAAAAACCAATATAATAAGACGATCACTGCCTGTTTTGTAGGTTATATTGTACAGGCTGTCGTGAACAATTTTACACCATTACTTTTCTTATTTTTTCAGAAAAGCTACCATGTTCCGATTTCCCAGATCACTTTACTGGTGACTTTTAATTTTGGAATACAATTACTGGTGGATCTTCTTTCTGTCAGATTCATCGATAAAATAGGCTATCGGGTATCCATGATCGCAGCTCATGCCCTTGCAGCGGCAGGATTACTTCTTCTTACAGTTTTACCTGAAATTTTACCGGTTCCCTTTATCGGAATTTTGATTGCAGTAATGATTTATGCCATAGGTGGTGGACTTCTGGAAGTTCTGGTCAGTCCTGTCGTTGAGGCCTGCCCGTCTGATAATAAAGAGAAAGCGATGAGCCTGCTCCATTCTTTTTATTGCTGGGGACATGCCGGAGTTGTACTTTTATCAACTTTGTTTTTCTATGCAGCGGGTATAGATAACTGGAAAATATTAGCTATTATCTGGGCAGTCATTCCTATTGGAAACGCTTTTGTTTTTGCAAAGGTACCAATCGCACCTCTGCTTGAGGATGGCGAAACCGGTCTTGGATTAAAAGAATTGTTCCGGCTGAAAATCTTTTGGATTTTACTGATCATGATGATATGTGCCGGGGCAAGTGAACAGGCAGTAAGCCAATGGGCTTCGGCTTTTGCTGAAAAAGGACTTGGAATTTCCAAAGCCGCAGGAGATTTAGCCGGACCGATGGCTTTTGCAATTCTAATGGGAACCTCAAGATTATTTTATGGCAAGTATGGCGATCGTATCAATTTAGATCACTTTATGATTTATAGTTGTCTGCTATGTATTTTATCCTATCTGGGGATTTCACTGTTTCGGGCTCCGTTACTGAATCTGATTGCCTGTGCGGTCTGTGGGCTCTCAGTTGGAATCATGTGGCCCGGAACATTCAGCAAAGCATCCGCAGCTTTGCCAAAAGGTGGAACCGCTATGTTTGCATTACTGGCACTAGGTGGAGATATGGGTTGTGCAGGAGGTCCCACCTTGGTTGGAATGATTTCAGATTCTTTGGGAGACAACCTGAAAATGGGCATTCTGGCAGGAATTATCTTTCCGGTACTGCTGCTTTTTGGAATTCTCCGTTGCAAAAAAGGAAACTCCCTTTCATAATGTTACATGTAAAGAAAGCCTGCCGGGACATAAATCCCGACAGGCTTTCTTACTTTGCATCTTTCTCTTCCTTTATAAGAAATTAAAGAGTGCGCAGAAAAACTTTCATCTACTCTTCCAGACTGTCCTTCATTTTTCCGAGCATACCTGATTTTTTTAATGGCAGTGTGATAATGATTGCAATGATCGTTCCTCCACAGGTACTGATGAGGAATGGCACTACGAACATAAACAATGTTGCTGCTGTGTTTCCCATAACAAGATATGCAACCGGATAAGAAAGCATTCCGCCGAGAATACCGGTTCCCACTACTTCTCCAATGTAAGCAAACGGAAGTTTCTTTCCATATTTATACAGCAGGCCGCCAAGTAATGCACCGCACATACTTCCCGGGAATGCAAGCGGGCTTCCAAGTCCTAATAAGTTACGGATCAAAGATGCGATAAATGCCTGTGCCAGTGCCCACCAAGGACCTACGGTAACTGCACATAAAATATTTACCATATGCTGTACCGGTGCACATTTTGAACCGAATACCGGGAAGGAAAATAAGCTTCCCACTACGGCTACTGCTGCTAAAATTGCTGTGACTGTTAATTTCTTTAAGTTAGATTTTTTCATTCTTTCGTCCTCATTTTCGCATTGCTTCTGCAACCTTTTCCACAATCAGGCAGAGAACGACTGTGATCACCATATCCGGCAGAGTATTTCCAAGCGGAGTATCTACGTGCATTAACATGCGGTAAATAATAAATCCGGCAAGCCATACGATCAGATTACGCCACTGGAAAGCACTTTTTTCAGAATCCGCTTTCTTCAAAATGAAGTAATCTGCAATCTGCACTGCGATCATCGGAGCAAAAACAGATCCGATCAGATATAAGAAGTTTGTAATATTATCCATTGGATAAACGATCGCTGCGATCGTTCCGATCACTGTAACAATGATTGCTGCCCATTTCTCCTGAATTTTAGAAGAAATGGAAACACAGGAAACTCCTGCGGAATAAGCATCTAAGAACGTTGTTGTAACTGTTGAGAATACAATGATCAGTAATCCCACAACGCCAAGACCTGTCTTTAACATAATCTGTGCGATATCGTATTCTCCGGTAAAAATAGCGGCTCCCATACCGATCATGTACATAAAAATGCTGACTACGCTGTATACGAATACACTTGTAAAGGTTGCTGCGAATGGTTTTTCTGCTTCTCTCGTATAATCGCTGATAAGCGGTAACCAGGAAAGAGGCATTGCGACTGCAAGCTCTACCGCAGCTCCAAAAGTCATCATATCGTCACTTACTGCGATCGGCATTACAAAATCTGTATTAAAGAAGATCACCTTAAAAAGTACCAGTGACAGTACAAAAAGTGCGGTCATTGCAACGGTATTTAACTTTCCAAGATTGGTCAGTCCGATAAAGATCCACACTATGATCAAAATTCCGATCACAATTGCCCAGATCCATATACCGCTATGTAACAGTCCATCTGCTGCTAGTGCACCATCATAGATCATAATAGCTGTCCAGCCGACTAGCTGCAGTACATTTAATACCGCAAAGAGAAGGCTTCCCTTCTCACCGAAACTCATTTTTACAGTTTCCATGGCACTTTTCCGCTCTTTTGCTCCGATCATTCCTGCGGCAAACATCATGAGTCCGCCGATCAGGTGTCCGAGCAGAATTGCTGCCATTGCTCTTCCAAAACCAAGTGGTGCGAAATAGGTACCGGTCAGGATCTCAGCTAAAGATACTCCTGCCCCAAACCAGATTAAGCCGTTTGAAAAAACGGAAGTTCTTTTTTCACTCATCTTTCATATTCTCCTTCGATTGCAAATGCATGATTCATAGGACCGCTTCCTTTTCCAAGGTCAAGCATATCGGCAAGTGCGCCGGAAATATAGTTTTTCGCATACTTGACAGAGGTTTCCAAGTCTCTTCCTTTTGCAAGATTTGATGCAATTGCGGAAGACAAGGTACAACCTGTTCCATGGGTATTTGGATTGTCAATTCTTTTTCCGTGGAACCATACCGGCTCTTTCCCCTTCTGGAAAAGAAGATCATTGGCATCATTTAACTGATGTCCACCCTTTAATAAAACTGCACAACCTAAGGTGTTACAGATGGTCTCTGCTGCTTTTTCCATATCTGCTTCTGTTTTAATCTCCATCTCTGAAAGCACTTCTGCTTCCGGGATATTTGGAGTGATAACAGTTGCCAGAGGCAATAATTTACTTTTCAATGTTCCAATGGCTTCCTCGCTGATAAGTCTTGCTCCGCTAGTAGCCACCATAACAGGATCCACTACAATATTTTTTGCGTGGTATTCTGTCAGTTTGTCCGCAATCGTCTCGATCAGTTCACTTGACGAAACCATCCCGGTCTTAATTGCATCCGGATTGATATCCGTAAAAATACTATCCAGCTGCTCTGCCAAAAACTTTGGAGTTACCTCCATAATATCTGTTACGCCGGTCGTATTCTGGGCAGTCAAAGCCGTGATCGCACTCATCGCGTAAACGCGGTTTGCGGTCATAGTCTTAATATCTGCCTGGATGCCGGCGCCTCCACTGGAATCACTTCCAGCGATTGTTAATGCTGTGTACATACAATCCTCCTTGTTTTTCCGAAGAAAAATCTTTCTTTTGCATTAATTTTGTATAGCGACCTAAGGTGGTGCCCCCAATCTGCCGCTGTATATAAAAACTGCTCTGCAGTTCCTACCTAATTAAATGATACTTGCTACTTTTTCAAGTAATTCTCTTGTTCCTTTTTCAATATCTTCACATGCGAAAATGCCGCTGACAACTGCTGCTCCCGCCATCTTTCTGCCTTTCAGCCGAAGGACATTGTCTGCGTTGATCCCTCCGATCGCAACAACCGGAATTGTTACACTCTCACAGATTTCCTGAAACAAATCTAATTCCATCGGTTTTGCATCTGTTTTCGTGCTTGTTCCAAAAACTGCTCCGCTTCCAAGATAATCTGCTCCGGCAGTTTCTGCTGCTTTTGCCTGCTCTATCGTCTTTGCTGTCACGCCGATAATCTTATCTGCTCCAAGAAGCTCTCTTGCATTTTTTATCTCCATATCAGACTGTCCGATGTGAACTCCGTCTGCATGGATTTTTTTTGCAAGTTCCACGTTGTCATTGATGATAAGCGGTACGTTGTAATGATGACAAAGTTCTAATAACTCCTGTCCTTCTTTCTCAAAAGCAGCCTCATCAAGAGTTTTCTCCCGAAGCTGCACTAAGGTCACACCGCCTTTTAACGCTTTCTCTACCTGCTCATACAGTGTCTCGCTGCCAAGCCAGCTGCGGTCTGTGACAGCGTATAATTTTAACTGTTCTCTCGTGATATTCATGGTGTTTGCCTTCTTCATATAAAAAAGTGTCTGCGACACTCTCAACTCCCCTAACCCCTCATTCATGAGGGGA